>Ga0326727_10023096_pt1 | contig 11922 bp, 9 predicted proteins | sample MB2enrmetagenome_FD_207643 | JGI IMG/M metagenome (GOLD analysis project Ga0326727, IMG submission 207643) | Lab enriched peat soil microbial communities from McLean, Ithaca, NY, United States - MB29MY | ecosystem: Environmental > Terrestrial > Soil > Wetlands > Peat | place: USA: New York... | reverse complement strand
AATATCTGGATTGAACTAGATATATTTTATTCTGACATCTTATTTATATTACCCAACGTTGGGCAAGAAAGGAATGGTAATTATTATGAGTAAAGAAACATATTATTTCCAACACGATTTTGAACCAACAAGTGACCCAAAGATTCAAGTGCTATTATCTGAATTTGGTGGATTAGGATATGCAGTATTCTGGAGAATTATAGAAATGTTGCATTCTGAAGCTAAACATAAACTTCAATTTAAAGATTATGTGTATAAAGCAATTGCTAAGCAAATGCTTACAACTCCAGAACAAGTTAAGTTAATAATTGAATGTTTAACTAATACTTGTGAATTGCTCATGACAGATGGTGAGAATTATTGGTCTGACAGAGTTAATGAAAACATAAAAAAGAGAAAAGAGATTTCAGAGCAACGGTCACTTGCTGGGAAGAAGGGAGCAATTGCCAAGCAAAGGCTAGCAGATGCTGAGCAAATGTAAGCAAACGCAAGCAAAGGAAAAGAAAGAAAAAGAAATATAAAAAAGAAAATAAAATAAATTAAAGGAGAGCGTTTGCTAAGTATTTGCTAAAAAACTTTTTGATTAGCTGTTCCAAGAGTTACCCCATAATAATTTTTTAAATATTCTCTGCGGAAAAAGAAAAAGATTAATTCTTCACAGAAAAGAAAAGTTAAATGCATTTTTTACAGAAAAAAGGAGGAAGCAATAATATGAAATGGTTTAATATAAAAATGAAAGATGGAGACTTATTTTTTATAAATGAGGAACAGTGTAAAATGTTGCGTAATATTCTTTCACAGAAATTTAGTATTCGTCCGGATTTTTATTCCCTTAATGAAGATACAATGATTAAAATAGATTATATAGCGAGTATAACGCTGGATAAAGATTAATGTAGATGGTGATTTTTTACTATTTTCCAGAAATTACTTTTACATCACTCTGTTACCCCACTCTCTACAGAAAAATACAGTATAATTGCTTGTGATATTTTATTAATATTCTTAGACATTAACGCATTAAGTTACTTTTCTATTATGCGTTAGTTTTGCAGTAAATGATTAATTTTCTGGTGCTTACAGGTAATATTTTGGGGTAATTGTATACTTTAGAAACCCAAACAAACATTTTCGAGATAAAAAACGAACGGGATTTATTTCTATACTTGATATAAGATAAGAAGATGATAAAATGAATACATGGGAATTGCGTTTTTGGTTATTGGTGCGGTTTTGCTTATGGTAACAGCAATCCTCAGCCAAACATTAACTGGAAAATGGAAAATAATTCTTTGGATAGTTTTTACTATTCTTCTAATTGCCTATACTATTGTAGGCATAAACATGGAACTTGATCGAAAAATAGAGAAGGGTAAAGAAACTGCCAACGTTTCCGCACTTAATGATAAAAATAAGCAGATTTATGATTTAACACAGCAATTATTAAAGATAGTTCAATCCCCTAATTTTGCAAAAGACCAAAAAACTTTATCCACGATAAATGAAGTTAAAAACAATCTTTCTTCACTAGGAAATAAACCGAAGGCTATATTACAATTTACATTTTGGCCTCTTGGGCCAAACTCTAAGATTATTGATAAGACAAGAGTACCTATTAAAAATGGAATTATTGAGGTTCCTTTTTCATTCAAAAATAATAGTACAGAACCAGCAAAAAACGGGGAAGTATGGATTCAAATTTGTGATAAATGTAGATTTGCAGAAGAAACGGTGGGATTTAAAAAATTAAAACCAGAAGAAGCTGACGTTGCCGTATATCTTGATACTGTTAGAAAATACCCCTTTTGTTTATTCGCTCCGGGAGAATACTTCACACCGGCAACGCTGAAGATAATTCCACCACTAGGGTATCATTCATTTCCTATTAATTTTAGATATAAATGCGAAACTTGCCCACCAGTTGATAATGAACATCCACAGCAATTAACGGTGAATTATTAAGTTTTTATTTTCCCTGTTTTATGAGCTTGCACTTCGAAGCTCTAACCGCTTTTTCCGATGAATTGAATATCACAATAGCACTATTCAATTTTAAAAGAGGAAAAAAGCGGCTTTCAAAAAATTACCGGAACACTTCGGCGGCAGGTCTGTACTTAGCAGACATGCAGACAGACACCAATTTTTGACTCCACCGGGTAGGGGCATTGAGTAATTCTTTCGAGAGGGGAAAGGACACTTAATAATTGCCTATTTTAAAATTATGGGGTGAAGAACTCCGGTAAGGGGTTAATGTAAGAGTACACGGGTTTTCTACGGGAGACCCTACGCAGAAAAAATCTGCTTAAGTTTAAAAACGATATAAAAAAATGATTATTAGTATCTGATATGATTAAACAATAAGCTTTAAATATTATTTAAAGTAGCAAAGAAAAAACAGGGTAATTTCGTAATGAAAATATATGTATACGATGTTTAAAGGTGGGAAAGATTGTTGGAATCATGATAATGGATAAGTGAGCGGCAGATAAAAAATACTCATTAGCGGCGATCATTAATAAAAAAGTCATTGCCTATGATCATAAACTTTGAATTACAATTATTTTTAGAAAAATACATATTGAAAAAGTTTAGCTTAACTTACGACAATAAACATTTTGGGTGTATGTATGGGTGTATGGGGAATATTTGTCAGTCACAAAAAATAATGAATATAATACCTTAACGAGAATATTCAATCCCAGTACCGACCATGGATATCAAGGGGTTGCGGATTATGCCGCGCCCCTTTTATTTATTCATGATAAAATTACGACAAATTATCTGATGTCCAAATATCCTTCCTAAAGCCACGTTATCCATTGATCCGGGCGCGACCTCAAAAGGTTCATATTGAAGAGATAATAGATGGTTCTCTCCTTATCATCAGCAAGGGCAAATCTCTAAAATACAAAGAAATAATCGAAAGACCAAAACAGATCGTGAATGCGAAGAAGGATATGAGAACATATAACCGGCCCCTTAAACCATTAAAAGATCACCCATGGAAATAAAGGTGGAAAACCTGGAGGACAACGCCAACTGTTTTATGAGAACGATATTGATAACTGCATTTTTTCTTTTAATAGGACATTCCTATTTTGGTAAAAATAGGACATTTCTGAATTGGCTGGACAACAATAAATATTTCATTGACATATAAGTTCTAATTTTTTATACTTTAACCATGAATAACCGATATGTTATCAAACAAGCGGTCTTTTTTTCACTGGTTAATAACGGACCTGCAATTCTTCCGGGGTGGCGCCTCTGATGGCCGCCGTAGAAGTGAGACATCAAAGAGTTGTGGTTGAGACTGACCGCTACAGGGTAGAGGGTGACATAACGTTGCCTCTGGAGGGTTATCGCAGCCATCTTTCTGACTACCTGAACCGTCAGGATCAAGAGTTTCTCATGCTCACGAATGCTGAACTAAACGCTCTTGACGGATCCGGACGCGACTGGAGCACCCCTGTTCTAATGCTTGCAAGGCGTCATATCCACCTGGTTGTTCCGGCTAATCATGAGGATGAATAGGATCATCCCTTAAGGTTCGGGGAATGCCATTATCATCAGTGAATTCCCTCATATTTTGATAAATATTTTTTAAGACATAAAATTACTCCTCATATACTCGCCATGGAAAAAGAAGTTCTTATTAATTCTAAAAAACGGCAGATACTTAAGAAACAGACCATCCGAAGTTTGAAACTTATACGGCAACCAATTATTAATACCATTTCTAAATTAAAGATGATATTGCCTTAAGCAAGGCTCCGGGCGACGAAGCGTATTGTATAAGTGTTCGGGGAGATGACAACGATACTAACAAAAAATAGCATTTTGATTCAGGATTAATATAACTACATTTCATAAGGAGTTTAAAATGAATATAAAGGATTTGTTTGATTTAAAAGGCAAGGTTGCCGTCGTGACAGGCGGCGGAAGAGGCATTGGTAAATTTATGGCTACCGGTCTGGCTGAAGCCGGTTCTAATGTTGTGATTGCTTCACGCAAGATGGAGAACCTGGAAAAAGAAGCGCAGGAACTCGAATCGCTGGGTGTCAAGGCTCTGGCGGTTAAGTGCGATTTGGCCAGGAAGGAAGATATTGAAAATCTGGTTAAGACTACCATGGATAAATTCGGCACGATTGATATATTGGTCAACAATGCCGGATTTACCTGGGGCGCGCCCACGCTGGATTTCCCGCTGGATAAATGGGAAAAGGTATTCGACGTCAATATCAGGGGTGTCTGGATATTATCTCAGTTGGTTGCCCGGATCATGAAGGAAAAAGGCGGAGGCAAGATCATCAATGTTTCTTCGATCTACGGTTCGCGCGGTTCCAATGAAGAAGAGCATCCAGCCGTGGCCTATAATCCTTCAAAGTTCGCAGTGGAGGGTTTAACCAAGACGCTCGCTGCTAAATTAGCCCGATACAAGATTTATGTAAACTGTATAGCGCCTGGATTTTTCAAGACCGATATGATGGCTCATTTGTTCAAGCCGGAAATGAAACCAATCCTTGATTTGACTGTTAACGCGATTCCGCTCAAGATGTATGGAGAAGAGGACGATATAAAGGGACTGGCTGTCTTTTTGGCATCCAGGGCTTCCAATTACGTTACCGGCGGTATTTTTCCCGTGGATGGTGGATTATCAGCGTCATAAAAACTAATACCGAGCCGTAGCCTTTGGCTAACTTTATTGGCAGCGTTGCCGGCGTCCTCAAGACGTATCAGTAATACGCCTGCCCAAGCCTCCGTATTGCCGAAGTTGATCCTTTGACTGCAACTTGGCCCAAAAGACGTATGAACAAGCAGGATACTTTCTGTATACTCAAATGGTGAGGAAAGAGGCATCCTGTTTGCGTTTTCTTACATGAGGGATTTAGAAAGTATGGTTGTGAAGTATGTAACGATCAGTGAAGTTAAGAGGGTTTGCCCCGAACTCGGCATAAGAGAAATGTATTATTAAATCGATAGCTTGTTGTGGAAACCGGGAGCGTTAGCATTCTTTTTGAAGGATTGTTGTTCTGATCTGGCCCGTATTTAATTCCGGTTGACTTTGTTTCCGGATATTCTATAATTTAACATAATTGTTTCCAAGAGCAACTGAGATATGCGAGGAATCTCCAGGAAAAAGGAGAAAGGAGTTTTGACTATGATTAGAAACGGCGTAAAAAATTGTTTGCTTTTTATTATTGTTCTCCTTTTGACTCTTGGGTCAATTAATGTCCGGGCGGATGACCAATACACCGCAACCCCGCCATCATTTACTGCTCAGGAACTTGATAACCTCTTCGCGTCGATTGCCCTCTATCCTGACCCTCTGTTGGCCCAGATACTGCCGGCTTCTACGTATCCGCAGGAAATTGCCGACGCGTATGACTGGCAAATAAGCGGCGGGGCAACCTCAGAAATTGATATGCAGAACTGGGACGATTCCGTCAAGGCTATTGCCCACTATCCGGATATTCTGAAGATGATGACGGAGTATGGGGACTGGACCGCCGATATGGGAGATGCTTTTCTTAATCAGCCGGAAGATGTAACCGAGTCCATCCAGAGACTCAGGTGGAAGGCCAGAAACGCCGGCAATCTGGAAAGTAACAATTGGCAGACTATAATAATTGTGGGAGATTATATTGAGATCGTTCCTGCCCAGCCACAGTATGTCAATGTTCCGTCTTATGATCCTTCAGCAGTCTATGCCCAGGGATGGGACCCTGACGAAGCGCCTTTCATTACTTTTGGACCCGATCTGATCATCGGAGATTGGTTGACTATGGATTTTGACTGGAGTCACCACCATATTATTTATCATGGCTGGAACCGCCCCGGTTGGGTAAATCACGCAAGACCTTATGTCCATATGAGAAATGAAACTATTAGCAAAAACAAACCTTATATAAACACTAATTGGAAGCACAATACGTCGCATGGCAATCCTGAAAGCTTCCGGGTGGCGCACCCCGGTGTCAGTACCGGCGCGGGTATGAAGTCGCGGATGGCCGAAATCAGAGGGAGGTTTGGAACAGCTCAGGATATCAACAAACAACCGGTCATAACGATCCCGAATGTCAATCAACGGCCGGAACAACAAGCTCCCAGTGTCGGCAGGCAAACTCAGCAAACCAGTCCTGCCCGCGGGATTGTCCGGTCTCCCAGAACACCATCGGTCACCTTTGGCGGTTACAGAGGTGCAAGCGAAGCCGCAGGACAGAGTCTCCGCGGCCAGACCAGTCGCCAGAGCAGCGAAACAGTGCGTTCTTCTTTTACTCCCCCTGCTACACAAAGAAGCGCACCTGAAAGGGGAGGGGGCTTTGAAGGCAATGCTCCGGCGGCCAGGGGAAATGCCGGAGATAAATCGCACCGGTAATACAGACTATATTTTCTGATAACTCGGAATAAATGAGTAAGGAAAGGAAGGAAAATATGATAAAGACAATTCGGCAAATTTCAGTATTTCATTCATTGCGTAGAACGATTTTTATTGCTGCGCTTCTTGTCATAGTGATGTTGATTTTTACATGGAATATGCCAGCAGTCGCCGCACCGTTACAGAAACTATTCTTATCCCCCGAAGATGCCGTAAAAGCGCTTACTGAGGCTGTCAAGGCAAATGACAAGATTATGCTGGATCAGATATTCGGGCCATATGGAAAAGACCTTCGTTCGGGCGATGAAGTGCAGGATGCTGTCGAATTTGTTGAATTTGCCAAACACCTTGATGAAAAAAGCGATCTCGTAAAAGAAAATGATTCAAAAGTTATCCTACACATCGGCAAAGAGAATTGGCCGTTTCCTGTTCCCATAGTAAAATATAATGATAAATGGTTCTTTGATACCGAAGCGGGTAAAGAAGAGACCCTGAATCGCCGCATCGGGGAAGATGAACTTACGGCAATACTGGTCTGCCGCGTCTATGTCAAGGCGCAGCGCGAGTACGTGCTTAAGGACTGGGATGGCGACGGCATATTTGCGTATGCGCAGAAACTTCGGAGCGATCCCGGTAAGAGAAATGGTCTTTTCTGGAGATCCAGGCCGGGCCAGGAAAGGAGTCCCCTTGGTGAGCTTGTGGCACAAGCGTGGCATGAGGGCTACAAGAAGAATAGGGCAGCTTTCAAGGAATCCGAACCATCGCCTTTTCATGGCTATTATTTCAAGATCCTGACAGGACAGGGCAAGAAAGTGCCGGGGGGCAGCTATAATTATATCATAAATGGCAATATGGTTGGAGGATTTGCTTTGGTGGCGTTTCCCTCGAACTGGGGTAAATCGGGGGTGATGACTTTTATTGTCAATCAACAGGGAAAGGTTTACCAGAAGAATCTCGGACCAGACACGGTAAAAACAGCTCAGAAGATGAAATTGTACAATCCCGATAAAACATGGACGCTGGTTAAAGAATAAAATAGCGTAGCATGATGGAGAAGGGATTTGACGGCACGCATGTTAAGATAGAAGAGCAATCGGGTATTCCTGGTTAGATTTATCTTGCAGGGTTGCCCGGTATCTATGTCAAGAAGTCTTTTATACGCGTATATTTTTCAATCAAATCAGACAAAAGCTTAATTTTCTCCGTATCGTCTTTTTTGAGCAGAGCTTCCATATCGTCAATAGTCTTGGCGGTTATGAAGGTGTCCATGTTTACAAGAAGGATAGGTATGCCTTTCTCCTTAGCTCTGGAAATGATATGATGATGGGGAACGATATCGTTGGTGAGTATAATACCGATGGTGTCCCGTTCCATGGCTGCAAGTATCATGTCGCTCCTTTCGCCGCCGGTTATCATCAATTGATTTTCCCTGTTTACGCACTGCCTGGTAAAAAGCGGATCATTATCCGTGCAGGTATTAGACGGTGCACCGATGATTATGCTCTTAACGACTTTTTTAAGGTGTTCTTCACCGGTAAGCACTCTGGCGAAGAGCTTTTCCGCCAGAAAATCAAGCGTAAAGTAGGTTAATTGCGCTTCATAAGGGATAACGCCGATAATATTAATGCCCATCTCCTTTATACTCGGTGCAAAGAAATTCTCAAATGCTTCAACATCGGTCACCTTGTTGATGATAACGCCTCCGAAATCGGCATCGATTATCTTCATATATTTTTCAATGAATTTGATATCGTCAATAATGGAATCGTTGTCGCCGCTCACGACAATTACGAGCGTGCCGTCAATATATTTTGCAATGGATACCGGATCAAGATTGACGTACGCTCCGCACGAAAAGTCTTTTCCGCCTTCAATAAGAAGCACATCGTTTTTGCCTCCGATATTTGTTACGATATCGGAAAGAGCTGTCTTTATACCTTCCTGATCGTACATGTATCTTAGTTTGGAATGGTCAAAACCGAGCGTAATCTTCTCATAGTGGCTTTCCAATTCGCCTTCGCGCTCAAGCAGGCTGACCATTAAACTCGCGTCGTAATCCCAGCTACGTTTTCTGCGATAGATCAATCTGTCACCCAACGGCTTGGCGTAAGCAAATTTCTTATCTTTTTGCGAAGAGATTATTCCCGCGATGATGCTTGTTTTGCCGGCATTGCTTCTGATTGAAGAAACAACTATTTTTTTCATTGTATATTCTCCTTCGGTTTGCTAATCAAAATCCTCGCGTCTAAAGCCTTGAGGCCGTTTTTAATATCATACACAACTACAGGATTTATTTCTATATCAGTAATCCTTTCACATTTTTTAATAATAGAACTTATTTTAATGATTATATCTATAACAGCCTCAATGTCCTTCTTCTCCTCTCCTCTCGCGCCGAGAAGCAAAGGATAAGATCTGATTTCTTCGAGCATGGAAAGCGCGGTGCCGCGGTTTATGGGAATAGCCCGAAACGATATATCCTTCATCACTTCCACATAAATGCCTCCGAGCCCGCACATAACGACCGGGCCGAATGACGGATCTCTCCTCGCGCCGACAATAAGCTCAACGCCCTTCTTTGCCATCTCGGCGACTTCAATGCCCTCAATAACAGCGTTGGGTTTATACTCCCTGCATTTATGCATGATCACTTCATAGCCATCAACAACTTCTTTTTTGTTATCAATGTCCAGTAAAACCCCGCCCGCATCGCTTTTATGTAAAATGTCTTTCGATACAATCTTCATCACGACCGGGTATCCGATCTCTTCAGCGAACTTCACCGCCTCGTCTATACTGTGTGCGATTCTGCTTTGCGGCATTGTAATGCCCGCAATCCGCATTACAGCCGCTCCCTCGTTTGCAAGAAGAAAGGTTCTCCCGTCTTTTAATGCTCCATCTATAATCTTATTGATCGCCATCACGTCTACTTCGTATTCATCAAATTTATAAGATACTTCATCGATATATCTGTAGTATCTATAGAATGCTCCGATGCACGACACGGCCTGCTCCACATCATTAAAAACAGGAATGCTGGCGGTTCTCATAGACTCTATAGCGCCTTCAACCTGCGCACCGCCAATCAGAGCATAGCTGATGGATTTGCCATTTTTCTTATGGATCGTGTAGGTATCGGTTATCATCTGAGAGAGATTACTGGAATCCATAATCGCTGTTTCGCAATAAAGCCCGATTGTGGAACCCATTTCTCCGGATTCGGCCGCGATTGAAAGGGCGCGCGTGTAATCCGCAGCGTCGGCCGTTCCTGTAAGATCGATAGGATTTTTTGTTGATCCGAACGAAGGTGTAACAGCATCATAGAGGTTCTTTAATGCGGATTGATTATCATATAATGGAACCCCGTATTTTTCGCACGCATCGGTAGCCATAACCCCGACGCCCCCTCCGTTTGTCACTATCACGCTATTGTAGTTTTTGGGTGCAGCGGTGGAAATCATGAATTGGCACCAGTTGAACGCGTCCTCAAGGCATTCAGCCCGGAGCACCCCGCACTGTTTCATGATAGAGTCGAATATTTCATCGGAGCCCGCCAGTGATCCTGTGTGCGAAGCGGCGGCCTGTGCTCCTCTTTTTGATTTTCCCGACTTTATGACGATAACAGGCTTTTTACCGGTGGCGGCTTTCAGGGTTTCAATCAGCCGCTCCCCCTTCTTTACGCCTTCGATATATATAAATATAACTTTTGTATTGTCATTATGGATAAGATAATCAAGAAGGTCGGCTTCATCAACATCACATTTGTTTCCGATCGAGATGATGGTAGAAAGTCCCATGTTGGCAATGGAGCTTTTTGCGATCATCGCGATTCCCAGCGCTCCGCTTTGCGTGAGTATGGCAACATGGCCCGGATTTATTCTGGCAGCGGAGAAAGTGGAGTTTAGCGACGCTGCCGACGAGTATAGACCGAACATATTCGGGCCCACGATGCGCGTTCCCGCTGCCTTTGCAATTTCAGCAATCTCATTTTCTTCCCGGACGTTTCCAATCTCTGAAAATCCGGAAGTTATTATCTGAATGAATTTGACTTTCTTTTGAGCGCAGCTTTTTACCGCGTTCTTTACAAGACCCGACGGAATCACAATTGACGCGCAATCGATATCGTCCGGGATTTCCAGAACATCAGTAAATACTTTATGACCTTCAATATCGCCGCCCTTAGGACTTACGGGGAATACTTTCCCCTTATATCCGCCGGAAATTATATTGTTAAATATGGCGTAGCCGATCTTCTTTTTGTCCTGTGAAGCGCCGATAATGGCAATGCTTTGAGGTTCAAACAGGTATTTAATATCATATCTGTTTTTATTGTCCACTATGCTCTCCCAATCGTAGGATTTACGCAATTTTATGAAAGATTGTAGTTAAATCCGCCGGATAATGCAACAAATAAACATGATTCTAAAAAATAAATGTCATAACTTTGTTAAGACTTGTTTTGGTAACGATGTGAAGAATCCCGATCTCGCCCTGCTTAAAAAATACATCACCCATACGCTGTATCATCGCATATCGACGCTACATTTCGCTGGAGAAAATAATTGACTTATAAAGGGAAATTCCCTATCTTTCTTTTGAAAGAAAACAACATTTTATTAAAACTTGTGAAATAAGCCGGTTTATAGACATTAGTACATTTATAATTAAGAACAGAAGTGTTTCTAAAGGGGTATTTGCCAACACATAAGCTTCTTCATATTAAAGGTTCTATATATGGAGCGTAGGATATTCTGGGGGTTATTTATCGTGCTCGGATTGATCTCCGAGTTGATTCTACCTTTGATGTGGGGAATTATCGCCACCATCCCGATTCTAATTTTTAGCTGGTGGGTGGCTTATCGTTCCGGATGGTTTGAATGACGGTTTATGTCATTTCCTTCAATCCAAACATGAAATTTAACAACTTGCCTTAAGCCGGCACTAAAAAGCGGCGCGGCATAGCCAAAAATCATTGTGACAAGGAGAACATTCTATGGCAGAGACGCTTAAACCACCGTATCTGAAGAAGGATGAAACGCGGGGTGATTACCAGGTCTGGATAGTTGACGGCGCATACATCCGCGGCCACATCGATGAAGAATTCACGAACTTCGGCCAGCACTACAGATATCATTACATACCCAAAAATGAGTTCTGGCTTGACCGGGAAGCAAAGCCTGACGAACACGTCTTCTTCATCGATCACTTACTGGTGGAACATGATCTTATGGCGAAAGGCGCGTCATATGACGACGCAATCACGCAGGCCGATCTGGCTGAGCGCAAAGTAAGGCGGCGAGCAGGAGATATCAGTAAACTGACGCATCGCGGAAAAGAATTGCCTGATGCTAACGCGGTGCATGAAAGCTTGTGGAAGAAACTGGAGGATGGCGTAAGCGTATGGATTGTCAATGGCCGGCTGGTGCGAAGCGTATTCGATATTGATTTCACCGCCGGAGGTCATGACCACGTTTATGAATTCGTTCCGAAGAACGAGGTCTGGATTGACAACGATATAGAGGAGAAGGAAAGGGGGTTTGTGC
>Ga0326727_10023095_pt1 | contig 11922 bp, 5 predicted proteins | sample MB2enrmetagenome_FD_207643 | JGI IMG/M metagenome (GOLD analysis project Ga0326727, IMG submission 207643) | Lab enriched peat soil microbial communities from McLean, Ithaca, NY, United States - MB29MY | ecosystem: Environmental > Terrestrial > Soil > Wetlands > Peat | place: USA: New York... | reverse complement strand
CGGTTCCACTTCCATGGATATTTACGAATGTCGTAATTGACATTACGATCGGGCGTGGCATACTTCGACCACCAGAAATCTTGTGAGTGCCAGTCGGGTTTAGAGAAATAGGCACCGATCATAAAACCTTGTTGGCGGAAAGCCTGAAAAACATATTTGGCAACATCAGCTCTCGGATTAGCCGCAAAAGGGCCATTTGTTATTTTGAAGTCTGTCTGTCGGGTATCGAACATACAAAAACCGTCGTGATGTTTGGTGGTAAACACCACGTAGCGCATACCTGCATCTTTTGCAGCCTGTGCCCACTGCTCGGGATTGAATCGAACAGGATTAAAATCTTTAATCAAACCCCAATACCATTTTTTGTAATCTTCGTAAGCGATGGTACTGTCGCGTTCGATCCACGGTTCGGAGCAAAGACTCCACGACTCGATGATACCCGGTACTGCATATAATCCCCAATGAATAAGTACGCCGAATTTCTGATCTTGCCACGTATCCAGCTTGGCTTTTACTTGCGGATCTGTTGGCCACTGATAGGTGGCTGATTGGTGATGCAGATTGTTTTCCTGAGCGTTAACACTCAACGTGAAGAATAAGGTTATCAAAGATAAATAGATAAAAGGTCTCATGTAGTGTTTGATTTATGCTAAGTAAATTAGGGTCTGCTGATTCATTTGCCTTGTGGCGTTTGTTTGAAGATAGAAACAATTATTTTAGTACAAAAATAGGAAGTTTATTGCATTATTATCACTAAGTTTGAGACGGCAAGAGAAAAATTAATTTGCAGTACATGATGCTTTTATCGCACCGCAGGTGGCTGATGTTTCAAGTCGTCCTTTGATGCGGAGGAGTTGTTCTCCGATGCCTATTTTATAACCGGAAGAGAAAAAATAGATAGCACCGTTCTCGTCGCAGAAGAGGACCAACGGCAATTTATCTTTCAATCCGGTTCCGTATTGTAGCGAGATGGCGGTAAGAATATTGTCCGAAACGTCCACGCCCGAATATTGTTTTGCAGGCAACGAATAGGTGCTGATTATTTTCGCCTGATCTGATTTTTCGGCAGGCATGGCAAATATGAATTTACCGTTCCACTTGTTGAAGTAGTCGGTATAAGGGCAGAGGTCGTTCAAAATATGTTTGGAGGGTTCCTTGTCGGGATCAAGTAGCACGAGTACCATTTTTCCGCCTCCCGAAAGGGATGCAAGGGAGGACGATTCTGTTCCATTGATTGGCTGTAGTTGCAATTTATCTAAGTCGAGTTTTCCCGAAGATTTTAATTCGCCTTGTTCTCTGTTCATTTCCACTTTTACCGTCGTTTCTTCATTTTCATTTATCTGAAAATAAGTAAGAGAACTTAGTACCGACCCATCCTGAAGTCGATTTCCGGTTACCAGTACATAATTTCCGGTATCGAGAACCGTTGCTTTCGGGAAATCGGTTATCTTTTTATTCTCGTCAAACCCGAGCGTGTTGTAAGTTCCGTTGCGTAACATGCCAATGGTAAAATGCAGGAAATATTGAGGAACGACGGGGTTGTCACCATTCACCAAACGGAGTTTCCCTTTTGCCGGTTGGCTTACTGCTTCGGGCGTAAATCCCGCACGAAGCCAGTTGCCGTTTTGCAGGTACTCCGGTTCTTGTGTTTCTGGGTTCAGCCGGGCAGGGATGCCGAATGTGCGGCAAGCCGCTACGAAGAAAATATTGCGCGAGACAAGGTCGGCTACTCTCAGGTTGTAAACGCCTTCCGGAGAGAGGGGTGAACGGGAGTGCATGTTGGCTATATCGTCGAGGATGATATGAGTGCGTATCCAGCCTGTAAGCACGGAAATATTCTTTTTGGTTTTGGCAGCCATGCTTTCGCCGAATCGTTTTGCCAGAAAACTGCGCCATGCGGAGAGGCTTTCATACGAAATGCGGGGTGACAGCACGTACTTAACGTATTGTTCGTTGCTGATTCCCGACTGGCGGGTTTTTGTTTGGATGGCATACCGTAAATGATCGGTCAGTATGGGCTCTTTCAGGTCACTGAAGTCTTTGTCAGATAGTTGTGCTGCCATGGCTAGTGCGTATGCGGGTGAGATAGCCGCGCTCTTTTCAAGGTACGATGCCACTTCGTTCCAGTTTCCATAGCTTTTACGGATAAATTCTTTGACAGTATCCGAAGAGAAGTTTAAGCGTTTGGCCAGACTCTTCGCCCAAACGGAATCTTTGAAGGTGGCCATGTAGCCATTACGGATAGAATCTTCGCGATAAAGACGCAGGTTGTTGATGCGTTTTTGTTCTTCAGTGACGTTCAATTCCACTTGCGCGGCATGGGGCGGCACCATGTAATACTTATCAGTAAGTCCTTCGATAGCCGTTTTGTCTAAAGTTAGTTCGAGCGAATCGGTTTCGGGAACAGACAGTTTCACGTAAGCAAATTTTCCGTTGAGCGAAGCCCAAACAAGCAGGTCACCCATGCCTGTGGTAAGTTGCGTGTGTCCCTGTGCATCGGTATAGTTGGTGGCTATCGGATAATATTCGGCGTAATTGTAGAGTTTGAATTCCACCTTGGCACTGTCTGCAGGTGTACCGTCGGTATTTTTCACCTTAACGACCACCTTCTTGACCGGGGCATAATTTTCAGTGAGGTTGAGCTCCGAAAAACGATCATTGACAATAACGACCTGTTCTTTCCCATAGTAATGGCCGAATGCACGGGTATGCACCAGCATTGCGCGACGTGCCGGTTCGCTAAACCAACCGATGTTCAAATCGGGTTCGGGTTCGCAGGCCCCCAAATAATACCATTTACCGTCAATCCACACCTCCACCCAGGCATGATTATCGTCGGAGTGCGCCCAGCGGGGAGTGTATACTTGTCGTGCAGGAATACCTGCCGTGCGAAGCGCGGTAACCGTAAAGGTCGATTCTTCGCCGCATCTTCCGAACGATTTTTTCACCGTACTCAACGGGGCACTCGTGCGTTCGTCAGTTCCCCGGTAGGCAACTTTCTCGTGACACCAGTGGTTGATTTCAAGGGCGGCTTCTTTCATGTTTAGTCCTTTGATGCGAGCCTTTAATTCCGGGTACATTTCTAGGCGGAACGAATCGATGTTTTCGTTATTCACCCTTAACGGTAGCACGAAATGGAGGAAGACGTCTTCGGGGATTTGCTTTCCCCAAGTCATCTCGTTGCGCGCCTTCAGGCTTTGTTGTACGTTGGCAAGGATAAAATCCGGTGGATAATCAGCCAGATCACTCAATGGCATGTAGGCATAAAGAAATTGCATCGCCTGTTTTTCGTCGATCGGCATCTCTTTTTTTAGGTATTTCCAAATGCCGATAGAGCCATTGGCCGTGAGTTGTTGTTGTACGAGCAACATCCGCTGGATGTCTTGTATGCGTTGAGGGTTGGAAATTAATTGTCCGCGTGAGGGTAGGGTAGAGAGCAGGGCTACCGTTAGGCATGTAATCAACAGTTTGTTCATGGAATTGTTAAAAAATTAATTTCGCCAATACAGGGTTATGATCGGATAAGAAATGCCCGTCGTGTTCAATGAAAGGTGTATCGCTAGAGACAACCGAAATAGCTCCTTTGATAAATATGAAATCGATCAACGGACGCTCTGCAAGGGGTGCATGTCCGAAATCATGGAAACTCCATGCTACTCCCGTGACGGTTTTAGCTATCGTACGTGTGTCGATAAATCCGGATTGTGGCGCGATCATGGTTTTATAGGCCACGTCACTGACTGACGAATTGAAATCGCCGGTAATAATCGTTTGAGTATTTCCAGTGATTTGTTTTACCTCTTTTTGAATAAGCAGCGCGCTATTCTTGCGAGCCTCTACCCCAACATGATCAAAATGAGTATTCACGAAGAAAAATACTTTCCCTGTTGTTTTCTCTTGAAATTTTACCCAAGTGGCAATGCGGGTACAAGCGGCATCCCATCCTTTACTCCCGGCCTTATGCGGAGTTTCGGACAACCAAAACACGCCCCATTTCAATGCCGTAAAGCGACGTTTATCATAAAATACCGGAGAATATTCTCCTTTTCTTTTACCGTCATCACGTCCTACGCCAATGGCAACATACCCCGGTAAAGCTTTTTTTAAGTCTTGTAACTGATTGTACAATACCTCCTGTAGTCCGAAAATAGATAGTTTCTCTCCAGACAGGAAGCTGCCTACAGTTTCTTTTCGCACGTTCCATGCATTGATACCATCGCCCGGGTTATCATAGCGAATATTGAAGGTGGCAACACGTAACGTATCGTGCGATAAATTGGTTGCCGTCGATGCAACCGTTGCCCATAAAAAGGTGATGAATAAAAAGCAAAGATGTTTCATGATGATTTGTGTAGTTAAAGTTAACCGGATACAAATATATCTATAAATACGACAACATGTATGTGTTGAAATATCCGGAAAAGTATAACGTATGTCTATATTCATGCTCCTTGATTCAGAATCAGGATAGATATTCAAGCAGATGAATTTTTCAGTTTTATTAAAAATTCAGGGTTGATTGCTCAACCCTGATTAAAAGTATCAAAAAAAAATTATTGATTAGGTCCTGCTCCAAATTGAGGAGCATTGATATCTTGCCAAACTCTTTCTGAATTCAATGTTGTTCCCGGTAACTGAGTGCCTGATGTAAAACCTTCAGTCTTGTAGGCTGCAACTTTGACGTTGTACATCAAGTCTGTGGGAGTAGGAGCGACAACTTCAAAACGTCTTGGGACGGCATTGCTTGGCACACCACCTGCTGTATAATCCTGCCATGCGATCAAGTTTGAACCCACTTTCGGGCATCCAGAGCGACGAATGGTAACAAATTGGTCGGATGGTTGGTATGTGAAGTGTAAAATCTGTTGGATATACACTTTTTCAAGATCTGACGCAGTGTTGCCGGTCAATTGATAAGCCGGATTTGCAAGCATTGTGGCAATTTCACCGGGACGTAATTCAATCGATACTTCGTTCGGGTCGTAACCATACGTCTTGCCATAATAGGGAAGCTTATTCAAATTAGCCAAGTGATCATATTCTGTAACGGAAGCGGTCAATGCTGCATTGAAATAACTAGACGCCGACTGAGGTAAATTAGCACCTAACAAGCTGAATTCTGCTAAGTAGAGATTTACTTCGGCTGTTGACATATACATCCCGTACCAGGGAACCGGGTTTATATTATCCTGAACAACAGGATCGCCGGGCAAGGTAGGCAATGTAAATGTATTAGTTCCCACCACCATTTTGTATTGGAACATCGAATAGGGAGTATATGAATAGGTAGTGGTGAGTTTTACCCGGTTAGGGTCAAAATAATCGCCATATTGAGCGGCATTTTGTTGTGCGTTCATTTCTACCGGTAAGCCGTAGTAACGAACCCACGGTTCGCCTATACCCTTCCATGATACGAAGTGGTGTATTCCGTTTGCATCTGTGGTATAGTTCACATTGTTTAAAATATATGACGGAACATTTTTCTCGGCACTAAAAAATGCCTGTACCACTTTCGAGTTCCATTGATTTTTCTGGTAGAAGAAACGAACGCGTGGATCCTGATTTTGCACCATAAAATTGATGACTCGTTGGCTTGCTGCCGTACTGGTTAAGAACCCGTTATTCCAGTGGTAGACTTTATCCTGATCGCCGTTGGATACGGAATTTGCTTTGTTGAAAAGAAAATCGTCACTGCTTCCGTTCAACACTCCGCAACTTGCCGATGCCACTTGCGATGCAATGGTCAGGGCTAAGGGCTTATTCTGGGAAATAAGACGGGCTGCAATTTTCAGCTTCATAGAGTTGGCAAGCTTGGCCCATTGTGCCGGTTTTCCACCATACACAACATCCTGCGTGCCCGGGAAGATCTGATTGGTAGAGGTGGTAAATGTTTGAACGGCATTATCCAAGGTTTTAAGCCATAACGTGTATAGATCCGAAACCCTGTCAAATTGCGGTGTCAACGTGCCTCCATACCGGGCAGTGCAAGCTTGGGTAAACGGGATGTCTCCATACATGTCAGTTGCAAAAATACCCATATAGACCGTCATCACATCGATGGCGGAAGCAATATTGGCATATTGTGCCGATACTGCCGCAGACATTAAAGAGCGTTGGTGGGCCAAATCACGTGCGTAAAGCAACACATTCAGATAATTGGAGGCCTGATCGCCGGTGGCCGTTTCCAGCGTGTACTGAGGTGTAAACCCACCCGTTGGAGTTCCGACTTGTCCGAATGTGTAGGTCATCGGTGTATTATAATACCAAAGGAGATATCCTGACGGTTCGAAATTAATCACCGCTTGTGCAAATAAGAAAGAAGGATCTGCTTTGGTTACATTCGACGGGTTTGAATTTAAGGTTGCAAATTCATCTCTACAACTACTCACAAGCAATAGCAATGTACCCAATAGGATAGCACTTAATTTATATATTTTCATGTTGTTAAATTTTAAATTACATATAACTGCTTAAAAAGATGCATTTATTGTAAAGGCATAGCTTGCAGTAAAGCAAGAGAATGAACGTACGCGGAATTCGCCGGTTTGTGTTCCACGAACAGATTCGGGATTTTCACCGTTAGGCATTGAATTCAGCAAGTATCCTAAATTACGTCCGGAAAGCGACACATTCAGACCGGTTGCACCCAATTTTTTGGCGAACTCTTTAGGTACGACATAACTTAAAGAAAGTTCGCGGAAAGCGATATAGTTGAGTTTTTTTACCCAATCATCATTGATAACGCCTGTACTCCATGAATTGATACGATAATTCCAGTATGAAGCATGAACCGGTTCTACTTTTCCCTTTGCATACAAAGATCTGTAAGTTTCGCCACCGGTTGCTACCGTATAAGTAGATCCATCAGGTTCAGCGATTTGAGTACCTGCTGCGATAATGCCGTTGGGAATCATTCCGTCCCTATAGGTCTTGTCATCCCACTTCGAAGTCCATATCATCCCTCCGAAATTAGGGCTGGAATATTGCAACGAAGCATTCGTGTAGCCGTCAGCCGTTCCATAACGTGAACCGTACGATGCCACATAGCCTCCGAAACGCATATCGAAAGAGGCGTGTAAAGTAAAGCTCTTATACTTAAAACCGGTGGCAACAGAACCTAAAAAGTCAGGCATCATGGATCCTAACGCTTGAACTTGTCCGCTTCGTTGGTAATAGGCTCCTCTTCGGGTATTGCTATAAGTCAGCATAGGCAACCCTGTGGTAGGATCAATAGCCGCTTTTGAGTCGGTCATTAACATTCCGTATTCGGCACCCACTTTGGCTACCGATGCGATTCGGTAATTGCCGTAATTTTCGGTACCGGACAAGTCGATATAATTTGCTACCAATGGGCTGAGGGCAATTACTTTGTTGGCATTTTTCGAATAGGTAAGGTCAACACTCCATTCCCAATCTTTTCCTTTAAGAGGAATGGTATTTAACGCGATTTCAACCCCCTTGTTCTGAATATTTCCTGCATTGATAAACTGAGAGCTGATGCCTGATTCGGCCGGTGCCGTAACGTTCATGATTTGGTCATAGGTGTTTTCCTTATAATAAGTGGCGTCCAAATTAATGCGACTACTGAGGAATCGCCAGTCCAAACCGACTTCCCATGCGTTTTTGCGTTCGGGTTTCAAATTTTGTGAATAAACCGTACTGGGCAACGAGAGTGAATAAACCGGTCCGTTAACGGTATTGGAGGTGCCCAAGGTATAGGCCGAATTGATGAGGTAAGGGTCCGTATCATTTCCTACTTGTGCCCAAGAGCCGCGTACTTTCATAAACGATACCCAGCTTGGTAATTTCACTGTATTGTTTACCAACCATGAACCGGAGATTGACGGATAAAAATAGGAGTAGTTGCCATGTCCGTCGCTATAAACTAGTGCAGACGACCAGTCGTTACGCCCGGTTACATCCATGAATACCTGATCTTTCCAGCTTGCTCTTGCCTGTCCTGCGATGGAATACATCCGTTTTTGTCCGGAAATAGCTGTGGTATAAGAAGGTGTCGATACCGAATTAGCAATAAAATATTGATTATGGACAATCAGTCCGCCGTTTGTGTTGGCACTTGCGGTTTCTTCAAATTTGTCATAAAATTCAGAGCGGAGGAATCCTCCAAAGTTCCAATTGCCCACCGTTTTATCGGCAATGAAAGAGGCATTGAGGTTGGTCTGCTCCTTGGTATATAACCCAGTGCCATAATATCCTCCCTGATTGGCATAGCCCGTACCCGGTTCTTGATCTTCATTTCGGTTATAGTAATAGTTAAAGTTGCCTTCTGTACTGAACTTCAACCAGTCGGTTAAAGTGGCATTCAAGGTCAATGTCGGTCTTACTTCGGTTTCCTTATGGTAAATATTATTTTGATAAATGGCCCACCACAAATCATGACCGGGCACATCGCCATAGGTATCGCCATAGGTATCGTCGGCTACTCCGCCGGATGCTCCTTTATACAAGTTCTTTAAAATATTGGGATTGTACGAACGACTAAAAATCCCATAATTAGAGGATCCACTGGTAAAATTATCACCAAGGTTTGGCTGAGCATTCTTTGGCATTGAGTTGACGAATGCAACCGAAGCCTCCAAAGTTACTTGGTTGGAAATCTTCTGTGAGGCTTTCGTTAACAAAGACAAACGTGAAAAGCTGTTATTGGGTAACGTTCCGGTGTTATACCTGTACGACAAAGAGTTGTAGAAAGTTGTCTTGTCATTTCCTCCCGTTATGGCAATATTGGTGTTGGTGTTAAAGCCCAAATTATAGCAGTCCATGTAATTATTCTTATCAGCGACATATGGTTGGTAGGTATGGTCATAATATTCGATCGAAGATCCGTCAAATGCAGGGCCGTATCCTGTTCCTGCTCCATTACCAATCAACGTATGTTTTCCGGTGCTATTCAGCATAAACTGATTCTGGTTGTCAAACGCGTAGTAGTTTCCATTTGCATCCGTTTGTCCGTAGTTAACATATCCGGCCATTACGCCATCACCATATTCATTCTGGAATTTTGGTTGAGCATATACATAATCCACCCCAACAGTTTGGGAAAAGCTGATACCGAGCCCTTTTTTTCCTTTCCCATCTTTTGTAGTGATTACTACGGCTCCATGCAACCCTCTCGAACCGTAAAGAGCGGTAGCTGCAGCACCTTTCAATACCGAAATGGTAGCAAAGTCATCCGGGTTAAGGTTTTTTAGTTCATTGCCATAGTCGCTGGCATTTGTGTTCCAGTCAGCATCACCCGAATTGGAAACTGAATTGTCCATGATAATTCCATCAACTACATAAATCGGTTGGTTGTTATTCCCTAACGTAGATGCCCCGCGGATCTGAATTTTAACCGAACCAAACATACCACCGTCCGATTGTGCAATTTCCACACCGGCAACTTTGCCTTGCAGTGCAGCTACAGGGTTGATAACTTGTGAACTTAGTTCATCGCCTTTCATCTCTTTCATGGCATAACCAAGTCCTTTTTGATCTCTCTTGATTCCCAAAGCGGTAACAACCACTTCATTCAAAGCTTTGACGGATTCCTTCAGTTGAACATCAATGACAGGGTTTCTGCCTACTGTCACTTCTTTACTCTCGGAACCGATATATGAAAACTGTACGGTAGCGTGGGACGGAACTTCTAGCGTATAATATCCGTTTACATCCGTAATGGTACCCTTGCCTGAGCCTTTCACAACGACACTGGCTCCGATGATGGGAACTCCATTTTCATCAGTCACGCTACCTGAAATTTTACCTGCTGTTTGTGTCGAATTTATAGAATTCATCACTTTGGAGTCAGAAAGCACGATTTGTTTGTCCACCAATGTGAAAGTAACATCGGTGTTGGCAAATATATGTTTCAGGATGTCACTCACTTTTTCATTGGAGGCGTTCAGATCCACCTTTCTGGTAACATCGATCAATTTATTATTGTAGGCAAAATGATAATCCGATTTGCTTTCTATCATTTTGAGAATTTCAGACACGGAAATATTGTGCGCGTCAATAGATACGCGCGTACTTTGTGCGTGAACAATCGGAGAAATAACGGTAAAAATAATGCCAAGGACTAACAATCGTGTCAATTGTAGGCTCTTGTTTGGTTGATAAGGTAGAGGAATCAGGGCTTCTCTGCTCAAATGCAGGATTTGTTTCATAAATGTGATTTTATAAAAGGTTACGTTTTGCCTGTTACATACAGGCCATATGACTAAAACTAAACATTGCTCAAGTTCGAAAAATAATTACTTCTTTGCAAAACAAAGCGGTAATTAGACCCGGTGATTAATGCATATCAATAACAGTTCGTTGAAAAATTCAACAAATAGATTGCATCAGGGAACTTGCCTGAAGATGATATTCGTACGGAATAATAAGCTGACAAGCAATTGACAAAGAGTAAGAAAAATGCACGAATAGATTTTTCTTACAGATAGTTGGGGTTTCATGCTAGAGGTAGAATTAAGTGATCATGTTTGTGGTTGTTAAAGATTTAAGGTTCACAAAATAACAGGTTGATGTGTTCGTGATGAGTGCTTATCTATTCTTAAAATCAAAGTCCGTTGTACAAAGGCACCCGAACTATCTTTTTTCCCATTTACAATTTCGAATGAAATAGGAGAAGATAAACTGATGATTTTTATGGCGCGTTCCAGCGACTCATTATCAAATGTGGCGGTAAAACGATATTGTAATAACGCCTTATCGGCAATCACTACGTGAATATTATACAGCTTTTCGAATTTTTCAATAAGGGTTTCAATCGGATCATCTTCAAACATCGTACGTCCTTTTGTCCAGGCAATGTATTTCTCCATATCTTGCGTGTTGGTCAACTCCAAACGACAGGTTGTTTTATTCATCACGGCCACCTGCATGGGTTTTAAACCGGCGAGAGAGACAAATTTGTTGCCGTCAGTCCTATCGGGATACCCCAAAAGAACAGAACCTTCTACCAACGCAACTGTAACGTCAGTTTCATCGGAATAGGCTCTTGCATTGAACGTCGTTCCAGTGACTCTTATATCGACTCCCTTCATGTTGACGATAAAAGGAGTGGATTTGTCTTTCTTTACTTTAAAGAAACCTTCACCTTGTAAAGAAACCTTCCGGTGGGTTTGGTGCCGGAAGGACAAGGGATATTTCAAAGTACTGCCCGAATTAAGCCATACTTGCGTGCCGTCAGGCAATTCTAGTTGACTGAAAGCTCCTCGTGGAACAGATACCGTATTTTCAGCAATCGATAAGGTATTCGGCAAATTGTGCTGAAGGAGTACAAAGAGCGCCACAAAAAGCGGGATAATCAAGATAGCAGCTACACGTGAAAAAACAACAACAAAGCGATTTAAAACAGACGGTCTCTCTGATTTTAAATTAATAGAATGATGTATTTGATTCAAAATTCGTTCAAATTCCACTTCATTCCCTTCCGTTGAGCTGTCGCTATTGTTCCACTGCAATAGCATGGAACGTTCTATGGAATACTCAGCCTCTTTCGACTCGAAGATTGCTTTAATCTCTTCCAACTCCTCTTTGGAATAGTTTCCATTGCAATATTTTACAATCAGTTTGTCCATTTTGCCTTAATCTATATGTATAACGCGTTACTCTTTATTTACCCCTGCTCTCCGTTGAATTTTTTTTCTTGAATAATTCAACGGTGTTTGCAAATATAATGATCAATCGTATTTACTGAGCTGTTTTATAGGTTATTATATTAATAGTTAGTAATATTTTAATGAGACTTGAATTTATCTGCTTTTTTATTTTTAATGGTTATCCGTAAAGTGTCCTATATTATTCCACTAACCCCTCCGCTTCGCTCGTCCCCTTTAACAAAAGGGGACACCACTGCCCGCAAGATTTTGACTAAAAATGCGAGTGTAAGGTACTCTTGCAGATTTGTCTCCC
>Ga0326727_10023094_pt1 | contig 11923 bp, 9 predicted proteins | sample MB2enrmetagenome_FD_207643 | JGI IMG/M metagenome (GOLD analysis project Ga0326727, IMG submission 207643) | Lab enriched peat soil microbial communities from McLean, Ithaca, NY, United States - MB29MY | ecosystem: Environmental > Terrestrial > Soil > Wetlands > Peat | place: USA: New York... | reverse complement strand
CCTGCCGCATGGGCAATGATCCCAAAACGTCGGTCGTCGATTCCTGGTGCCGCGTCCACGATACCGACAACCTCCACGTGATTGACGGCAGCGTCCACGTCACCAATGGCGGCTTCAATCCCGTCCTCACCATTCTCGCCAACGCCTACCGCGCCTCCGCTCACCTCGCGCAATCCTGGAAAGGAAAAGTCTAGCCATGGCTTTTCTACGCTCCCGCCTGGCTCTCCTCGTTCTCGCCATCGGCATTCTAATTGTCCTCGGTGTTCCCGCGGCCAGCCTCTATTACGAGTATTCCGCCGGAGAGTCCTGCGCCCGGTGTCACGAAATCCGCTCGGAGCACTCTTCCTGGCAAACCTCGAGTCACCGCGCCGTCGCTTGCGGTGCGTGCCACGGCGAAATTCTCACTTTCGATCCCGGCTTCCACCTGGGAAATGCGCGCCGCCTCGTCCAGCACATTCGCGGCGCTTACCGCGATCCCATCCGCTTGCGAACCCTGGACGTCAACGCCATGGTCAGCCGCTGCCAGAAATGCCATCAGCAGGAAGCCGCGCAATGGCGGAATGGCCCGCACGGCGTCACCTACGAGAGCGTTTTCCTCGATCAAAAGCACAACCGCAGCCGCCTTCTGATGGACGATTGTCTTCGCTGCCATGGCATGTTCTTTGAAGGTGGCATCCGCGAACTCGTCGCGCCGTTGAATACCGAAGGTCCCTGGAAGCTGTTGCCGGCTTCCGTCGTTCACCAGCCCGTCATCCCTTGCCTCACTTGCCACGCCATTCATCGCAGCGGCGACCTGCTCCACAAGGATGATCACGATGCCAACGCCAAATCAGCCGGCCGCGAAGAACTCTTTCGTCCTTCGCTCGGCTTCTTCGATCGTCGCGAACGCGCCAATTTCTCGGTCGCTCTTCTTCCTCTGCCTTTGATGTTTGATTCCGGCAGGCCTGTGAAGATCAGCCCCGACCCGCGCCAATCTCTTTGCTACCAGTGCCACGCGCCCCTCGCCAGCATGGAAGTGCGCTCCGGCGACGACCGCACGCCCGTCGGCATCCATGAAGGTCTCAGTTGTTTAGCGTGTCATCAGAAACATGGCCAGCACACTCGTGCGTCCTGCTCCACTTGCCATCCGCGCCTCTCCAATTGCGGCCTCGATGTCGAGAAGATGGACACCACCTTCGTCACTATCAAGAGCCCTCACAACATTCATTTCGTCAAATGCCTCGATTGCCACCCCAAAGGCATACCCAAGAAACGCTCCGCCTCCGCCCGCCCTCATTCTCTGTAGCGCCGCCTTCTTGGCGGCCCGCTCTTGGGTTTCTTTCGTTCATGTAGCGCGGGGAGAGTCTTCGAGCCCTGCGGCTTTTCCTCTTGGGTTCGCTTCGCTTTTCAGACCGCTTGCTTCTGGCTTTTTCGGTTGCTCGGGTCCAGCAACTGTGACTCCGGTTCTTAGCCGATGATGGCGGTAAGGTGCAGAACCTCTTCGCCCAATTCTTGATTTCCTTCGATTTCAATCTGCGCTCGGGCTGCCCCACGATCAATGCCCTTTGTGAAGAGACGCCAAGCTAACTCTTGGGGTACCGTCACTCGGCACACGAAGTCTTCGGCTGGTTGTCTCACGAAATCCCATCGTGTCGGCCCTCTAGATATAAACCATCGTCCGCCGCATTCTCCGGAAATTTCCAATAGAAGTGTCGTTCCGGTAGGAGAAACGACATCTCGGTACACATGCGGCAATCCCCGCACGAAGCACTCAAGAACGGGGTGATATAGATGCGGAACCAGGAGGCCTGGGCGATTTGTGGCGAGTCGAATCTGCTGTTGGTGATGCCACCGCTCCGTCAGTTCGCGCGCCGTGTCAAACCAGTTGAGGGAGATTTCTTCTCCGGCCCAGCTCACAGCAGACGTCGCGGGGGCATAGGGATCGAGAGACTCGTGAAAATGGGCGCTCTGTTCACAGGCTATACCCATCATGTCGATCAGAACGCGGGGACTCAGGCGCCGGTAGACTCTCGCCCCCTCCTGGTTCAGATTGTTCACCCGATTGACCAAATCTTCTGGCGAATGAATATCGACTGGCTCCGCATAGCAGCCGTCGCGAACCATGGAAAGCTTGCGAAGCGCGGTATCCAGTAAGTGCGCCGCGACATCGCGAACTTTCCACAATGGTGAGATCGTCTGAAGTTCCCATTCGCTCGGCGCGAGCGAACCCAAAAGTTCTAACAGTTTTTGGTCCACCTCGCGTAGCAAATGAGCACAGAGGATGGGCTCTGAACCGCTGGATTGCTCATTCATGCCGTTCTCTTCACGTCAGGTTTATTGTGACGCAGTTGTCTGCGCCCCATTTTGGCAGCTTCTCAGCAATCTATTCAATCTGTTTTGCCTGTCTCGCTTACAACGTTTCGTTCGCCGCGATCTCCTGCACCATCCTGTCCAATTCGGCCTGCAATTTCGTTCGCTTGACTTGCAAATCCGCATTTTCCTTCTTCAACTCTGCCAACCGGTCTTCCTGTCCGTCTAATTGCTTCGTGTACCGTTGCAAAAGCGCTTTCTCCTCCGGGCTGCCTTTCAGCGCCTTCATGTTCTCCCGCAAACGTGCCTGATCTTTGTCAATCGCTTCCATCTCCGTCTGGCGCAAGCGCATCTCCTGCTCGACTGCGGAAATCTCATTCTTCTTCGCAATCACGCGCCGCAGCGCCTCTTCAACCGGCGGCTTGATGGTCTTCTCCTCCACGAACGCCGCCACCTGTGTGTCGGTAATTGTGCTGACGTAGATGCTGGTCTCCGCGGGCCGGCTCTCCTTCACCACAAACTTCTCCGTTTTCCCCGGCGCCACAGCTACGCGAAACCTATAATGCGTGGACCCCGATTCCTCCGGTTTCGTGCCTTCCGCGAGTTTCCACTGTTCGCGGATGGGGTGTTCCAGGATTACCTGGCGAGACGTGCTATCCGCGTTGTGGATCGTGTAGGTCGTCGTGTCGCGCTCCTCACGCGTTACCTTCATTACTCCCTTCACAATCGTCACCCGCTTGACCGTCTTCTCCAGGGGCTCACTTTCTGTCGTCACATGAACCGCCGTGTCCGCTGCGTACGACAATAGCCGCCGCTCGCCCGGATGCAGCACATCCATGATTCCTTCACCGGCGAACGAATCCTCCTCCAGAATGTTGAACGTTCCGCCGTCCAGCGTCAGCCCCGATGAATTGGTCATCCACAAGGCGCGCAGCGGCGTCCCGTCCACTTCTCCATCTTCGTTGGCCGTCACCAAGGTTACCTTCTCCGCATCAATGGGCGACTGCACGATCGGCACCAGCGCCGACTGGTTCTTCAGCACCGTGATCTCTTCCTTCAACGAGTATTGAAACAACTCGCCGAGCGCGCTTCCTTCCGCCGCGGCGCTCGCACTGCTGAGAGCCGCCACCACTATGCTGTTCTGAGATGTGTTCGCGCTGGATACCTCAATGGATTCCGAGACGCTTCCCATGCTCAGCGTCGCATTGATACTGTTGTTGATTCCCGGCCGCAGATTTATCTGCGAAAACTGTGTCGTCTTGAACCCCTGGCTGCTGATGCTTAGCGAATACGGCCCGGCCTCGATTCCTGAGAATGAGTAACTACCGTTGCTGTCCGTCCGCGCGCTCTCCACCGTTCCCGTCGCGGTGTTTCGCAGTACAACGTCTGCATTCGGAACCACCGCTCCTGATGGATCAACTACCGTACCGCTCAGCATGGCCGCGTTCGGCGACACAGGTTTCGAGGCCATCCCCGCCCGAAAAACGCCGCCCTCTGTACCGCCTCCCACTCCTCCGGGAACACCCCCGACGATGCCCCCTCCCTGGCCCACGCCTCCCCCCGCTCCCGAGCCAATTCCCTCTTCCATGCTCGCCTCATGCGCTTGCGGCGTCAGCATGATCGATTGTGGGAGTGGCACCACGGGTCGCCTCGTGTAGTACGGCTGCGAAATATTCTGGATGAACGATTGCGGCGAGCCGGACACCATGGAGAGCTGTACGTCCTTCCAATCTTCTCCAACCGTGTTGTCAATGATCGCCCAGCCCTGCAAGAACGGTGTCCCCGGCGCTTTCGGCACCACGATCCGGTACGTGCTCTTCCACACCGGCACTTCGCTGATGTAGCTCACGAAGAGGTTCCTGTCGCCGTTGCCCGTCGCGCTGATGGTCATGCGGCGCACATCCTTCGAGCGCGTGGATCCCACCAGGCTCAGGTAGCGGCTGACATCCTCGCGAATTTCGCTGTCCGCCGCACGCACCGTGACTCCCGGCCCCAACTCGAACAGCCGCAACTCACCTGCATCCGTCACAATCGCTAGTTGCGTCACGTCCAGCGTTCCGCCCTTGCTTGTTTCCTTCTTCACCGTCTCGACGCTGAACACTTTTCCCAGCGCGCTGGCCGATCCATTCCGCACCTCTACGCGCGTTCCTCGCAGCGCAATCAGAAACGCCGCGCTCGTTACGTCTTCAGTCAGCGGAATCTGCAGGCTCTTCGATCGCTCGCTCAGCGGCGCCACGGAGTTGTAGCGCACTCCGCTGATTTTTCCTCCGTTCAGGTCCACCACGGTCAGCGACTTCAACACATCGTTGAGCTGTGCCGTCGTGAACTCGATGCCCAATTCCTGATTTCCGTGAACGTGCCCGGTGTGCTCGAAATAGCCGACTCCGTTCTTGTACAGCACCACCTTCTTCACCGGCAGCGAAGCGTTGCCCGTCGCTTCCTTTACTTCTGCCTCCGGCTTCGCCTGTTGAACGGGCGTAGTTTGGGCAAACGCCGCCTCCGCAAACAAAAACGCTACACACAAGTAATGGGTACGCATGGGTGACCCCCCTTTTGCGCAGTGGGATGCTACTTCTTAGACACCAGTTGTTCGTCGTTTGATTCCGTTCGACTAGCTTTTCTTGGCGGACGGGTCTTCAAATTGCCTGGCAAGGATCGGCCAGTAGCCTGTGGGACGCAGCCGCTGCAAAATCTCCACGAAATACGCGTCCGGGCCGATGAGCACGCGCGCGCGGCGGCGCTCCACGGCGCGCAGGATCTTGGCCGCCGCCGTCTCCGGATCGGTGCGCGTGATGCGATGAAAGCGGTTTAAACTCTGTTGACGCAGCCCTTCGCCAGCGTTCTGCCCCAGCCGCGCCTGATTCGCAATCGAAGTCCGCACGAAGCCCGGATGCACGGTCGTCACAAAAATGTTTGTGCCGGCCAGTTCGTGCTGCAGCGACTCCGTGAATCCCCGCACCGCGAACTTGCTCGCGCAGTACGCGCTCTGCCCGATTGCGCCCACAAATCCCAGCAGACTGGAGGTATTCACGATGTGCGCGCGCTTCTCCTTTTTCAGCAGCGGCAGGAAGAAATGCACGCCGTGAATCACGCCCCAGAAATTCACGTCCATCAGCCAATGGAAGTCCTCCAGCGAAAGCTCCTCGAAATTTCCCAGCAGCGCCACGCCTGCATTGTTGAACACCACCGACGCCCGCCCGTGCTGTGCCGCCACTTCTTCCGCGAACGCCTTCACGCTCGCCGCGTCTCCCACGTCCACGCGGTGCTGCGTCACCTTTCCGCGCGCGTTGCCCAGCAGCGCGACCGTGTCCGGCAGCCCTTTCTCGTTCACGTCCGATAGCGCCAGTGACGCTCCCATGGCCGCCAGTTGTTGCGCCAGGCAGCGTCCCATCCCCGACCCCGCGCCCGTGATCACCGCCACGCTTTCGCTCAAAAATGACATTAGCGCACCTGCATCTTTGGATTCACCGCAAAGTTTCAAAGAAGTCTTTCATCGAAGGAGAAGCCTCACGACGCTCTCATACCACATTTCGAGCGCGCCCAGCCAGCGCCCGCATCACACGCATCGTGGGCCCCGAGTACCCGAGTTCGCCGCCAACCTTCTACGCCGACGTGCTCAACTTCGCATATCGGGGAGCTTGCACTCTGTTAGAATCTGGAAGCGAATGGCAAACGTCGAAATAACGCCTGGGAAAGAAGTGCCTGTAGCCGCAAACTCGCGGGTCGAGATCGAACGCCGCGTTCAACAGGGCCAGATCACCTGGACGGGACCTCTGCTTGTAATGCTGGGCCGCAGTTTCTTCATGATCGTTGCGCAGGCTTTGGTTGCAGCCATCTACTGGCTGCGCGGCCATCCTTCCGCCTGGAACGCCGCCGCTCCATGGTGGACGGTTTACGGAACGCTAGTGGACGTTGGCTGCCTGTCCTTGATGGTCAAATTCACCCGGCCAGAGGGCATCCGCCTGCGCGACCTGATCGGTCGAGTCCGCCTGCGCTGGGGGTACGACATTTTTCTGGGAATCGCCTGCTTTGTCGTTTTTGTGCAGGTTTTCTCGCTTTCTGGCATCTTATCGAGCAAGCTTGTATTTGGCTCGTCTCACCCCTCAATGTATCCCGGTTTGTTATGGGCAAGGAGCTTGCCCTTATGGGGCGTGATCTACAGTTTGAGCATCTTCTTGCTGATCTGGTCGCCGACCGAAGAGATGACCTACAACGGATATGTGTTGCCGCGGCTCCAGGTGTTGACGCGCCGCACCTGGGTAGCCGTGCTGTTGGTATGCTTTTGGTGGGCACTTCAGCACAGCTTTATTCCATTTATTCTGGACTGGAAATATGTTGTCTGGCGATTCCTGTTCTTCCTGCCCGGCGTTCTCGTTTTCAGCTTGATTTATCTTTGGATTCGCCGGCTGCCGCCGTTGATTGTGGCCCATTGGTCGATGGATCTGATGGCCGTGATTTACACCTTAAAGTTCTGAATCCACCGGTGAAGTTCTGGCTACGTCTTGATTTCTGCGCCTGAAACTTTTGCGTCAATCGGAAGCGCCACGCGCACCTGGTTGCGCCCGGCACGTTTTGCTTCGTACAGCATCTGGTCGGCCTTGCGCACCAGCGCTGAAAACTCCTGCACCTCCTTGCCCTGAAATCCCGCCACGCCAAAACTCGCCGTCACGGCCACGCTCTGCCCCGCCAGTGGAAACGACAGCGCCGCAAACTGTTCCCGGAAGCGGTTCACCGTCGCTGCCACGTTCTCCGTATCCACATGCGTGACCACCAGCAGAAATTCGTCGCCGCCCAGCCGCCCGGAAATGTCCGAAGCCCGCGTGTTCTTCTTCAATCCTTCCGCGAACGTTATCAGCACCGCGTCGCCCGCGTCGTGCCCGAACGTGTCGTTGATGCTCTTGAAGCAATCAATGTCTCCCAACACCACCCACAGCGAGTAGCCGTGCCGCGCCGCCCCGCGCAACTGTTTCGACGCCCAGTCCTCGATGGCCCGCCGGTTCGGCAATCCCGTCAGGGGATCCGTGCGCGCCGCTTCTTCCAACTTCTGGTTCTTCCCTGCCAGTTCGCGGTTCAGGTCGACGATCCGTCTTCCCACGCCGATCCGCGCCAGCATTTCCCCGGGATCGAACGGCTTCGTCAGGTAGTCGTCCGCGCCCGCCTGCAGCCCTTTCACCACGTTGCCCTTTTCCGTGCTGCTGGTCATCAGGATCAGGTAGGTGTACGGCTGCGTCTTATCCGCCCGTATGCGCTGGCACAATTCCGGCCCGGAAATATCGGGCATCATCCAGTCTGTAATCACGATGCATGGCGCGTGCGCCTCGAACATGCGCAGCGCTTCGTGGCCGTTGCGCGCAAACAGCAGCGTATACGGCTCCTCGTACAGCACCTGCTCGACGAGTTTCCGGTACACCGGCGAATCGTCCACTACGAGCACTTCGTATTTTGAGGCAGAGGCGTCCATGTATTTTTCGCCGCGAGGAGCTCTGTCCGCGTGCGCGTTCGCTCGTTTTTCTCTAAAGCGTGTTCCTTTCCAATTTAGCAAAGGGCTTTCGACAGGCGGGTGATGGCGCGCGCGTTTTGCGCCTAAGAAGCAATATCGAATGCGATTTTTTTCGGCGGAGTGCGACAAGAGGTTACGTCTTCCTTCCGTAAACCAGCAGCGCCCCTTCCGCCTTGAACGCTTTCAGTTCTGCGGCGTCGCGGAACCACCGCCCAGTATACGTTTCGGGTGACGGAGAAGGATCGGCAACGCGCTCGTGGGCAACCTCCGCAAAACCCGCCTCGCGAAACAGCCCGCTCCACTCCTCCGCCGAAAGCAGCTTCGTCGCCACCGCCAGCAAGTTGCCCCAGTGGTGGCAATGTGGGTTATCGCGGTAGTAGTTGATCAGTATCCACGCCCTGCCCCCGGGCCGCAGCACGCGAAACATCTCCTGCACGCCCTTGGCAGGCTCGGGCCAGTAATACGCGGACTCCACTGAGATCGCGTGCGTGAAAAAGTTCGGCTCCCAGGGAATCTCACCCACTTCGCCGGTGATATAAAGCACGTGATCGTGCTCCAGGCTGCCGCGCCGCGCCACGCGGACCATCTCATCAGAAATGTCCATGCCCACGACACGCCCTTCCGGCACCATCCGCGCGATCCGCCGCGAGAGCCAGCCCGCGCCGCAGCCCACGTCGAGCACGTTGTCCGCCGGCTCCAGCCGCATCTTCTCGAGCACCGGCAGCGTGATCGGCAGGTGGTCTTCTTCCATGCCTTCGCCGCGCCCCGCTTCCGCCCAGCGGTTGAATTCCTCGCGCAGATTTTGTGAGTTGGACATCGTCCTGATGGCCCGCTCGATTCGCTCTCCGGGCTGCGTTAAGAGGACCTCAGAATATCAAACCGTCCGGCCACACGCCGTGCAGAAGTGCGCGCCCGGAGAGGCAAACGCGCCGCACTGGCTGCAGAAATGTCCGCCTGGCGGCACCGCGACCAGCCTCACCGGACAATACGGCTCCGCCGTGATGGCCCAGACCAGCGCAATCACCCAGCCGATCACCGTCCATCCCAGGAACACGTTGAGCAGGATGATTCCCGCGGCGTCGCGCTTATCGCGCCCAATGATGGTGGGCAGAAAATACAGAAGAACCAGGAAAAGCAGGGTCAGCACAGGGCACCCCTTTCACTGCAACCTCGGCGCGGCAGACACCCCTGCGCGCCTCTATCCAATGATACGCGCCCTCCTCGCAAAATGTTTCCCGAGCCTGAGAAGGGCGGTTCAAAGTTGAGAGTTGAAGGTTGAAAGTTCGTGTAGGGGCCGCCTCTGCCCGCCGTAGGCGGGAGGCGTGACTCGTGGCCCGTGTTTCGTGACTTGTGGCACAGGCATTCTTGCCTGTGCTCTTGGGTTCCTCCTTCTTCTGTAGGGCCCGTCCTTCGGAGGCGGGCCGCTCCAAAATTGTCGGCGCGCCGGCATATTTTAGGTACGTTACCATTAAGATACCTACCCACCCCCTGTTTTGCGTAAGTGCGGGAATAGTTAGACTTAGTGGCGAGTGAGAAAGAGGCAAAGGAAGTAAGGGAGGCAAAGGAAAATGCACCCCACCCCCTGTTTTTGCGTATGTACGGGAATGATTGGACTTACGGGCGCATTTCGTGGATGTACGGGAATAATTGGACTTAGGGTGCGAAAGAGCGAAGACAGGACGAAGGGCGAGGATGTGGAACGTTCCGAAATGGCACAAGGGCAGCGTTCCCGGGATAGGCACTGCTCCAGCGCCATGTCTCAAGCGTGGCGACCAAGCCTGCCTTCACGGGATTGAGATGAATGTACTCAATCGCTTGCGCCAGGTGGTTTTGGTCGCGGATATAGCGGTCCCAATACTCGCGGTGCCAGACGGGATGGCCTGCACCGGCAGCGCCATTGCGGCGATATTCGCAGATCTTGCGGGCCGTGAACTTCTTCCACGAAGCCACGATCTTTGCGACCGTCCATCCGTTGATCGGTTGGAAAAGCACATGCACGTGGTTTGGCATAACCACCCATGCCAGCAGCCGGTAACGCTCTGAATCAAAGGCCAGCAACGATCCCTCACCATATCCGCGATGGCCGGCTTGCGCAGAGCGCATGAGCCGTGTCCCGCGTCAATCCAGGCGTCTATCCGCTTGCGGCGTTCGGCATCCTGTTTGTCGGCGGGGAGAAACTTCAGTTCGGATTCCAATTGTTGCAGCACGGTTTGCGGAAGGCCGTCCGCCAAATGGAAGGTGACATGTTGCGTCACCTCGGCACTCTCAAAGTGCGGAAGGTAACCTCGGCTGTGCCACCTGGGAGCGCCATTCTTCTGAATGGCGCTCTTGGGTTTCTCGCCGGCCTTCACAACGCCAATCGGGAGATTCATCCCGCTAAACCCGCGGGATGGAGCAGAGTTGGCGTTCCCGGGATTGTGCTTAGAGTCGCCCACTGAATGCCTCATGCAGAGTACCGAGAGGGTTAACTCATACAGAAGATACTATTGGTGGGGAGAAAATGCGAGAGCGGGGAGTATCTGAGGCACGATCCCGACGGGAGGCGGGCATAGAAAGTCAAAGGCGCCCGCCTCCGAAGGCGGCCGCTACAGGGGAAGAGAAACTTAAGAACCGACCTGAAGGTCGGCCACTACATAAGAGAGAAATGCTAGCGATCAATGGGAGAAGGGCGCGGCGGATTGCCTCCGGCCGCGCTTCATGATGAACATGAGGGGAATCATGGCGAGGCAGACCACGCCGAGAATCCAGTACACGTCAATGAAGGCCAGCATGGACGACTGGCGCAGCACTTCGCCATAGAGCATCCCCTGGGCCTGTTGCGCGCCCATGGCCCAGCTCGAGCCGCGCGTGTGCAGCATGGCGGTGAGGCCCTGCAGCGCGGCGCGATAGCGGGGATCGAGCGGCGTCATGTGACTGACGAGGGTGGTCTGGTGGCTCTGGGTAAGGCGCGCCTGCATCGTGGTGACCAGCGAAATGCCCACGCTGCCGCCAAGGTTGCGCGCCAGATTGATCAAGCCGGTGGCGTTGTTCATGCGTTCCTTGGGCACGAAGGAAAAGGCCATGACGTTGATGGGCACGAACATAAAAGCCATGCCGCCGCGCGAAATCATCCATACAAATACAAACGTCCAGAAGCTGGTGTACAGATTGAGTTTCGCGAGCTGGAACATGCCCACGGACAGAATCGTCAGCCCGATAGCCACCAACCAACGCGGATCGCGCCGCACCAGCAGCCGCCCGACAATCGGCAGAAAGACCAAGGTGAGGATGGCGCCGGGAGAAAGCACCAGCCCGCTGAGCTGCGCGGTGTAGCCGCTGAGGGTTTGCAGCATGACGGGGAGAAGCACAGTGGTGCCATACAAGACAATGCCAAGCGCGAACATGAAGAACGTGGCGGTGGCGTAGTTGCGATCGCGGAAGAGATGCAGCTCGATGACGGGATCCTTATGGTGAAGCTCCCAGAAGATTGTGCCGATCAGGCCGATGGCGCAAATCACCGAGCACCAAACGATGAAGTTGGATTCGAACCAGTCGTCGCGCTGCCCCTTATCGAGGACTACCTGGAGGAATCCGAGGCCGACACTGAGGAGTCCCAGGCCGATGTAATCAATCTTGGTGCGCAGCCCATTGTTTTTTCCGGAGACATGCGACGGATCCGAAATCAGCGCCGCGGTCAGAAAGAGGGAGAGAAGCCCGACAGGAATATTGATGAAGAAGATCCAGCGCCAGGAATAGTTATCGGTGATCCAGCCGCCCAGCGTGGGTCCGATGATCGGCGCAACGACCACGCCCATGCCATAGATGGCCATGGCCATGCCTTGTTTTTCACGCGGAAAGCTTTCGACCAGGATGGCCTGGGAGACAGGTTGCAAGCCGCCGCCGCCCGCTCCCTGCAACACGCGGAAGAAAACCAGCAAGGGCAGGCTGGGTGCAAGGCCGCAGAGCAGCGAACTGACGATGAAAGTCGTCACGCAGCTCATGTAAAAGCGTTTGCGGCCAAACAGGCGGGAGAACCATCCGGTCAGCGGAAGAACGATGGCGTTGGAAACCAGGTAGGAGGTGAGCACCCAGGTGCTTTCGTCAATCCCCGCAGAAAGGCTGCCGGCGATGTGCGGAAGAGCGACGTTGGCGATG
>Ga0326727_10023093_pt1 | contig 11923 bp, 3 predicted proteins | sample MB2enrmetagenome_FD_207643 | JGI IMG/M metagenome (GOLD analysis project Ga0326727, IMG submission 207643) | Lab enriched peat soil microbial communities from McLean, Ithaca, NY, United States - MB29MY | ecosystem: Environmental > Terrestrial > Soil > Wetlands > Peat | place: USA: New York... | reverse complement strand
CACCGTCGTTGTCTCCGCAACCGTAATCGCGGAGCCGGGAGGCATGTGAGCGATGCTGTCCTGGCTGAAAATGGGCGTGATCGTGACAGAAGTGTTGGTGGTCGTGATCGCTGTGCCCAAAGTGCCGTAAACATAAGGACCAGAGAAAGAAGCGATCTGAGTAGTCGCCCCAAACTGCTGGCCACCACCACCACCCACCCCGATTATGTTCAGCCAATTGGGAGGGAAGAGTCCCGCGTTGAGATGGACATAGCCCTGCACGAGAAGGTTGAAGGTCTGCCCGCCTGGATTCGTGAGTGCTTCGGGATTGTTCCAGATGCAGCCGTCATCGTAGCCAGCCGTTCCCACGTTGCACGGCAGAAAGATGTTGTAGCTATTCCCTGCTCCCGGTGCGGCATTGTTGATGCACTGCTGAATGTAGGGGCCTATGTCTGTTGCGCCATCGATCTTGGCCCCAAAAGCGCGAATGTCGCAGGCAGGCGAGCTTCCTGTGATCGATTGCGCCGTCTGCACGTTGCCCGTTACGGTCATTCCGTTGTTCCCATCCGACGCTACTCCCGGCAGCAGGTTGGCAACGGCTCCGCTTGCGCTGGTCGCGCCGGTTCCGCCCGCCGTTAGTGGAACCGCATTCATGCCGCCAAGCGTCGTGCCGCTGGCCGTGTAATACGCAATCTGTCCCGTGTTACCGGAGTTAATGGTGCCACTCGTTCCTCCCGATCCTGATCCAGATCCGCATGCCGCGCCCGTGTTGGTGAGATATCCAGACGAATCCACCTGCAGGCAGAAGTGTCCTGAGGACGCGGCCAACCCGGGGAACTTGATGCTCGTCGGCCCCAGAAACGCCGCCACCAGGTTCGCACTCGATCCCGAGTAGATATCCGTCTCCGCGCCCGAACCGCTTTCATAATTCAGCCGGATGTGCCCCGTGGTGTTACTGGCATCGATATAGGTGTCGCCACTGTTCGTGCTCTGGTACGCCTTGAAGCTGTCCAGCCCGCCCACCGCCGAGTTCAGCGCCCAGTTGTTGCTCGCATCTTTCACCATGTACCACTGGCTGTTGCCGTTCCAGTCCTTGTAGGTGTACGAACCCTTCTGGCTGGTCGTCAGTCCCGGCCACAGGTAGTAGTCCACCTCGGCATCGGCGCTGTTGCGCACGGTCATGGTTCCCGTGGATTGCGATGTACTGCCCACCAGCAGGGTTCCGTTGAAATGCGCGTCTCCCGCGTTGTCCACGGTCGCCACCGTCGCCGGCGTCGCCCCGCCGCTCGCAAAGCTCGCGCCGCCTGTTCCGGCGTTGGTCGAGCAGTTGAAGCACACGTTCCCCGTGCCCGCCGCGTTCAACGCCGTCTGATTGCTGGTGCTGCTCTGTCCGTAATTCCATTGCTGGATCTGCAGCCGGTACACATTGTTCAGCAAGTCCTGAACCTGGTAGAGCTGCTGCCCGCTGGTGCCGTCGCTGAAGCCGTAAATCCACCGGTACCCGTAATCGGTCTGAATCTCGTTCAGCAGCCCGCGCTCATTCCCAGCGCCGATTCCCAGCCGGAAATGGTTGGTCAGCGTCGCGTCCTGCTGGCTTCCATACCAGTCACCATTCAATGCGTTGAAACTCCGGTGAAAGGTATCGAGGAAGCTGTTGCGCGTGCCGTTGTCGGTTAGTTTTCCCGTGAACATGGTGCCGCCGGTCATCCAGTTGTTGTACTGGCTGCCTGCGTCTGCCGCCACCTGGTTCGTCGAATTCTCGTTGCGCAGTCCCACGATCGTGTTGTTCTGCGCATTCGCTCCCAAATGCAATGCCGTCGCGCATCCCTCTACGTCTCCACCCGTAAACGTGTTTCCATCGCCCTGCTGTAGGTTGATTCCATACGTCCCGCTGATCGGATTCCCGCTTGCCGTCGAGCAATCGATGTGCAGCCGCACAAAGGTGCTCGCATTCATCCAGTCCGTCGTCGCCGGATTCGTCACCTGGTGCCCGATGGCATTTACCGCCGTCCCGAACCCGCCAAACTGGTCGTCCAGAAACGTGCCGCCGGTGTAATTCCCGGTTCCATCCAGCGTCATGCCCGTCTGGTTGGCGTTGCCCAGAAAGTACAGGCTCTCCAGATCCATCTCCTGCGTCCGGTAGGCCACCAGTCCCTGCGCCGTTGCGCTCGTCGCAGCGGTGGTATTGATCGCTACGTTGTCCATGTGGAAGCCCGGCGTATCCACGGCGTACGTCGCATCGCCCACCTGCACCATCGCGCTCGAGCCCGAGTAGGCAAACACCGTCCCGCCCTGGCTTCCGCTGGCTGCTGTTCCGCCGCGCAGTGCGCATCCTCGCAGCGACACGTTCCGCGTTCCCGCCGTCACCACAATCTGATTCGCCGTCGTAATCGTCGCGCACGGCAACAGCACCGCGGTGTTCGGCGTGGCAATCGTCAGGCTCGATGCCATCGACAAATTGCCCGCAAAATTCCGCGCGTCGCACGTGCCGCCGTAACTCTCATTCAATGCGTTCACGCACGCCTGGATCTTCGCCCCGATATCTGCGCCCGGAAACTGATCCACCTCGAACGCCGATCCCACTCGGCCGCTTCCCACCCACGCAGCGTAAGTTCCGCCGCCCGGCAACGTGCCGCCTCCGCCAGCCAATTGCGTCCCGTAGCTCGCCGAACTCGCCGCGTTCCACACCGTGTATCCGCCGTTGCCCTTCAGCAGATTTCCGGCAAAGAACGTCATATCCTGCCCGCCGATCAGGTTCACCGCCGCGGCCGTATCCCACGTTCCCGGCTCGTTCACGCTCGCTGTCGTAGTCGACGAGCAGCCCACTCCGCCCTGCGTCACCGTTACGCCGGCGATCGATCCATTCGCATTCACGGCCGCCGTCGCCTGCGCCGTGCAGCTTCCGCTGAACGCCACCGGCACGCTCGTTCCATACGGATCCCATCCCAGTCCGTGCTCGCTGCCCACCGTCACCGCGGTCACAGCGCCGCCCGCCGCCGTCACCGTCAGCGCCGGCTGCACCGCGTTCCATGTCGGCATCACCACCGCGTTGCGCACCGTCCATCCTTGCGCGGTTCCGCTCAGGTCCAGCACCAACCCCGTCGGCGCTTCGCCCGTGGCCGCGGAATTCCCCGCCGCCGCCACCACGTTATCCAGCACGTTGTTCGATCCCGCCGCCGCCGCGAATGCGTGCGTCGCCCGGATGGTCACGTTCTGCCAGCGATTCGCATCGGCAGTCAATCCCGCCGGCATCGTCACCGGCAGCGCCGGAATCGCCACGCCCGTGTTCACTCCGCGGATGTCGAGGTTCCTGAAATCGCTCCACTGCGGCCATTGCGCCAGATAGAGTCCGCAGGTGTGCGTCGAATGCGCGCCCGGATACTGCGCCGCCATCGGGTCCACGCCCGTGGTCGCAATCTCCACGTTCTCGATCTCGGCCACCTTCAGCCCGTTGCCGCCCGCGCCCGTCGTCGCCTGCATCGCAATCGCGCAATTGCCCACCCACCATGCAGCGCCCGTGCCCGCCGTTCCCGTCAGTCCATTACCGCCCGGCGAGAAAATCGAGTTGCTCTCGATCGCCCGGCTGAACTGGCAGTTTCCCGCCGCTGCGCGACCCTCCGCAGGTGCGCACGACTGGTCCATGCTCTGGTCCACATAAATCGTCAAATCGTGCAGCCGCGTGTAACTCAAAATGTTCAGCGCGTCCGGTCCGCTGGCCAGCACGTCCTCCCCCGGAAATCCCATCAGTGCCGAAACCTGTTTCCCCAATCCTCCAATCGACTCCCCATGCCAGTTCAGCGTCCGCGTCTTGCACGTACCTTCGGGAAGCAGCAGCGCCACGCCGTGCGCGTTGGCATAACTCAGCGCGGTCTGCAGCGCATTGGTATCGTCCGTCACGCCGTCGCACACCGCGCCGAACTCCTTCACGTTGCGCTCCGTCTGCTGCGACCCGCCCGTCCGCCAATCCACCACCTTCACGCCGTTCGCGTTGGTAAATGTATCCGTCCCCGCGTAGTTCGGCGGAATCTCCATCGCTCCGGTGCTTCCCGCCGCGTTCATCGCCGCCTGCAGTGTCGTCTGCCCGCTTGCCGCTGTGGGCGCTTCCACGCCGTTCACCGTTGGTGTCGTCAACGCGCCCGTCATGTTGCCGCCCGCCAGTGGAACCGCCGTCGCCACTTGCGTATCCACGTAGTGCTTGGTCGCTGCCTGCATCGGCTGCGTCGGGTCTGCGTTCAGGTAGAGCGGCCCGCTGAGCGTTCCGCCCGACGCCGTCAGCAGGCTCGCGCTCAGCTCCGTAATCGCCTCATCCACGTACGACTTGCTTACCGCCTGCACCGCTTGCATCGCCGGCATAATCTGTACCTGCACCTGCGCCAGCGTTGCGTTTGCCGCCGCCGGAACCACCCAGTACTGCGTATTCACTGTCCCGTCGCTCATGTAGTAGACGGCCGTGTAGTACTCTCCCGCGGGCGTCGCGCCTTGATTCGGCGCGAGGTTCACGCTCACGAAGCCGTCCGGCGCAATCGTCACCGTCATCGAGTCCGCGGCCACTGCCTGGCCCGCAGCGGTCGTGAATCCCGGCCAGCTGATCACGAGTGTCCCCGTGCCCGGCTGCCCGTTCGCCAGATACACCGTCCCCTGCACCGTGGTCGTGCTCACACCCTGCGCCCACGCCATCGCCGCCAGGCCCATGGCCAAAAGTCCCACTGCAACGCGCAGCCCCATCCGTACCAGCGATTGTTGCCCCATCCACACCAGCGATCCGTGCCCCATCCTTTTCGCGCTTCTTGCGAAAAGGGTGGGAACGTGGCTAACTTGCTCGCTCGCTGACTCGCTGACTCGCCGGCTCGGCGTCCGCAACCCTTCGTCCTTCATGAGCTTCATTCCCATCGCGTCCTTCTTCCTGTCGCATTCCCCCGCACCCCGCGAGGCTTCCAAACTCCCTGGCCACCGCTCCCTCAGACCCTCTTCCATCCCACACGAGCCAGATCAATCGCTCACTCGATAACTCAGCTAACTCGCCAAACGAATGGCCAGCTAACCTGGCAAAGAACGGGCTAACTTACGAACCCGCTGACTTGCTAACTCGCTAGAGCGTGTTTCAAAAATGGCTGCCGTACCCGAATTGTCGTCCCTCAGGGGTTAAAACCCCTTGTCTTTTTGGCCCTTTTCGGCACGACTGAAGTCGTGCCCTGATACAAAGCGGATTTGTGAAACACGCTCTAACTCGCTGACTCGTCCCTCAGTCTGCAGTGCCTGGTCCCTAGTCCTTACGTCCCTGCCCACACACTACTGCCAGCTTCCTCCCGCCTCTCCGGTCCCCTCGTTCGCGCCTCCGTGCCCCTTCCGCGGAAAAGAAAAGGGGCAACTCTCTCCGAGTTGCCCCTTCGGTTCTTTTTGCGCCCTTGCGTCGCTGCCTCATCCTCAACGCGCATTTTGCGTTAAGAATGGGAATCCGGCCGATTCAAGAAGACCGGGAAAGCTCCTTCCGCTCTACCGGCCGTAAGTTCGATTTCGGTATGAATGCCCTTAGCTTACCCAATTTGGTAAGAATGATCTGCAAACGATTTTGTCTTTGCATGAATCTATGTTTTCAATAACTTACACCCCATTCCGCCCTCGTCAACCTTTGACAAGCCCTCGTGGCATCACGGAATGGGTCACCCATCGCCCGCCCAGCCCGCCCGCTTTGAGCTGATGCAGCGTCGTGGTATCCAGGGTTCGCCTCCCCTCGCTTTGTCATCGCGGGTGGCTTGCAACCTGAGAAGGCAAACTCTCCATGACAGGGGTGCCCCGGGTCCCGATGTTAGGAACCGGGAACCACAAATTCAATGGTGCGAATTCACGCGGTCAGAGACCTACTTGCTGCCGCCGCCGCACAGTTCCATGGCATGGGTCAGTGCCTTGGCTATGAGGTCTCTCGTATCTTCGTCTTTGAAGAAGAATGGAGTCTCCGTGTTTCCCGCACTTCGCGCCGTAACTACGAAGTAGGGTGGAACCTGTGTCTTCGTTATCGAATTCGGTCCATTTGCGTTGTCCTCCACCTTCGCTTCCTCGGTACTGGTCCTCAGCACAAAGCTCTGCACGTTGCGAAGATCGAGCAGGAAATCACCGTTGATGCCCACTTTCCCGCCATTCGTAGTCACCTTATGCCAGGTGATGTGGCAGGTTGCGGGATCGGCAATCACATTCGTCACGCCGATGGTGATCTGATACACCGGCCAGTCGCTATTGTTCGAACCGTCATGCGTATAAAGCGCATAGCTGATCGTGCCCTGTGCGTTCATGCTGTCCTGGATGAACTGCATGGTGACGGCCAACGATGGGCCGTTGTCGGCGATCCCGGACGTAGGCGCCGACTGCTGGGCCAGGGCCGCGGAAAACATCGTGCAAATCGTAATGCAAAGGATGACGCGCAGGATTCTCATCAAAATCCCTCCTTACTCAAATTTGTCTTGGTTGTTTCGGTGGCGGATCGCAGGTTGGCGGGGTTGTCCTGTGCAGTGTTGGCGGGCTTGTGATGGGCAGCTTGGCAGGCGCGCTGCCGGCAGGCGTCTCGGCCGCAGGGCAGAGCCGCGAAAAATGCAACCGGCAAAACGCGCAAACACTTCCTCGTACGCTCGCCCCTTTAGCCGGGATTCCCATCTCGCTTTTCCGGCAACAGGTGAGCATACTCTCGATCGCCTCCGCTATCAACCGGTTTTGCGTCCGCGATCGGTCCCGCCAGCCCCGCCAACTCCGCTTACCCCGCGGCCTCATCGCCTGCTACATTTTTCCTATGCCACTTTTGCCTCGCAGCCTCCGCTGCGCCGCCCTGGCGCTATTCCTCTGCGCAACCTCCGTCCTGCCCGTTTGCGCCCAGCGCTCCGCGACCATCGTTGGCCTCAACGCAACGCTTTCCAGCCAATGGCGCGCCCAGTCCATCGGCGAGATTGCCGTTTCGCCCGACGGCAAGCGCATTGCCTGGCTCGACCGTGGGGTGATTCTCGTGACCCCCCTCGACAACCTCAGCCATAGCCAGCGCGTCACCGCCGCCTCTTCGCCCGACGGCTCCTGCAACGAATCCGATCTCGCCTGGTCGCCCGACTCCACCGCCCTCGCCTTCCTCTCCGATTGCGCCGATCTCGGCGGCCAATCCAACCTCTATATCTCCCGTCTCGACGGCAACCCGCCCCGGCGTCTCTCCAATCTTCACGGCGATGTCGATACGCCTGCCTTCTCGCCTGACGGCAAGCGCATCGCCTTCCTCTATGTCGAAGGCGCCACTCGTCCCCCCGGAGCCCTCGCCGCCATGGACCCGCCTTCCGGCGTCATCGGCGAAGACCACATTGAGGTCCAACGTGTCGCCGCCGTTGCTGCCGATGCGGCCCAGCCCGCCGCGCCCACTTTCCTTACCCCCGCCAATCTTCACGCCTACGAATTCGATTGGTCGCCCGACTCCAAATCGCTGGCTTACGTCGCCGCCGATCCTCCCGGCGAAAACAACTGGTGGGTCGCAAAGCTCTACACGCAATCCGCTGCAGAGGACTCCAAACCCACCGCGATCCTCGCCCCCTCCGACGTCTCCGGTCCCCTCCACGGCCTGCAAATCGCCCAGCCCCGCTGGTCGCCCGACGGCAAAGCCATCGCCTTCATCGGTGGCCTCATGAGCGATCAGGGCGTCACGGGCGGCGACGTCTGGATCATTCCTTCCACCGGCGGCCAGCCCCGCAACCTCACGCCCGGCCGCCCTGCCTCCTCGCAATGGATCGCCTGGGGTGATGGTGAGCACATCTTCACCTGCGAACTCGCAAACGGCGTCAACCGCCTGGTGCGCTTCCGCCTGCAGGGCGACCGCACCAGTTCGAGCGTCGCCAGCAGCTTTGCCGCGCCGGTCTTCTCCTACCCCGGCACGGTCGGCATGGGCGGCTGGGATCATAGCCTCGCCTTCACCGCCGATCGCTCCCTCTTCGTTTTTCAGGCCAGTTCCTTCAACCAGGCCCCGGAAATATACGCCGCCGGCCCCGCCGCGGCCGCGCTCGTTCCTGCTGCTGCCGCCGGCGCTTCCGGCCTGATCCAGCTCTCCCACCTCAACGAGAGCCTCATACCCGCATGGGGAGACTCCGCCTCGCTCACCTGGACCAACGACAACTTCCACATTCAGGGATGGCTCCTTCTGCCCGCGCACTACGATCCGGCCAAGAAATACCCGCTCATTGTCGAAGTGCACGGCGGTCCTGCCGCGGATGTCGCCTCCCGCTGGAATGGAGGTGGCGGCGGCTTCAGCGCCACCGGCTATTCCGCCCTCGGCTACTTCGTCCTCATGCCCAACCCCCGCGGCAGCTACGGCCAGGGCGAGGCTTTTACCCAGGCCAATCGCAAGGACTTCGGCTACGGCGACCTGCGCGACATCCTGGCCGGCGTCGACACAGTTCTGGCTAAATATCCCGTCGATCCCAACCGCGTGGGCATCACCGGCTGGAGCTATGGCGGCTTTATGACCATGTTCGCCGTCACCCAGACCCATCGCTTCAGGGCTGCCGTGGCCGGGGCCGGCATTTCAGACTGGCTTTCGTACTACGGCGAAAACTCCATCGACCAGTGGATGATCCCCTACTTCGGAGCCTCGGTGTACGACGACCCGCAGGTGTACGCCAAAAGCTCCGCCATCAATTTCATCAAGAACGTCACCACCCCCACCCTCGCAGTCGTCGGCGACCGCGATGGCGAGTGCCCCGCGCCTCAATCGTTCGAATTCTGGCACGCCCTGCGCGACCTGCACGTCCCCGCGCAACTGGTCGTTTACCCCAATGAGGGCCACGGTTTCTCCGATCCGGCCCACCGCCTGGATGTCCAGCAACGCGCCGTCGAGTGGTTCGCTCGTTACATGCCCCCCACTCCCTGAAGCGGCGGGTCCGTTTTTCCCTTGTCCCTTGTCCCTTGTCCCTATGTCCCTGTTCCCTGTCTTCTTGCTCCCCATCCGGCCCCGCGCCAGTCTATGGAACAGAACCGGACGACAGACCGGCTCAATGCCAGAGGTAGGCCCACCCTGATACACTTTTTTCTTGGAGTTATCAGCGTGCGTCTCGCCTTTTTCGGCCGCGTGCGGCAGTGTGCCGCCGGGGATCTCGAGCCTGGCAGTGATCCACCTGTTACGGGCCGACCCTGAGCAGGAAAAGGGAAGGCAATAACTCTTTTTTTCTTTACGTGTTCTTAGCGACCGTTCCGCGGTTCGACGGCGCGGAGCGGGGAGGATTCATGCGGCGGTTCTTGACGCTTGTTTGTTTGCTTGGCCTGGCCCTTCCGGCCGGGATTTCCATCTCCGGTTGCGTGCGCAACCCGGCAGGAAACTACTGCAACGGCCTGGGCTACGGCCCGAAGGATTCCGACGTCTATTCCATTACCCTGCAGCCGCAGATTGCCGGCATCTCGCTGGCCTACGGACAGACCATCCAGGTACAGTCGCCCTCTGCCTACACCTGCAAAGGCAATCCGGCCTCAATCGGCTCCAACCTGGTCAGCTACGGCACCACCAACAATCAGTTGGCCGATATCTCTCCCAGCGGCAATCTTTGCGCCGGCACGTGGAACCGCAATACCGGCGGCGGCATCGCCGACTACACCTACTGCTACTATCCCAATCCCTTGCCGTCCAGCCAGGGCCTGCCTTACGGCATCGCCTACATCACGGCCACTGCCTATTCCGTCACCTCAAACCCCGTCGCGGTCTACATTCACGCGCCGGTCACCAACATCAGTCTGGTCACCACCTCGCTTTCCAGCTCTTCGCCGCAGCAATGCTTCTCGCAGAACCAGCAGGCTCAGCTCGACGCCCAGGCCTGCTACGTCAGCAACGGCACGCAATACGAGTTCTGCGCTCCGTCTACCGTGACCGCGGCGAAATATGCATGTCAGGGTGGGCTGGCGCCGGGCGTCACCTCGGTCCCCAGTTGCGGATCGTCCATCGGCACGCTCAATTACTCGGTCAGCAACTCCAGTGTCGCCACCTTCAACTCCACCACCAGCGTCCTTACGGCGCAGCAGCCCGGCACCACGTCCATCACCGCCACCATCGCGCAATCGGCATCGTCGGCCGGCTATTTCTCCACCTGCCCGCCCGCATCCGTCAAAGTCGCGCTGGCCGGCGGATCCACCAAGGGCGTCGTCACCCAGGGTGTCACGCAGAACCTCACCACCACGGTCCTCGATACACTGGGCAACCCCATCAACGGCTTGAACCTCTCTTACCAGTCCACCAATCCCGTTGACATCACGGCCAACGGCGGAGGCGTGATCACCGCTTCGTTCCCCGGTGTCGCTTCCGTCTACGCGGTGTGCGAGCCGTTCAGTTGCAATCCGGCCCCCATCAATGAGTTCGGCCTCAACGGCACCGGCCTGTCGCTTTCTTCCAATCCTGTCAGCATCACCGTCCCCGGCGCCACCAGCGACTTCGTTTGGTTCGCGGCGCCCGGCCAGTCGCAGTATTTCTCTTCCATGGAACTGCTCACCGGAAACCCCGGCTCCACCGTGCGCCTGCCCTTCGTGCCCAACTCCATGGTCATGGACCAGGGGGGCAACAACCTCTACTTCGGCTCGGCCCGCGAGTTGATGGTCTACTCCACGTCCGGGAACTCCCTCTCCAACCAGAACACCGGGGCGCCCGGCGTTGTGCTTGCCGTCTCGCCCAACAACAATCAGTTGGTCATCAACGATCAGGTCCGCGGGCTGTTCTACATCTACAACACCTCCGCCGGCTCAGCGTCCACCAACGGGGGAATGGGGGTGGCTGCCGCCTGGACGCCCGATTCCAATACCGCTTACATCGTTGACAGCGCCGCGGCGGGGGCCAATCACACCAACAGACTCTACGTCTACAACGTCAACACCGGCTGGAGCACCTACGATCTCACCGCCTCCGGCGGTTCCCAGAGCGTGGCCGTTACGGTCCCCGGCATTGGCGCGTATCTTGCCGGCAATCCCACCGTCGCCCACACCTGGTGCCCCTCCGGCACGGTCGGTAACAACGCCAGCATTCAGTTCTATCCGCAAAGCGATTCCCTCAACCTGACGACCAGCGCGCTCGGCGCTACCACCGATGGCGCGCACATGCTGGGTGCCTCGCTCAGCGGCAGCAGCATCACGCTCGACGACATCGGGCTCGCTATTTCGGCCACCCCGCTGTGCCCTGAAGCCACGACCGGCGCGCCGCCCAATCAGGTGGAGACCATGACGCCTCTCTCCACCAACCCCACCCTCAATGGCGTGCTCAATCTGATCGGCGTCACCAATGCCACCGCCATCAACCAGGTCGTCGCCGGCACAGCGCCCACCACGGCCTCCACCACCACGGCCGCGCCCATCGCCTTCGTCACCTACACCACGCCCTCGACGGCCACCACGGCGGCTCAGCTCCCCTTCTATCTGCCGCAGGCCAGCGGCGTCGGCCCGGTGGGCTACGTCAAGTTTGCCAACAGTTCCTCGGCCACGCCACCCACCGCTCCGCTAGCCGGCGTATTTTCGCCCGATAACTCCATCTTCTTCGTCTCCACCGCGGGCGACAACCAGGTCCACTTCATCAGCATTCCCCCCAGCGTCAGCATCGCCACGCCACCCACCGACTCGCAACAGTACAGTCCGGGCCTTCCAGCCTGTACGCCGCTCTCGGCCGGCGGCAACGACGCCGGATGTCTCTATCCCACGGCGCCAGCCGCCAACACCACGGTCCCCGCAACCGTCATCACTGTCAAGCCGCGCTCGGTCACGTAGTCCCTGCGCCAGCCGTGCGCCCCGTCCAGGCTTCGCTTGGGCGGGTTGCATGCGTCGGCTAGCCCGCTCCCGCACGCTAAAATCAACTCATGATCAAGGGCATCTCGATTCTGCGTCCGGCCGGCAACGCAGCGGCAACCGAACGGCTGAGCGGCTTTTTCAGGGCGCTCGGCTTTGCCCCCGGCAAAGGATGGCAGGA
>Ga0326727_10023092_pt1 | contig 11924 bp, 8 predicted proteins | sample MB2enrmetagenome_FD_207643 | JGI IMG/M metagenome (GOLD analysis project Ga0326727, IMG submission 207643) | Lab enriched peat soil microbial communities from McLean, Ithaca, NY, United States - MB29MY | ecosystem: Environmental > Terrestrial > Soil > Wetlands > Peat | place: USA: New York... | reverse complement strand
TGTATGCGGCCGGGTAAGCGTTGCAATAAAGGCATCAGGGTAGGTCCTTCTTAACTCACGAATCATCGGAGTAATAAAAACAACGTCACCGACCCTGTCGGTTCTAACAAGCAGGATTCTTTTCATTAAAAAATAGTTTCCAGGAAAAAGTTTCTCAAAAATAATAATTCTTAATGAAAGTTATTGGTAATATTAAAAAGAAAAGAGATTAAAAAGTTTTTATTACAACTTTGCCTGTTGTATTGCCTGCTTTGAAAACTTTTAAAGCTTCTTTTAGATTCTCAAAATCAAATACCTTGCCTACATAGGGCCTTTCAAGACCAAGAGAGTCTAATTCTCTAAGCATGTCTTTAAATAATTCAACTCTTTCGTACAGCCAGATTAAATTAAAGCCCATAACCGATTTATTATATTCGATCAGTGTTAGCGTGTTATACCTGGGCATGGACATATACTGAAAGAGCAGGCTAACAGGATTCAGATGTGAACCATGAGGTGAAAATAAAGAGAGGCCATAGGAGACCATCCTGCCGGCAGGAGGGAGCAGATCGAAACTTATTTTTTGAGCTTTACCGCCGATTGCATCCATTACAAGATTGAGTTCCCTGCCGTTAAGATTATTTATAATTTCTTTTTTAAGGCTTTTACCTCTAACTATAACGCCGTCGTACCCTTCAGCTTTTAACAATTCTGTTTTTGAAGGGCTGCCGATAGTCCCGATGGTATAAGCTGAAAATTTCTTTGCAATACGGTTAGCATAAATCCCGACTCCGCCTGCAGCGCTGTGAATAAGCACTGTTTGACCGGTAATAATATTGCCAAGTTTTACCAAAGCATAATATGCAGTGGCAGCCTGTACAATAAAAGAAGCGCCTTCTTCAAACGACCAGCCGTCCAGCTTCCTGATAATGTACCTGTAGTCCAGATTCAGATGGGTTGTAAAAGATCCGAATTTAACCACTCCCATTACTTTATCATTTATTTGGATATCCTGAACATCCTTGCCTTTGTCGATAACAACACCGCTGAACTCAAGCCCGGGAATAAAATTTCTTATAGGCGCTGCTTTATACAACCCGTAAATAGTAAACACATCGGCAAAATTTAATCCAATAGCTTTAACTTCAATGGTTACTTCATTGTCTTTCGGCTTACCAAGTTCTTCAGTAACTAAATTTAAATTATTAAGTGTGCCTGTTTTGCTTACTCTGTAAGATTTTCGTTGCATCTAATATCCCGGATTTTTTTGTGTGCAAAGGTATACGAGGGGGGTGTTAAAGTCAAATTTAATTTAATGTACGAGCCGCAATATATTTTAATCATTGAATCCGTTTTGTAATTTGAAATTCTGAAACGGAAAACTTACTACGACATTTTGTTGTATTGTAAAATAAACTACTTAACCGATCATTCAACTTTTCCGGATTAGGTATACGGATTAAGGGGTATACTAACCCTGTACATAAAGTTTCTGCAATAGGGAGAAATCCCAAACCCCACCCGCCTCCCCTTTAACTCAAGGGGAGTAGCGCTGCAAAGTTATGATTAAGGATTTCTAAAAGTAATCGCTTCGACACACCCGCACGCCCCTCACACATAGTATCAAGTCGAGAGGAGAATATTTTAAAAGAAATATTTTTGCAAACCCACACATAATTTTATGTAAATCCTTTTTATATTAACATTTCCACTTGAACGAATATAAATTTGAATAATGAACCTCTGGAACGGTTTAAAGAATATACCAAGAAGTATGTGGCTGCTTTCAGCAGCTACTCTTATAAACCGTACAGGTACTATGGTCCTTCCTTTTCTTGCGATCTATCTTACAAAGATTGAACATACTTCCGAAGGGCAGGCGGGGCTTGTCCTTACTTTCTATGGAATTGGTTCTCTTGTTACTTCACCGTTCGTTGGAAGAATTGCAGACCGTTTTGGAAAAACTACGGTTATGGAAGCTTCTCTTATATTATCCGGAGTTGTACTTCTATTCTATTCTTTTGTTAATAATTATATTTTAATTGTCATCATTACTTTTACCTGGGCGGTTATAAGTGAAGCATTCCGCCCAGCAAATCTTTCACTAATCTCCGAAATGGTAACTCCTGAATTAAGGCGCCCTGCTTTCTCCCTTAACCGGCTTGCTATAAATCTTGGGATGAGCATAGGCCCGGTTGCCGGGGGCTTCCTGTTTATTTTTAACTTTCATTCTATATTTTATGTTAATGCGCTGTCAACAATACTTGCAGGGATATTTTTAATTTCAAAACGTAAATATTTTATCACGATACCTGTTCAGGCGCTTAAACCTAAAAAGGAAATCAGGAAAAGTATTTCCATACCCTTTAATGATAAAAAGCTGCTCTATTTTTTGTTATCAATGATGCCTGTTTATATGGTATTCTTTCAATTGCAGGCTGCTATGCCGCTGTTTATTGTAAAAAATCTTGATATGTCTGAGGCGGCATTCGGATCGTTGATTGCCATAAATACAGTGATGATTATTTTTATTGAAGTACCGCTGAATAATGCAATAATAAAATGGCCCCACAGGAAAGCGCTTTCGGCGGGAGCGTTTTTATGTGCCGTAGGTTTCGGAGGCATGGCTCTTACTACAAATATTTACGGATTAATTTTAACAATAGTTACCTGGACTTTCGGTGAAATGATATTCTTCCCGTCAAGCGCTGCGTATATGTCTGAAATATCCCCGCCTGAAAGGCTTGGCGAGTATATGGGATATTATCAAATGATATTCAGCCTTTGTATGGCATCCGGGCCGTGGCTTGGTACGGTAGTATTCCAGAATTTCGGCGCCCCTGTCCTATGGACCGCAACATTTGTTCTTGGCAGTATTGCATCTATAATGATGCTCCGGGTTAAAGAATTGGAAATCACAACACATGCGGCAGGCCAGAGGGGCGGTTATACTAAATGATTTACCGGCTGCTTATTATTGATCACATGTCTTATTAATAGACACAGACAGGTAATTGTTACTTTCCATATGACACAGATAATGTAAAAAGTTCCCTCCGGATTTTACAGCATTAAACCTACGCAGCAAAATTGTTATCTAATGGGTGTAGATAAGTGTTGACTGATGTATAATAAAATAATCAGGAAATATGCAAAACAGGTCATTTTACTGTAAAGAACGGTTGTAAAATATTTTAATTTATATGAAAAATACTCAAAAGGAATATAAAATTTATTTTACAACTGAAATCCCTTTTATGGCATGATTTTGTATATATCTTAATTGGTTTATTATGTACAGGAAAATGTTTTTTACGATTATCAGATATTAGAGAATTTTAGAACTCAAACGTATTGAAGGAGAAAATATGAATAAGTTTACAAAGTTATTATTGTTATTAGTCTTTTTAAGCGGGGCTGCTACACTAATTTTTGCGCAATCTATTCCAAGAACCCAAACTCCACCGAACGCACCTACAAATTTAACCGCAACCTTTGTTGATAGACAGGGGGATTTGATTACTTTTCCTTACGTAGATTTGCAATGGCAGGATCAAGTTGGCAGCACTTTCAGTGATCTTACTTATTTTAATATTTACAGGAAAAAAGGATCTATAAGCGATACAGGTTCTTTTGTAAAATTATATAAAGATATTCTTGAAAAAAGCTGGGCTGATTTGCGAATTTCACAGGGGGATACATTATCCTATTATGTAACTGCGCAAAACCATTTTGGTGAAAGCAGCGGGTCTGATACCCAAACAGTTATTATAGGCTCACCTGCAGTTAAAGGTGTTGTGACAGGAACTTTATTGGATGCTTCTACAAGCAAGCCTATTCCAAACAGTCATATTTCTTTTATCCCATTGTCCGGCTGGAATTTAGATGATATTACACCGGACAGCACCGGCGCTTTTTCTACCCATCTTTCAGCAGGTTCCTATATCATTTATTCAGCCGCCCCGGGATATGTGCCGGAATATTACAACGATGTAAGCCGGCTCATGAATGCTACCATGGTAACTGTAACAAGCGGCGATACCTTAAATTATAATATTACTCTTGCTCAAAAAGTTGTTCCGCAAAAATTTACACTCAGCGGTAATGTAAGCGATTCATTGGGAAACCCGTTAAAAGCTAACATAGCTGTTTATAACGTTGCCCTGAACTCATGGAGCAATTTATTTTATCAAACGGTTACGGATAAGTCCGGTAATTATTCCGTGCAGGTAAAGCAGGGTGATACACTTATAGTTTATGCCCAGGCAGTTAATAATGAATATATTCCTCAATTTTATAACGGCCAAACTTCTTTTCAAACGGCAAATAGAATAGGCATTACTCAGAATGACACAGGTATAAACTTTGTGCTTTTGCATAAACCGGTTTATAATAACGGGATCAGCGGTGTGGTAATGAATAGCGACAGCACAGGCGTTCCATCCTTTGTCCAGGCTTTTCTACTCGGTTATACAGATCTTAAACACCGGTATTCTACAACTACCGATTCTGTTGGTAATTATTCATTTTCACAAATGAACCCGGGAACTTATATTCTACTTGCTATTCCTCAAAAGGGTTATATACCAACATATTATACTGAAGCCGATACACAAACATTAAAATGGAAATATGCAGATTCGGTGGTTGTAACTTCATCAGGTATGGTAACCGGAATTAATTTTGTTGTAACGGCTCTGCCTGATTCGGGAACCGCTTCAGTAATAGGCCGTATAAAAGATAATTCAGGCAATCCTTTAACCGGCGCATTCGTTTATGCAGTTGACGCCAACCAGCAAACTTATTCCTTTGGAATGTCGGACAACGAAGGAAATTACACAATCAGCGGGCTTGTACCTGGCGCGTATTCTGTAAATTCAGAGCTCTATGGTTATAATGATGCACAACCAAGTTCAGTATCCCTTGATTACACTACTGAATTCACTACATCTGCGTCATTTTCTTTAGCGCCTGGAACCGTTACTGCGGTAACCGGGAAGGCATCCGGTGTAATCAGCAGTTTTAAGTTGAATCAAAACTATCCTAATCCTTTTAACCCGAGTACGGTAATCAGCTATACTGTTCCTTACCAGAGCAAGGTAACACTTAAAGTTTATAACATACTCGGAAGTGAAGTAGCTACATTAGTTAATGAAAACAAGCCTGCAGGTAGTTATAATGTTACCTTCGATGCAAGCCAGTTATCAAGCGGCGTTTATATCTATCAACTTAAAGCGGGGAATTTTATCTCAACCAAGAAGCTCGTATTTTTAAAATAAGCGTATTAGTAATATTGTTTTTAATGAGCCGTCAAAAAACTGACGGCTCTTTTTTATATTATTTGAATAAATATTCAAAATAATTTTCCTAAACTGCGGATATTAATTGATTTTGTTTTATTAAGAGCATCATATCTTAATTATAAATCTGAATTTTTTATTAAATTGCAATTTCGTTTTTAATCATATTATCTTATAAAAGAGGTTATTTAAATGATAGTAATCCTTCGCCCAAATACCGATGAAAATTCGGCAGCATTCAAAAAAACATGGAAATACCTTGTAGAGCTAAATAATATAAGGCTGCAAAAAAATATAGTTGATGGAAAATTCCAGCGGTTAACCGAAATTTATTTGTTTGGAGATACGGCAGCAGTTAACCAGGAAGCAGTTGAAGCTTTACCTGCTGTTGAAAGAGTTGTACGGATATCTCAGGAGTACAGGATACTGGGCCGGCATAAAGATTCCAGAAGGCTAACCGGGTTTGATTATAACGGCTTGCATTTTGACCAGGAAACACTTCATATTTTTGCAGGGCTATGCGCTGTTGATTCGAAGGAGAGCGTAGAACTGATGATGAAAGCGTTAAAGGAGCGTAAACTTGTTTGTACAAGGATGGGAGCTTATAAACCAAGGACTAATCCGTACTCATTTCAGGGGCATGGTAAAGACTGCCTTCCCTATGTATTTGAGCTTGCCGGAAAGTATTCTATTAAAGTTATTGCAATGGAAATATTACATGAGAATCATATCCAGGAAATTGACGATGCTTTAGAATTGACTGGCAGGCCTACCGGCGTTATTTTTCAGGTAGGCACGCGTAATACGCAAAACTTTGAATTGTTAAAAGCAATAGGCAGGCAAAATGATTATCCTGTTCTTCTTAAACGCGGTTTTGGAATTACACTGAATGAGTCGCTAAATGCCGCCGAATACCTTGCAAGCGAAGGAAATTCCAGGGTAATTTTTTGTTTAAGGGGAATGAAAACTTCTTTTTCCGAGCCGCATAGGAATATGGTCGATTTTAGTCTTGTGCCTGCGCTTAAAAGATTAACCAGGATGCCGATCTGTGTTGATCCTTCTCATTCCGTAGGTTCAAGGGAAACATCACCGGATGGTATACTGGATATTTTCCATGTTACCGCACAGGGAGTTATTGCGGGAGCAAATATGATATTAGTCGATTTTCACCCCGACCCTGCCAGGGCGTTGGTGGACGGCCCCCAGGCTCTGTTGTTAAAGGAACTGCCTAAGTTTGTTGAAGATGTAAAAATTGTAAGGCAAGCCTATGAAAAAAGGAGAAATCTTTTTAAAGGGCCCGGGTCAAAGTAAAAAGACAGAGAGCAAAATGAGAGTAGAAGAAACGGGTAATTTCTTTAGCAATATTCCCGCTGAATTACAGGAAGAAATAATTGAAAAAATACTGAATAAAGGCAGTATTAGGATTGAGAGAATAATTTCGAAAGGGCACTCCTCCCCGGATAATTTCTGGTATGATCAAAATGAAAATGAATGGGTGCTTGTTCTCCAGGGGCAGGCAAAACTTTTATTTGAAGGAAACGAAGAGGCTGTATTGCTTGCGGCAGGTGATTATATAAATATTCCGGGGAATGTAAGGCATCGCGTGGAATGGACAATTCCGAATGTTGAAACAATCTGGCTGGCAGTATATTATGGGTAGTAAAGTCAGCTGCCTTTTAATTGATGTATTAATGCGTATACTAATGCCGCGGTAATACCCCATATCACGCCTTCGGCAGTTTTGTAGACATAGACCTTGTGTTTTCTGCCTCGCCATGGATGCGAGTATCTTTCAGGCAGTTTTAATTCTTTCACGGGTAAAATATCGATCTTTTCTCCGTTTTTATCTATTTCCGTGGGGTTAATTTCTATCCGTGCATGATAAATTTCCGGTTCATTGGCTGCGAAGAATGAGACCGGAATTGCGAATACTTTCTCCACTTCTTCTTTATCAAGTTTAAATGAAGCGATATTGTTAATATCAATAGTGCCTATAAAAGAATCAACGGTTACTCCCATAGGGCCAATTAAAGTATCCATTATACCATGAATTAAAATTTCTTCTTTTCGTATACCAAGTTCTTCAATTGTTTCCCTTAAGGCAGTATCCTTAAAAGAAGAATCAATACCGGGATCAAACTCACCGCCGGGAAAACATATTTCGCCTCCCTGGCGTATATTTGCAGCTCTTTTCTCAAACAGGAAATTATATTCTCCGTTTATCATCACTAAAGGAATAAGTACCGCAGAATTGAAGTATTCTTTTTTTCCGAGTATACCCGGCACAACCGGCAGTTTATTTTTAAGATTTTCTAAATCAGTATTATTCATATCAAATATTAAAAATTTTCTTTGCAAATTTAATAAATAAATTGGGGGTTTTTAAATTAGGATTATGCAGATTATATTTAAGAGAGCCACGGGATTTAAGGGAGCCTTCAAACATTACACTTTCTAAAGGCAATGGTTAATACGGTATCGTGAAAATATCTGTCCGAAATATGTTACATATTCGTTACTCTGCCATCCTGCATTGTGACAGGCTGTTGCAGATTGCCCTGACTTTTGGCACGGCCATTCCTATGCAATAAATCATAGCAATTTAATTTTAAAATAATGCGTGACTTCATTTATTAGTACTTTAAGAATTAATCCGTTGAAAATATTCCTGTAAATATTCCTTTTATTAGTCTTTAAAAATTCATACATTTGTCACGATATTAACTATAGCATAGGGGGTAACGGTATGAAAAGCTCTAAAACCTTTTTACAATATTCTACGCAGGAATTTGTAGAATATCTGAAGTCTAACCGGATCCACAGATTTTATTTCATCTACGACAGTAAAAGCAAAAGGGTAATCAGCTCCCATAAAAATTTAAATCCAATTGCTGAATTTATAAATTCAGATAAAAGGGATTTTAATTTACATGAAGGTTTATTTTTCCAGGTGACTAAGAAATATGATACGCTGCAAGGCGCTTTTGTGCACCGCACCAACAGGGGGCAGGCAGCCGGCGGCGTACGCTTCTGGAATTATTTAAATGTGGAAGATTACATACGCGACGGCCTAAGGCTTGCTAAGGGTATGACGCATAAGAACGCTCTCGCCGGTTTGTGGTGGGGCGGCGGTAAAGCGGTAATAGCGTATAACCCGGAATTTGATAAAAATGATCCCGACATTAGAAGATCTATCTACAAGGAGTTTGGAGAATTTATAACGTCACTGCGCGGATGTTATGTAACAGCGGAAGATGCCGGGACAAATGTAACCGATATGGCAAATGTTTTTTCCGGAACACGGTTTACAACATGTATCCCCTTTGAGGTCGGTGGAAGCGGCAACCCTTCTATTCCGACGGCAAGAGGGGTAACGGCCGGTATGAAGGCTGCTTTAGAATTTTTATCAGGCGATACTCTAAAAGGAAAAACAATTGCGGTACAGGGGACAGGTAATGTAGGGATACCGCTTATTAAATATTTGTTTGAAGAAAAAGTAAAAAAAGTTATTGCAGTTGATATTTCGGCTGAAAACGTTGCACGGGCAAAAAAGGAATTCGAAGGAAAAAGATTAATCATAAATACGGTTAAAGAAAATGATTTATCCATATTCAGTACGGAGTGCGATATCCTTTCTACATGTGCAACCGGCGCTATACTTAACCCGGTAACTATTCCTTTAATCAAAGCGAAAATTATTTGCGGGGCAGCAAATAACCAGCTTGAAGACCCGGGCAGGGACGGCAAGGATTTATTTAAAAGAGGCATTATATATGTTCCGGATTTTCTTACGAACAGGATGGGTATTGTAAATTGCGCAAATGAACAATACGGATATGTAAATAACGATCCATTTATTGAAAGACACTTTTCAACGGATTGGAAACATTCCATATATCAAATGACATTAATGGTATTAAAAAAATCGAAGAAAAAGAGCCAGCAAACGGGAAAGACAGCCATTAAGCTTGCCGAAAAACTATCAAAAGAAAATCACCCGGTATTCGGGCATAGAGGCCGGCTAATTATAGATTCTCTGGTAGAAAACAAATGGGATTTGACCGGCTAATACAAATGCATAATTAGAGTGAGAAATTAAAAATTATTAAAAGAATTTTGTAATCTTAGTGAAAGATTGTGCAGTATGGATTAATGACTGAAGTTATACCGCAGCATCTTCCACCTGTGCAGCCTTGAATGGAAATTTAAAAAAATAATGATTTTGATCTTCCGAAACAATATCACTCTTTGTTAAATAATATTTACAAACCTTCTGTTTGTCCTTATCTTTAAAATAGGGTAAATAAAGAGAATCTTCGAAATAATTTTTGGGAAGCCTTATTTTATTATGAGAAACAAGGTAAGCCATATCTACTAAAACTTTTCTTGTGATATCTATATCGTCTTTCCTAAGATATAATGTCCGCATAAATTTTAAATATTCTTTTTTTTATAAAACAATTTAAGAAATTAAAATCTAATCAGGTGTGAAATATTTAAAATATTTCAAGTTAAAAATAATATGCTTCCGCATGCCGATCTTTTTTTAAAATTTCAAAAATTAATATATGATTTTTATTTTTGATTAGCGAGGGAGAATCCGGGTTTTGTATTTTAATACGTTTCACAAAAATTTTATCTATATTTCAATTACAATAATGAATAATTGATATTAAGTATTTTAACTTCAAATGGAATTATCTAAAATGTATAAAGCTTCAATTTTAATCGTAGAGGATAATGAATTAGTTGTCCTGGAACTAAAAGACAGGCTTAAAAAAATGGGTTATGATATTTCAGCGACTGCTTCTAATGGACTAAATGCTATTAAAAAGGCAATACTCCATCAGCCTGACCTGATAATGATGGATATTAGATTAAAAGGAAAAATAGACGGGATTGATGCATCGACAGAGATCAGGAATAGTATGGATGTGCCGATCGTTTTTTTAACTGCTCACACGGATGATGATACTTTACAGCGCGCTAAAATTACTGAACCATACGGTTATATAATAAAACCATTTGATGAACTGGAGTTAAAAACAACGCTGGAGATGGCTTTATATAAACATGCTATGAAAAAAAAGCTAAAGGAGAGCGAAGAAAGGTTCCGGCGGACATTTGAATTAGATTCAATCGGTAATTCACTTACTTCAGTAGACGGCAAGTTTGTAAATGTTAATAACATGTTATGTAAGATGCTTGGTTATACCAAAGATGAACTAATTTCACAAAATTTTACTTCGATAACACATCCGGATGATATTGAAATCAGCCTGGAAAGCATGCGCAAACTTCTTTCTGGTGAAACAGAGTCCTGCAATATTGAAAAACGGTTCATTAAAAAAGACGGAAGTAATATCTGGATAAATGTGATTGCTACATTACTTAAAGATTCAAAAGGTAATCCCGTCCATTTTATTACTCACTTAATTGATATTTCCGGGAGGAAACTTACCGAGCTGGCATTGCGGAAGAGTGAGGAGCGTTTTTCAAAGATATTCTCAAAAAGCCTTGTACCGCTTACTCTATCAAGATTTCCGGATAGAAAAATTATAGAGGCCAACGACGAATATTGCCGGTTGATTGGATTCATTCGTTCGGACATAATCGGGCATACATCAGTCGATTTGGGTATTGTAGATCAAAGAACCAGCGACAAAATAATGGATGAAGTGCGGAAAAACGGATTTATCCAAAATCTTGAGACGTTGATTCGAACAAGGGACGGTAATTGCCGGAATATTATATACAGTTCCGAACCTATTGAAATCGGAGACGAACAATTTTTACTTTCGATTTCCATAGACATCACCGAACGGAAACATGCAGAGGAAATGAGTGCAAGGAACGAGCATTTATTCAGATTATTCGTTGAGCATTCTCCTGCATCTATTGCTATGTTTGACCGCAATATGAAGTATATAATCACAAGCAGCCGGTTTCTTACGGACTATGAAATAGGCCAACAAAACATTATTGGCCGTTCGCATTATGAGATATTCCCTGAGATTCCCGAAAGATGGAAAGAAATCCACAAACGCTGCCTTGCCGGGGAGACTATAAGAGACCCGGAGGACTCGTTCCCGCGTGCCAACGGAAAATTGGACTGGATACGCTGGGAAATATGTCCCTGGTACGAGCACAATAATGAAATTGGCGGCATTATTCTTTTTTCGGAAGTAATTAGCGAGCGAAAAAATATAATAGAAGCTTTGCGGAAAAGCGAGGAGCAATACCGCCAGCTTGCGGACAGCGCCCCTATACCGGTTGCAGTAGCTTCACTTGCGACCGGCAAACTTTTATACCTTAATAATAACGCATTTGAATTATTGGGATTTACTTTTGAAGGAAATGACTTTCATGATTATATTTTAACTGATTTTTATGTAATACCAAAACTGTATGATGTAATATTAAAAATTTTAAAAAAAGAAGGACACAGTTCCAACTTCGAAATTGAATTAAAAAAAGTAGACGGCCGTCAGATTACTGTGTTAACTTCCTCGTTAATAACTTCTTTTGAAAATGAACCCGCTATATTTAGTTCTTTCTACGATATCACAAGCCGGAAACGCGCCGAAGAAATGCTGGCAATATCCGAAGTCCGTTATCGAAGACTTTTTGAAACCGCAAAAGACG
>Ga0326727_10023091_pt1 | contig 11924 bp, 10 predicted proteins | sample MB2enrmetagenome_FD_207643 | JGI IMG/M metagenome (GOLD analysis project Ga0326727, IMG submission 207643) | Lab enriched peat soil microbial communities from McLean, Ithaca, NY, United States - MB29MY | ecosystem: Environmental > Terrestrial > Soil > Wetlands > Peat | place: USA: New York... | reverse complement strand
CATCGTGACTTTTTTGTGCGGCAGATATATTTACTCCGTTTTAATATTACCTCCCTATGAAGAAATTGGTTTTCGCGGTAGTTCTGGTTCTCCTATTTGCTCTTGTCATTGGGTGTACATCTCAGAATACAATCCAAACCACGCCGCAGACAACTCAAACTACGCCTCAAGCCACCCAAGCGACACCTCAGATGACACTGTCATCAGGAATAGGAACTTCAAGCTGCACTTCGCCCTATGATGGGACATTTAGCGGCACCGTGGAAGGCCAAGGAAAGGACATTTATCCGTCAGGAAGTACGGTTCCGTATCTTCTCGATTATACCCTAGAAGTGACGTTTGAATGTGCCGATGAAAATACAGCGCCCGGGAACCAGCAGTCCTTTGACCTCTATGTCACCCATGCAAAGGTCTCGAACCCGTACTTCGACTGCACCAGCGGGTGCACGCCCCCCGATTATGCCCGGGGTGATGCGGATGCCACGATACTTGCACCCGGGGACCGGGATACCGGCAGGGTAAGCCTCCTTGAAATTTTCTTCCCTGACGGAAAATCCCTTGAGGTCGCCCCGCTGTTCGGGGGCTATGATGCAAAGACCATCGAAGCCGACCAGACCGACCAGGCCGGCCTCCTTTCAGCGTCAATTCTTGGTCTCGATCCCCATTGTCAGACAAGTTCGGCCTGCCATTTAGAGACCAGTCTGTGCCATAATTGTGATAATTACCAGCAGGAAGGCTTTTCCATGCTTCTGAATAAGATCAGTTGATTGCCAATTTAGACTGAACATCTATTTTTTGGTAGATAAATCCGCGCGGAATAACCTCCATGCACCTGAAAAGGGCAAATGCACCAAACAACCGCTACGCACCAGAACCGGATATTCCATCTTTACTGCGTTTAATCTTTTTGAGATGGCGTAGTCCTAAAAATAGATGCGATGTCTGGTATGGCAATCAGCTGACTCTATTCAGCGTCATGGTAAAGCCTTCTTGATTAAAGCCAATTATGCCAGAGTAACAATCCCGACAAAGACCGTTTTCAATGAAACAGGGTTGGTCTACGCTGTCACACGTACCAAGTATAGAAGCCGAAACAAGCCAATCATGATATGATTGGTCTGCGCTGATTATTTTTGCATCAGGATCTGCGAACAGCGGGGTGACATAAAGGGATTTCCCATCGGGGAACGCGATTGATAGTGTAGAGTTTTCAGTCCTTTCCCCGGGCTGAAGTATAGTAACAGACGTGCCTCCAATCGTATTCATCTGGTGATTGTTGATAGGTGTGCAGCCGTTGGTGCAGTCAAAGAACGGATCAGAAACCTTTGCGTGCGTGACATCAAGGATCCAATATCGCTGGTTATCGTCCCCTGTAACTTGATTATAACATTCGAAAGTCACTTCTAAATTATAGGTAAGGATATATGGGGTATCGGGCTGAGAATTACCATTTACATCAGGCATATGATGCGATTCACCCGAGCCGCTTACCGTGCCGCTGTAGGTGCCATCATAAGGGGAGGGACAAGTCGAAGCCCCAGTTCTCGTCTGAGATGTACACCCAATGACAAGAGCAAATAGGAGAACCAGAACTACCGCGAAAACCAATTTCTTCATAGGGAGGTAATATTAAAACGGAGTAAATATATCTGCCGCACAAAAAAGTCACGATGTCATTTTACACCACAACATAGGAAACCCCCCCTGTACACTTTGTTCATTAATCGGGGCTCTCGGGGTTAATCTCCGTCATCCCATGTGTAAAAAAAATTCAGATCCCTAATTCCTTTGCCACTTCCTCAAAATCCTGGGATTTTACACTTTTCCGTCTGCTGCCCCCTTGCGGAGTTTCCGGGCCTCCCGGTATTCGGGCGAGTTGTAGAATGCCTTCGCCATTTCGACACTTGGGAACTGCAGGAGAACGATCCTGCGGGTCTCCTTCGGGCCTTCCAGCGTGAGCGGATTTATTGATCGGGAGAGGGCCTTCCCGCCATACTTCTCGATGATTTTTGGCACGGCGTCGAGGTACTTCCGATATTGTGCCGGATCGGTGACATTTACCCGGGCGATGATATAAGCCGGGATCTGCTTCCGGTTCCTGCCTGGATTCGCCGTCATAGTATCAGCACTCTCCGTCATGGATTATCATGAATATGGCATCTTCCCGCTCACGCTCACTCCCTCATCAGCTCCGCCGCTCGGTTCAGGAAATAGTGGCTCGTCCCGACGATCCGGAATCGCGCCTTTTCCGCACGGGCCAGGTTCTCCCGGAACTCAGTGCTGGGGACGACGAAGAAGGGCTCGGTATAGAAGAAGGTCCCGCCCGGCTTTACGAGTGTGGCGATCTCGCGGAACAGTTTTGTGGGGTCTGGCACCTCGTGGACAACAAAGATCGCAAAGGCAACATCGATCTTACCGTCCCATGCTGGGGAGAGGAGCAGGGAGTCCGGTGCACACTGGTGCGTCTCGACCCGCCCCATTAGGCCCTCGGGCACCAGTTTCTGTTCGACAATCCGGAGCATCTCGGCCTGCAGGTCCACGGCGATCACCCGGCCGGTCTCGCCGACCCTTTTTGCAAACTCCCGGGTGAAGAACCCCGGGCCGCAGCCAAAATCGAGGACACGATCGCCGGCTTTCACGTACCGTGCTGCGAGACGGTCCGGGTGGTACAGGTACTTTCGGAACCGGGTGTCAAGGTGATCGGCTTTGGACGCGGAGAAGACCTCGTGCTGGTGGCGGGGCCGGGTCGTCCCGGCAGGAACGGATGCTTCTGGCTGCTTGGCGTCGTTCATAAGAACAGGTTGGAGCGATGCAGGATAACGGTTCTGCCAGGAAATTGAAGAAAAAATGTGATTGGAATAATTGTTAATTTTATTTCCCCTGCATTTTATTAATAATGAGTTATGAGTATTATTTTATTAGATATGTTTGATCTTTCAATTGATAATTTGTTGAATCCGCTGCTCCTTTTTTGGATTTCATTTTTTTTATCTAGTCATTCTTTTTCATTCATTTGGTATCGCAAAAATTTGGAACAGGATAAATGGAGTTGAACTTCTGTTTTTATCCGCAGTAGTTGGATATATTTTTTATATCGCAACAATTTATCTGATTTTTCCACTAATTGACTTAGTTAAGGGACTAATTGATTTATTTCCAAAGACGATTATTTCTTCGCTTTCAGCATTTCAAATAAATTACACTGCTCTTGCGCAACTATTTGTGTATCTATTTATTACCGTTCTAGTCCCATTAATTAGTTATTTCATAGTCATTTTTTCAATTTATTTGATAATTAAATTGATACGATATTGTTTAGATCCCAATAAAATGATCTTTTCAAATTATCAACGTTTTAGTATCCTCAAAAAGATAAAATTGTCTGACACGATCGTTTTCATTGTTCCCCGTTTCTTATTCGCTATTAGTGTCATTTTTCTTCTTATTGGTCTTTTAACTAATGTTCCTGAAAATATTCTATTTTCATGGGATATTTGGTCACTAATTAATAATTTTTACAAATTATTGTTTTTGTTATGAGCTTGGGGGTAGTTTATTGCCTTTGCATAATTATAAAAGAAGATGGTTTAAAAATTTTCAATTTTCTATTCAATGTTTATAAGGAAGGCTCAAAATACGTTTATAGGGCCCAAAATGTAGAAGCGAGGGTCCCCGTAAGACCAACGAAATTTGGTATCTTTATTCAAAATCATATAAATGCACTCATTATTTTTTGTGCATTCTTTGTCATTTTACTAGAATTAATGCAATATCATCAAAGAAAAATTTCATTTATTGAATTATTAGTTTGGACAATTTTATTTATTGTTTTGACAATCATAGCATCCCTTCCCCCAAAGTGGATCGAAATATTCAAAGAAAAAATTCGAGTGAAAAATACACATTTATCTCTAGCAAGTGCGCCCTCTGAAAATTCTATTGAACAGCAAGTCAATTCTGATCTTATCGATGCCCCATTAAAGGATATAAGGGACGACCAATTCCTTCGAAATAGTTTTACTGAAGAGATTACCAACTTGATTAAAAACAGAAAAGATCCCAGCAGTCTTGTAATTGGGATTTATGGTGAATGGGGAGAAGGAAAAACAAGTGTCTTGAATTTTATTGAAAATAACCTCGAACAAAATTCTGATATTGTCTGTGTGAAGTATAATCCTTGGCGCTATAATGATGAAGCGCAGTTATTACGCAATTTTTTCTTTACATTATCTGATGCACTTGAAAGATCAGTATCCACGAGAAAAGAAAGAATTGGAAACTGTATTAGTAAATATGCGACCATCCTTTCACCGGTTTCTATTGGTATAGGTGGCATCATAGATGTCTCTCCTGGGGAAATCTTCTCGAATGTTGGGAAGGCTTTTTCGTCCGTAGAATTAGAGGAATTAAAAGAAAGAATTGAAAAAATTCTCGATGATGAGAAGAAAAAGATCGTAATCTTCATCGATGATATCGACCGGTTAGATCGTCAAGAAATTCAAACTTTGCTGAAAATAGTAAAATTGTCAGCAGATTTTCGGCATACGATCTACATATTAGCATTTGATGATGAGATGGTGGCTGCAGCATTCAATGAGAGATATGGATCAGGAACGAATGTTATTGAAAATAATGAAAATGGCAAAAGATTCCTAGAGAAGATTATACAGATCCCGTTACCTCTTCCAAAAATTAATGATAGTATTTTGCTGGGAATATGTTTAAGGGGTATTGAAAATATACTGGCAACCGAAAAAATCCAATTATCCAAAGAAGAAATCCAACAATTCGGTTATCAATTTAATCTAGGGTTTTTCAGTCATTTAAAGACACCAAGATTGGTCAAAAGATACCTGAATATTATATCCTTCTCCTTGCCATTGCTGAAAAATAAAATCAATGTTTCCGATTTATTGCTCATTGAAGCAATTAAAGTTTTTAGATCCTCATGTTTTACAACGATTAGAAAGCATCCCGAGGCATTTCTTGGATATGAATTCAATACTCTACCAAACCCCGAAGAGGTAAAAAAACGATATCAGACAATTTTAGATCAGATGTTCGAAGGGGAAAAGAATGAATTTGAAAAGGAAGTTTTGAAAAAGATATTATTACATCTTTTCCCTCGAATCCAAACAATTTATGGCAATTTAAATTATGGGCCTGAGTGGAATCTATCATGGGACAAAGAAAAAAGGGTATGTTCGAAACGACATTTGGAAAGATATTTCGCATATACTTTCCCCAAAGGAGACATATCTGAAAATGACGTTACACAATTTATCACTACTTTTAGCGATATGACTGAAACTCAATTTTCTGAACAGATACATGCATTTACCCCTGATATTCAAAGTGCCAATTTCTTTTTATTCGAACTAAGAAAAAATATCAAAGCCATTCAATCTGATAAAATGAGTGATTTTATTCTCGCACTTTCAATGAATAGCCTCCATTTTCCACAAACTGATAGTCTTTTGAATTTAGGTCCTTATTCTCAATTAGCAGTATTTCTTCAAGAATTAATTATCGCAATTCCCAAATATCCTGAAAGAGTATCCCTTTTAAGATTGATATGTGCAAAGGCGCAGCCATTCTCTTTCGGTTTTAAAATTTTAGGAAGGATCGAACAAAATATAAAAACGGACCCTAACCCCCCAGTCATCTCAGAAGAGGATTTCAAAGAACTTGGTAAATGCCTTCTTGACAGGATGAAAGGAATCTCTCTTGATTATATACTATCAACAAATGATACGGCGGTAATATTTTATTCTTGGTCAAGATTTGGTTCAAAAAATGATATTGAAACATTCTTGTCAGAATCTTTTGCCTCAAACCCGAAAAATGTTATACCATTCTTAAAATGCTATATTTCAGTTGCTTGGAATGCTAATGGCCCGGTTCGGGGAAATCTGGGAAGAGATGCTTATAATTCAATTATACGCTTCTGTGATCCCTCAATAATATACAATGCACTTGAAAAGATCTATGGTGATTTGTCAAAGGCGGATTACAGGGAAGATACAGAAATTGACGAAGGTCTTCAGATTGCAAATCAATTTTCATTTATGTATCACCACAAAGAGAAAACAAATTCTGAATTAAAAACCGCCGAATCTGAAAAAGCCCACGATGACAAGATTTAGGGGATTTTTCAATGACAGAAGGGGTCCTAAAAGGTGAGTTGGGTTTAGGAAGAAGCAGTATTCCAATTTAATCCTCCAATTGCGTACTTACGCAAAAAAGATGGAGAAGCAATTTTTTGGATGCGTATTACTTTCCTTCGTTCGTATTTGGAGCCGGTGCTCCTTTCTCACCCGCGTTGCTCTCCTCCTCTCCCGGCTGCAGGTTCTTCATCGAAGGGAACAGGATAACTTCTTTTATCGAATTGTTGTTGGTCAGCAGCATCACGAGCCGGTCGATGCCGATCCCGACCCCACCGGTCGGGGGCATGCCGTAGCCGAGTGCGTTGATGAAGTCATAATCGATCATCTGGGCCTCGGTATCCCCGAGCCGCCGTTTCTCGTCCTGTGCCTCGAAGCGGGCCTTCTGGTCGAGCGGGTCGTTGAGTTCGGTAAAACCGTTGGCCACTTCCATGCCGTGGATGAAGAGCTCGAAGCGCTCGGTGAACCCTTCGTGAACACGGTGGCGCTTGGCAAGCGGAGAGTTCTCGACCGGGAAGTCATAGATGAACGTTGGCTGGACCAGCTTCTTCTCCACCATCCCCTCGAAGAACAGAACCAGGAATTCACGCTGCGACTGTGGCTTGTCGGCATCGTCGAGCTTATGCTTGTAGGCGAGCACCCGGAGTTCCTCTACGGAGAACGAGAAGACGTCGATGCCCGTGTGCTCCTTCACCGCTTCCGCCATCGTGAGCTTCTTCCACGGTAGTTCGAAAGTGACAGTGGTCTCGCCAAAGGGGATCGTAGAGGTGCCGTGGACCTCGTGCACAAGGGAGGATATGAACTCCTCGGTCAGCGCCATCATGTCCCGGAAGTCATGGTACGCCCAGTAAATCTCCACCATCGTAAATTCGGGGTTATGGTGGGTATCCACGTCCTCGTTCCGGAAGTTCCGGGCAATCTCGAAGACCTTCTCGAAACCGCCGACGATGAGCCGCTTGAGGTAGAGCTCTGGCGCGATCCGGAGATACAGTTTCTGCTCAAGGAAGTTATGGTAGGAGGTGAACGGGCGGGCATTCGCGCCGCCGTAGACCGGCTGGAGGATGGGCGTCTCGAATTCGAGGAACCCCCGGTCGCTCAGGTACCGGCGGGTGAGCGTGATGATCCTGCTCCGGATCCGGAACGTCTGGCGGCTCTCCTCGTTCACGATCAGGTCGAGGTACCGCTGGCGGTAGCGTTTCTCGACATCTTTGAGCCCGTGGAATTTTTCCGGGAGCGGGCAGAGCGCCTTTGTGAGGAGTGTTATCGCCTCCACCCAGATGGTGATCTCCCCCAGTTTCGTCCTGAAGACATGGCCGGAGACCCCGATGAAGTCTCCCCGCTCGATGTACTGGTTGAAAAAACCGAACTGTTCGTCCCCGATATCAGCCTTGCGGATATACAGCTGGATCCTGCCACTCTCGTCCCCGATATCCGCAAACAGGGTCTTGCCGTGATCCCGGATGATATACAGCCTCCCGGCCGTCGATACCTGCTCGGAACTTTTTTCATGGCCGATATCGGCAAACCGGGTCTTTATCTCCTGGATCGTGTGCTGCCGGTTGAAGGAATGCGGGTAGAGGGTGATGCCTTTCTCCCGGAGCGAGCGGACCTTGTCGAGCCGGGTCTGGTCGAATGCGAGAGGATCGGTCATGGATCTGTTACCTGCAGGAGGCTGATCTGTAGCATTGTACTTCGATGGCAGTCATAATAATACCTTCAGCAATGCAGGGAAAACCGGCATTACGGCGAATTCTGCTTCTTCAGTTCTTCAGAGAGGTATTTTGCCAGCCCGTACACGCCGTCCGTTGACGGGTGGACCTCGATAAAATCCTCGAAGTCGTGCACGGTCGCATGCCGGTACATGAGAAACGCAAGGTACCCGGCGATGATCCCTCCACCGGGCCCTGCTGCGCAGATGCCGGTGATCTCGCCGGATCCCGGGTCGGCCATGATCTTTGCAAGGCCGGTATCGCCATCCGGGACCGACCAGAACGTGCCCGGCCCGGCCGGGCCGGGGATGGCGACCGACGCGGCACCTTCGCCACCGTTCCCGCAGAACGCGAGCTCGTGCGCGAGGTTGAGGGACTGGGGGATGTACCGGTAGTCCATCCGGCGTTCCCTGCCAAGGATATTGTCCGCCGCGACGATTCCGCCGTAGCGTGCAACCGGCGTGAGATAGGGCGGCCCGGTCACATCACCGGCCGCGTAGATCGAAGGGACGCTGGTCTGCATCCGGTCGTTGACAAGCACCTCGCCGGCCGGGCCTTTCCTGATGCCGCTGACCATCTCCGAACGCGGCACGAGACCGGCGGCGACCAGCACGGCATCTGCATTGCAGGAATCCATCCCCTTCCCCTGAGCGAACTGCACTGAGGTGACACGGCTACTGCCCATAATCGCAGTGGCCTGCGCCCCCTCGTGGATCCTGATGTCGGCAAGTTCCCGGATTGCGATTGCACGGAGGTGGCGATCAAGGGATTTTAAAAACGTACTCCGTGAGAGGACGGTCACATCGCAACCGAAACTGCTGAAGATATATGCATACTCCGCTGCCATCACGTTCCCGCCAATGATGGCCAGCTGTTCCGGCAGCTCTTGCATCCCCGGCAGGGTATGGGGTGTATAGACCCCCGGCAACCTGATCCCGTCTATTGCCGGAATGTTGGGCCGTGACCCGGTCGCGATGATCGCCGACTCTGCGTCGACCGGCTCGTCGCCAATGAAGACCTCTTCTCCATTCACCCTGCCGGCCTTTCCGTACACGATTTCCACACCGGCGGATCGGGTCTCCTCATCAAGAATCGCGGTGATCTTTTTCTGGATCGCCAGCATCTCTGCCTGTAACCGGGAAAAATCGATCTCCGGAACAGAATTGAAGATGCCGGTGCGGTGGAACGTGCGGGATGATCGTACAAGGCGGGCGGCATCGTTGAGGGCACAGACTGGCATGCAGCCGAAATGGAGGCATTGCCCCCCAATCCCCCCGTATTCAACAAGCGTTACTTCCTTTCCTGCGGTTGCGAGCCGTAGTGATGCGAACCTGCCGGCCGGGCCGCCCCCGAGAACCACGATCATATGCTTTAGAAGACTTCGACACCCTCGTCCATCGGCTCGGAGAGGAGCTCACCGGTGAACGCGTTGACCTCGACGATTTTCTTGCCCCGGATCTGCCAGACCGGGATATAGACCTGCCTGGTCTCCACCGCGATGTTCTTCCGGTCCGGCTTGAGCGTCTTCTCTTCGTAGAAGATAGCGTCGCCTTTCTCCTGCTTGATCCGGACCTTCTGGGTGAGCCGTTCGATCAGCTCGCCGACCATCCGCTCGGTCGCCTCCTCCTTGCTGATATGCGGCTCTGCGACCTCCGCCCCTCCCGGGATCTTGTTCTCCTCGACCTGTTTTCCGTCAAGGTCAATCTTTATCCCGTTGATCGCGTTGATGGCGCCCCACCCATCCGCATCGAACGGGATGCGGCGGTCCTTGTAGACCTGTTCGCCGCTGCTCTTGTAATGGAAGAGGTAATAGGGCATGAACCGGAGTTTTGCCGTCCCCTGTGTCCCCGCAGTGCGGATCGCCGCCTGCTCTGTGACCTTGATTGGGAAATGCTGGAGGGTGATCCCGGAAGGTTCCGGGGCGGGAGTGCCGCCTGCCGCCGGCGCCCCTGCCGGGCCGGCAGCTTTTTTACCTTTGCCGGGCGTGAGATCCAGCGAAAGCTCCCGGTCGACGATGTCAGCGAGGACCGCTTCCCCTGAATACCGGACGAACTCGTCGATTCCCCACTGGATGCAGTTTTCTGTCGTGATGTCCTTGTCAAGCGTAAAGAGCAGTTTCTTGCAGGTCATCTCTTGATCGTCAACCATCAGGCTGTAATTGGTCTTGTCGAACTGCTTGACCAGTTCTGCATCGTTTGAACAGAGTACGAGGAGGCAGGCGCCATCGCGGACCGCTGAGAGATCGAGAGGCTCGTCAACCTCTTCGACCTCAAAACGTGCAGCTTCAAGAATGAGCCTCATTGCATTCTTGGCTTTTTCCCGCATATCGTGTTCCATCATACATACGTTGCCATGGTCTTATAGAACAATTTTTCTATTGCCATATCCGAGATTACTATGATGACCGCCCCTCTCAAATTTGTCAGCCACCAGATCGATGAGTACGCGATGAGGGTGACGTTCGATCCTGTCGAGGGGAAAGGTGACGTCATCTATAACCTCTCGCTGATCAAAAACGAGGATCTCGAATACGCTGTCTCCATTTTAAAGGATGCCTACAAGACCGGAGTCTCCGTAAGCGGGCTTGTCAGGTTCTATTCATCGGGGGAACGGGTGGCCGATTACCTCGTTCCGGAAGGCCACACGGCCATCTGTACGATCTGCAGCCTCACGTTTGACGGTCTCCTGATCCGGGGGGGCGTCCCGCTGAACCCTATCGGTGGCGGGGTGGTCGAGATCGAGAACCGGGCACCGATAAGGTTCACCCACATCATTCTCTACGAGCACACGACCATCGATCCCCTGCAGGTACTGATCTCCCAGAAGATCACGTCCGTCAACAACGTGATGCGGCGGGGGAGTGGGAATATCCTTGCAAACATCCGCGAGTTCCACATGGAAGCAGAACTGCTGGTCGGGAGGGTGCTGGACGAGCTCTCGGGCAGCAGTTTTACCGGCATACTTGAAGTCGGGATGCCGAATGTCCCGCTGCTGGGGGTCCCGGTCAGTCCGCAGTTCGTCGCGATTGCGGCTGTAGGCGGCACCAATCCCATGGCGGCAATCCGCGAAGGCGGGCGCTGGGTCCAGACCCAGGCGATGAAGGGGCTCATGGATATCCGGGAGATGGCTGAGATCCGGGATTACTGAATCAGTACCCGGGGAAGAGGAATGGTTCATGTATCCCGTTTGATGGCCCAAAAGGAGCCGGTGACGGGGTGACCAGATTCTCCTTTTTTGTTCCGGGAGCAGCAGACATGGGGCGTCACGCCCTTGCCGCTCTATCCCCCTGCAACAAGCATCTGCCTGACATCGCTTTATATGATGCAATATAAATGTGTACCACCAACACCCGCACGTGATGCCGGATGAAATTTCACCATATATGCATACTCATCACACTGACAGCGTTCCTGTGCAGCATGCCGGCGATGGGAGCGACGCAGTTTTTCGGCGGGAGCCCCCGGATAACGGCATACGTCTCCGGCATCAACGAGTTTTCGGCGGGGCAGGACGCCACGATCACCGTGGTCGTGCAGAACAGTGGCACCAACGTCATAAAATACACGAACCTCGGGACCATCACACCCAATGACATCCCGACGACTGCAAAGCAGCTGACCGTGGGACTCTCGTCCGGCACCGCACCCATCGTCATCAAAACCGACCCCCAGAACGTCGGGGATCTCGTGAGCCCGGGACTGGTCACGACACAGTTCTCCGCCAAGATCACATCCGACGCGACCCTTGGCCAGTACCAGCTCCCCCTGAGCGTGCAGTACCAATACCAGTCATCCGTGTACCAGCCGGGCAGCGACACGTTGCAATACACGTATACCAACGTTACCGACATCATCCCCCTCACGGTCATGATAAAACCGGAGGTCAAGATCGATGTACTGGAAGCGGTTCCGGAGAACCTGAACGTTGGGACAGAAGGCTACGTCAATCTCACCATCCGGAATGCCGGGTATGAGGATGGGACCCAAGCGACCGTCACAGTTTTGAGAAACGGCCAGAGCGCGATCACGCCGACGGACAATTACGTGTATAT
>Ga0326727_10023090_pt1 | contig 11925 bp, 6 predicted proteins | sample MB2enrmetagenome_FD_207643 | JGI IMG/M metagenome (GOLD analysis project Ga0326727, IMG submission 207643) | Lab enriched peat soil microbial communities from McLean, Ithaca, NY, United States - MB29MY | ecosystem: Environmental > Terrestrial > Soil > Wetlands > Peat | place: USA: New York... | reverse complement strand
TGCGGGCCGGGCGTGGGAAAAAAGGTCATGACGGCTGTGGGAAAAGCGGTGACTCAGATTCTCGTGCAATCCAAGGCCGCCGATGTGGCCAAAGCGCAGTGAAAGTTACTTGATGTCCACCATGGGTTTGTTGAAGACCCAGGCGAGCCCGCGTTGCAGACGGTCCTGTTGATGCTCTCCGTGATGTCCGGGCGGTTCGTAGAATGCGCATTGAGCGTGTCTTGCGGATAACACATCATAGATTTTGTGGGCGCCGATATTCGCACCCCACTCGTCGAGCGCGGCGCCATCCAGGTAGATGCGCTGCTCCGGGGCGAAGGCGTCTTCATGTTCCCGGACAATCGTCAGAGGGTCGTTCTCCAGCCATCGCTGCCAGACGTTTGGTTGAAATTTGCCTTTGGAATCATAAAGCCATTCAAATTTCCCGGGATGCTCCGGTCCGGCCGGGGCGTAAGCGGCAGACAAGCCGACGAACATCATTTCAGACGCCCATTTTTCCGGCCACGAGCTGATGGGGGTCGCAATCATTTGGTCGACTTCCGCCGGAGTCGTGTCTTTCATGCGCGATGCCTGGATGGGCGGCAGGTGCGTGGTGGGAAAATCGGAGTCTGGACTCAATGCAATGACGGCGCCGAAAACACTTTTGCGCATCATGGCGATCCGTAGGGCGCCGAATCCGCCGCTCGAATGACCGGCAATCAGCCGCTCGGAGGCTTTCAGATTTAAATGGTGGGATTGCTCAAACTCAGGCAGGATCTCATCGCAAATGTAAGTGGCATAATTGCCCTGGGCGGGAGAATCCAGATATTGGCTGCAACCCCAGCGGGTCCGTGCATCCACCGCGACCAAAATGAATGGTGTCACCGCATCGGATGCCCGTTGCACCAAATCAAGCCATACCTTGCTCGACCTGATCAGGTTTTCCGATGAACACCCATATCCGTTAAGATAGTAGACGACCGGAATTTCCTGACCTGATTCGTATTGCGCGGGGAAGAACGCGGCGAGACGGCGTTTCATCGGATCTTGCAGGGGATTATCCTGCAGGCAGGTTCCGGAAATCTCGATCACCTCCAGCCGCGCGGACGGCGGAACATCCGTACAATGACCGGTCACGGCAAAGATGGCAGATGCCAGAATGGCAGCGCCTTTTATGTTGAATCCGGATGTGTTCATAATGTCTCGATGGTATTCACGTTGAATAAGGGGTCCGTGTTTAATTCCGCTCAAAGAATCTTCCGACCTGTTCATTGAAATCGTCCTTGAAGCTGATCAAGGTGTCATGGCCGGAACCGGGAAGGATCCATAGATTTGCATATGGAATGGCGTGAAAGATTTCCAATGTATGTTCTGGTTTGATGATGTCATGGTCGCCGCCGATGATCAATACCGGGCATTGAATTGTGCCGAGTTCCTTGTGGGTAATATTCGGTTCCCGGATCATCATCCGGGTAAGTTTGATTTTGCTTTTTGTTGTTGCGTCCTGCTTCTGGTTTTCCAGTTGAGCCAATCCATCATGCATGGCATGGATCACGTCATCCGAGAATGCGGTTGCATCGGGCCGGATATTGGCTCCGGTCACGGCCAGTTTTTTCACCCTATCGGGATGTTTGATGGCCAATAACAGCCCGACAATGCCGCCGTCGCTCCATCCGATTACGAAAGCGGATTTTAAATGCAAGGAATCCATCAGCGCATCGCAATCGTCGGCCATCGTGTCATAGGAAAGAGAATCCGATGGATCCTGGGTTTTACCCTGGGAACGGCTGTCGGCGGCGATGACCTCGTAATTCTTCGAAAAATTGGGGATTTGATTATCCATCGAGGCAATGGAGCCTCCGTTGCCATGGATCAGCAGAAGCGGTTCTCCTTTTCCGTAGAGTTCGCAATAGATATCGATGCCCCTCACGTGAATATACCGTGCCGCCGCCGCGTTGTTGCCATAGCTAATTTGCGGCGCCGTTTCCGGAGGAACCTGGGCGTATGCGGAGGATATGAGAAGCGGCAAAAGCAAGAGCATCCCAGGCAGAAGGCAGGACTTTCCGAAGGTTAGGTGCAGTCGATTCATTTCAAATTTCTGTCAAAGAATGCGCCGACTCGGGCGAAAAGAACATTTATATCAGGATCAGCGGCTGGACCGCCCGGAACCGGACCGAGACCGTGATCGCCGTTTTTGACGATGAGCAGGTCGACGGAAACCCGCGCCCTCCGGAGGGCATCCGCAAAGACGGTCGCCTGCGCCGTGGATACAATCGGGTCCTTTTGGCCATGAATGATCAGGAAGGGGGGATCGTCTGCGGAAACATGGCAGATCGGGCTGGCCTCTCTGTAGGTCTCGGAATTGGCCGCATACGGCACACCCAAGAGCGCCGTCAGCAATTCGGTATCCGCGCCCGCGCGAAAAGAAGAAACGTACTCGCTGCCCTCGGAGAAATTGCCGTTCCGGAAATCAACCGGACCTGCCATATCGACGACCGCCTGGACCTTGCTGCTGATTCCTTCGTAACCGCCGTGACCTTCCAATATCGGGTTATCCATGGTGCCCACGCAGGCTACCAGATGGCCGCCTGCGCTGTGTCCGCAAATACCGATGTGTGCGGGGTCAATGTGGTAATGCGCGGCATTGGCTCGCAGCCATCGAACCCCGAGTTTGCAGTCCTCGATTTGCGCGGGCCACTTTGCTTCTCCAGTGAGACGATACTCGATGCTTGCGACCAGGTAGCCAGCCCGGGCGATGAAGTAGCATCTTCCGATTCCGTCCTCGTAAGTTCCGCCCGCCCATCCGCCTCCATGTACGTAAATGATTCCCCGCGTGGGAATCTGATCCTTTGCCCTAATAATCTCGGCATGCAAGATCTTATCGCCGCCCTTTCCGATCTCCACGCCGCGCGTGATGTCGAGATCCGGTGGGGCGGGGTGGGTGATTGGCGGAGTGGGAGAGCTTGTCCCGGCGTGGGATCCCAACGCAGCCAAAAGGTATAATCCCAAGATCCGCGCTACCTTCCATTCCGATCTGTAATTTATTTTTTCGTTTCGCATTATTTTCTTCGGCTAAAAAGCGTCTCCGATTACTGCACGGACCTGCATTAGCATTCCTGTTCCAAGAGGATGGTTACCGGACCAAGAAGACCTGAGGGAGGTAAAGGCGAGCGGGCGTTATGGAGATCAAACAGATTGCGCCTGCAAGCAACAGTTGCGCAATATCCCGCAGGTCCCAGTATCACAAAACACCACCGAGTTGGCGTGGCCATTGCTTCTCAATTCAGATACTTGTTAAAGAAAGCGACGGCCAACGCGCGAAAGCCTTTTGTGTCCGGATCAGGCGGGAGACCTTGGGGGAGGGGGCCGAGGCCGTGATTGCCATTCTTGACGATGAGTAACTGGACGGGAACGCCGACCTTCTCGAGGGTGGCAGCGAATGTGGTAGCTTGGTCAGTCGAGACGATGGGATCCTTTTCGCCGTGGGCAATAAAGAAGGGCGGATCGCCGGCGCGGACATGGGAAATGGGACTGGCGTCCTTGTATGTGTCGGGAAGTTTGGCGAAAGGCGCACCAAACAGCAACAGGAGCATTCCGGCATCCTTATCCTTCTGGGAGGCGGAGACGTACTGGCTGCCATCCGAGAAGTTGCCAGCCCTGAAATCCACCGGGCCCGCTGCGTCAAGAACGGCCTGCACCTTGCTGCTGACCCCGTCGTAACCGCCATGACCTTCGAATTGCGGCTCATCCATGGTTCCCATGCATGCAACCAGGTTCCCTCCAGCGCTGTGTCCATAGATGCCGATGTGATCGGGATCAATATTGTATTGCTTCGCATTTGCGCGCAACCACCGGACCCCCAGCTTGCAGTCCTCGATTTGCGCGGGCCATTTGGCGGCCGTGCTCAGGCGATATTCGATGCTTGCAACCAGATAACCGGCTTGCGCGAGGAAATAAGCCCGCGGGGCATCGGATATATAATCGCCGCCCGCCCATCCTCCTCCATGCACGTAGATGACGGCCCGGGTGGGAGTCCGGTTCTTCAGCCGGATGACTTCGGCGTGCAAAATCGTGTCACCGCCCCTGCCGGTTTCGATACCCGAAGTTACTTCCAGATCAGCAGGAGGAGGAGGGGGCGTTGCGATGGGTGTCGGAGACTGCGACTGAGCAACGGAAGGCAGGGCCGATGAAAGAAAAAGACTCAGGATACATGGGATAAATTTCATTTTCAAAGATACTCAATAATGGCTTTTTGCGGTAATCGCGGGGAAGTTGTCCGTCCGGAAGGGGGAAGCTGGCAATCCGGTGTCGTTGTATAGGTTGCATGTCGGATTGTCCGCCCATCCGTAGCGCACTGCGACCGGGTGCGGCACTTTATTCGACCAGACCAGCACGGAATCACCGTCTATCTTTGCGTCGGCCCAAACCCATCTATGATCTTCTCCGCAAATCGCGAACCCCTCCAATTCGCTATTGGGACTGTTTCGAATGAGCGGGGCGGTTTCTCCAATCAGTGTTTTTACATTGTAAGTGGGCGATAGCGATTTTGCCACGAGACCCCCGTCAGTGCTCCGAAACCTTACCCGTGCTTTGCCGGCATCAATGGCGATGGAATCATAGACCGGACCCGAGAAGGGAACCGGCTGGCCGTCGTGCTTTGCTTTTGCGATGTAGAAAAGGCGGAGGCCGACAGTTTTCTTATCACGGTAATGGGGATCGCCCGATTCCCCCAGGTCGATCGTGACTGCTTGGGCGGTGTCCGGCAACGCAAGCGCCAGGGATTGAGACTCGCGCAACTCCGCACACGGGGATTCCCCGGGCACTGGCACTTTCTCATTGTTGTTGCTCACCTGGCAGAAATAAAAGGGAAGATCGTCCCGCTGCCACTTTTCCCTCCAGGCTTTGATAAGCGCCGGAAAGGCGATCCGATACTCATACCCCCGTACTACATTGTTTTCTCCCTGGTACCAGAGAACGCCGGCGAGCGAAAAGGGAACGACGGGATTGATCATTGCGTTGTAGAGACCGCCTGGCAGCGTCTCGGGCGCTTCGAATGTTATCCTGGGCGCCGGGTCCATGCCTGGAGTGATCTCGGGAAATGCGCACTCCACTTTCGCCAGCCATTTTCCGTCGAGGCTGATCGGACCCGCCCAAAGCCTGCGGCCTGGAATGGCAAGCTGAGCCGCCGGTGAATAAATCCGGATGGCGAGCGTATTTTTCCCGGCCCGAATCTGTTCCGGTTGCACCTCGAAATAACATAGATCGTCTTTTCCCAACTTATGCGCATACGTCATTTCGCTCGACTTCCTGCCGTTCCAATACACCTGCCAGCCACCTTCGATCGGGCCGATCATGATCTTGAAGCCCTGGCTGGTCAAAGGGGCGGAGACATTGATGTCGCGCCGGATCCAGAATACTCCGCTTGAAGGGAATCCTTTTTCTGAAACCTTGCCCGGCAGGGTCACCGCGGACCAATCCTCGGTGGAAGCGTTCTCATCCGCATAAAGACCCGGGTTCAGGCAAGGGTTATCCTCGCGTCCGTATTTCTTTAGCCAGGCTGCGAGGTCGGTAGCGAATTTCGCCTTTTTAATCGGGTATTCCTCCACGCGCTTTCGCATTGCGGCGGTTGAGGCTTTGAAAGCTTCGATCCTGTCGAACGCGTCCCCGGGTATCCAAGGCTCGATGTAGCTGCCTCCCTGCGATGAATTGATAATACCTACGGGCAACTTGCGTTCCTGTTCCAGATACTTTCCAAAATAGTAGCCAATCGCGGTAAAATCCCCCGAGGTCGCGGGGCCGGCGACTGTCCACTTTCCTTCGCAATCATCCGCCGGCTGGCCGGCTGTCGCTCTCTTGACCATAAACTGGCGCAGGAAAGGGTTTGTCGATTTTGCGATCTCGGCGTCCGCGTCCGCGGTGACTTTCAACAGAAGCTGCATGTTGGACTGGCCCGATGCCAGCCAGACTTCTCCGACGAGGGCGTCCTGAATCACAATCCGGTTTTTGCCTTCCACCTTTATTTCAAAGGGGCCGGGCAGAGAATCCTTAAGATCGAGTCCGACCTTCCACCGTCCTGCCGCGTCTGCGTCAGTTTCAACGGTTTTTCCGTTGATCGTTACGCGAACGTGCTCACCGGGCGCCGCCTTGCCCCAGAAGGGGACCTTCTCACTTTGCTGCAAGACCATGTGGTCGGAGAAGATGGACGGAAGATGAACGTCCCCTTTTGCGGTCGGGGAAATGAGCGCTACCGAGAGGAGCGGAAGCCAGCCTCGGGCAATTCGAAACCAGGTGGGAAAATTCCGATATTCATTGAACATGGTTGCGAAATGGTTGCTAGTAAGTTAAAAATTGTCTTTCGAAATAGTGCACTAGACTTTTAAAGAAAAATATGGCTTCGATGATTCTGGAAAAACGAAAAGATGTAACTGGCAACATGATCGGGTTGCCTCTGGTCGTCCACATCGCGACACTCAGCAGTCACAGTGCGGAAATGACCCAGACATGGCATTCGCATCCGGGGATCGAGCTGCTTTTCGTACTGGAGGGCAGCACGGCCTGGGAGTTCCAGGATGGCCGGCAGATCGAGGTCGCGGGCGGCCATTTTCTGGCGATTCCGACGAGAGTGATCCATCGCGGGGTGCATGAAATGCGGCAACCTTCGAGCATTTGCGGCGTGATCATCAATCCGGAACACCCGGAAAGTTGCAAAAATACGACATTCACGAAGCAGAATCTCAACTTGCTCAACCAATATTTCGCAAAGTCTCCGCTATCGGCTCTTCCGTGCAGCGGAGAATTGCGTTCGCGCCTGCACCGCTTGACGGTTGTAAAGCGGGCTTATCAACAGGATCAGAAGGACCCCGTTCTTAGAGCCACCATGCGAACGCTGATCTGCTCGATACTTCTGGAGGTGATCTCCGGTTTGCAGGGAGACTCGCCCGTGGCGATGGAGACGCACGTTGAGGCGGCCAAGAAATATCTGCAAGAGCATATCCACGAGCAGGTTCAGATGTCCGACTTGGTAAAACACATCGGGTTCAGCCGCAGTTATCTCTTCGTCCTTTTCAAATCGGTGACGGGCATGTCGCCAAATGACTATTTTGTGCGTCTCCGGATAGAGCGCGCGCAGCGGTTATTGATTGAGACGAAACGATCGATTACGGCCATCGCGCTGGACACCGGTTTTTCCTCCAGCCAGTACTTCAGCACGGCCTTCCGGAAGCACACGGGAAAGACAGCGATGGAATACCGCCGGAGGTTCGTGCGACCAGGCTGAGGGGCTCAGGGGTGGATTTGTTACGCCATGAAAAGGAATGAGAAAGAACAGTATCCGTCTCCGAGATAAATATTTTTATAGGCGTTATGGCATCCTTATCTGTAAGGACTTGCGATGAAGGCATGCGTGTTGACGGGCCGCTGGCGGAGAGGATCTCAGGAGAGGGGTGTTCAAAATTGTCCATAAACTCTTTCGAAAGACAAAATCAGTCTATCCATATAGATTCGGCGAAATCGAATTATGAAGCCCCCTTTGTTTTTTCGTAATGCCCGGAGCCATCTCATGATATTAGGCTCGCACCGGTTCATTATTCTTGCCGCGGTCATGATCGGAGCGGTGACTTCCGCACACGCGGCGACGTCTTCCTGGAACGTGGATGCCAGCGGCAATTGGAGCCTCTCAACGAACTGGAGCAACGGCGTTCCGACCAACGCCGGCGACACCGCCAACCTGACGTTCAACATTACCGGGAACCGCATCATCACGCTCGATACCTCGCAGACTGTCGGCATATTGAATATCGGGGACACGAACGATACGAATAACTATAGTCTCTCTGCGAGCGGCACCAATACACTTACCCTGGACAACGGTGGCGCCGGCGCCCAGATCAACCAGGTTTCGACCTCGGAAGGCGATTTCATCACGGCTCCACTGGTCATCAACGATGGGCTGACCATTTCGAACGCGTCGAACAATAACCTCACCATTAGCGGTGGTATCACGAGCACGGGAGGAACCCGGAATATAACAATCAACGCCAACGGAACGGGGGGGATTTATCTGAACACTACGAACGTGAACAATTCCGGCAGCATCACCGTCTCGGGCACGGGGACGGGAAATACGATCATAAACACGGTTGGAGCGAACGTCTCCAGCATTACGGCGAGCAGTTCCACCGCACTTTTGACGGTGACCAATCTCATCGTCAACAATGCCGGCACCACGCTAACTGCTTTAACCGCATCCAACTCATCCCTCCAAAGTTTTGTTGTCAGCAATCAGGTTACCGGCACGGGAAACCTGATTCTCAATAATAACGGCACCACCGTGGATGGCGTCTATCTTAGCGGGGGCGCCAATAACGTTGGCACCATAACCAATTCGGGCACGGGCAACTCACTCGCCGGCGCCTATGTGGACGGCGTTGGAAGCAATGTGACCGCGCTGATCCAGAGCGGGAGCAACCGGTTCGATATCGACAATATCGTGGTAAACGCGGCGGGCACGACGATCACCGGGAATGCAGGCGCCTCGAACATACGCCTGGGAGGGGTCGGGGTCAGCGGCACGGGCAACTTGATCCTCAATATCAACAGCTCAACCGGCCTCTATACCGGGGCGAACCACAATGTAAACAATGTCGGAGCAATTATCCTCTCGGGCACCGGCGCCGGCACCGTGGCCCTTACGAACGTAGGCAGCAATGTGACGGGCATCACCCAGAACAGCCCGGGCGCGCTGTCGATCTCCAGCACGCTTACGGTGAACAGTGCTGGCACGACCCTTACCGATGCCGGCGCAGGGGGGATCAGTTTAACCAATCAGGTTGTGGGCACGGGTAATTTGATTCTCGACAATAACACTTCCTCATCGAGCGGTATTACCCTCTCCGGGGGCGCCAACGACGCGGGAACGGTCATCAATTCCGGAACCGGCACGGGCGGGACGACACTCTCGGCGATCGGCGCGAACGTGACAGGTGTCACGCAGAACAGTGCAAACGGAGCGTTGACGTTGAGCGCGGCAAGCGCCTCCTACACGGGCACGACGACGCTGACGGCCGGGCAACTCAATATCAACAATGCCAATGCGCTCGGCTCCGGTCCCTTCGTGATCAATGGCGGGACATTGAACGGGAACGGCCTCGGCTCGGGACCGACCAATAATAATCCCGAGACGTGGAACGGCAGCTTTACTTTCCTGGGAAGTAACGCCGCAAATCTGGGCAACGGCGGCGTCACGCTCGGTTCCGGCTCCAATCCGGTTGTTACCAACGCAGGCAGTTTGACGTTAACCGTAGGCGGCGTCGTGGCCGGCGCGAGCAACCTCACGCTCAACGCCAACGGTTCCGGCAGCATTACGTTTAGCGGGACTGTTAACAACGTAGGCTCCATCACCAGTTCCGGCACGAGTTCCGGGTCCCTGAACCTCGGGACGGTCGGGGGTAATGTCACTGCGGTGACGGCGAACGGCACCACCTCGGCCGTGAACATTACCAATCTTGTCGTCAACAGCGGTTCCACAACCCTCACCAACAACTCAAACGTCAAAACTCTTACTATATCGAACCAAGTCGCAGGGACAGGTAATTTGACAATCGCCAATAACGGCAGCGTTGCCGACGGTATCTTCTTCACCGCTGGCGCTAATAACGCCGGCACCATCGTCAACACAGGCACGGGGAGCGGCATCGCGGAAATCTCCACCGGAGTCGGCAGCAATGTGACCTCCGTCACACAAGCGAGCAACAGCAGTGAACTCTATCTCGATGGCGTCGTTGTCAACAGTGCCGGTACCACCCTCACTAACTTGAGTACCGGCAACGATATACGCCTGGGTGGGGCGGCGGGACCGGATGTGACGGGTACGGGTAACTTAATCATTCAGAACGAAACTACGCATAACAATGGGATTCGAGGCGCAAATAACGTTGTCAACAATGTGGGCGCAGTTATCAACTCCGGCACTGGTTCCGGCTACATAACACTTCAGAACATCGGCAGCAATGTGAATGCCCTCACTGAGAGCAGCCCAGGCGAGTTTGAAGTCACCGGTACCTCTTTCATTGTCAACAGTGCCAGCACGACGATTACCAACTCGTTCGGCTCGGGAACAATCGCTATAACTCCTCAAATAACCGGGGCGGGCAATCTGATCCTTGATAATAATGATTCCAACTCATCGGGCATCACTTTCTCCGCCGGCGAAAATAACCTGGGCACGATCACCAACTCTGGCACCGGAACCGGCGGAGTGACGCTCTCGTCCATCGGCGTGAATGTCACGGGAGTCACGCAGAACAGCGCGAATGGAGCGTTGACCATGAGCGGGGGAAACCCTTCCTACACGGGCACCACGACGCTCACAGCCGGTACTCTGTATATAAACAATGCCAATTCCCTGGGTTCTGGTCCTCTCGTCATCAATGGCGGCTCAATTGGGGGGGGCGGTCTTGTCTCGGGGCCAACCAATAATAATGCCCAGGTATGGAACGGAAGCTTCACCTTCATAGGCGCCTCCATTACCAATATGGGCACCGGCGCTGTCACGCTCGGCTCGGGCTCCAATCCCATCATCTCCATCAACGGCACCCAGCTTGTGACCATCGGTGGTACCGTGACCGGAACAGGCAATCTGACATTCAACGGTAACGGGACCGGCGGTGGTAGTTTTACTAATCTTAATAACTCCGGCACTATTACCGATGCGTGCACGAGCACCGGCGGGGTGAGCATCGGCACCGTCGGCAGCAACGTGACCGGTGTTACTGGGAGCGGGGCTTCTTCCGCGGTGGCTATTACGACTCTCAACGTCAACAGCATCGCCACGACGCTTATCGCCGCGGCTGGTGCGTCGGGAATCACTGTGACGAACCAGGTGGCGGGCACGGGCAACCTGATTCTCGATAATAACAGTACAGGAACCGGCATCACGCTCTCTGGTGGGGCCAATAACACCGGGACCATCACCAACTCAGGCACTGGCTCCGGTGGGATGAGCCTCTCGTCCGTCGGCGGCCATGTGACAGGCATTATCCAGAACGGGCCAACGGCGTTGTACTTGGGTGCAAACGCTTCCTACACAGGCACAACGACGCTGACGTCGGGAACCCTGGATATCAACAACGCCAACGGTCTGGGTTCCGGTCCTCTCGTTATCAATGCCGGTTCACTGGGAGGAAACAGTTTAAGTTCGGGACCGACCAATAACAACCTAGAGACATGGAACGGCAGCTTTACGTTTCTTGGGACCAATACCACCAATATGGGTACGGGTAATGTGACGCTCGGTTCTGGCTCCAACCCCATCATCACTATCAATGGCAACCAGGTTGTGACCGTCGGCGGGACCGTATCCGGAGCGAGTAATCTAACGCTCAACAGCAACGGAACCGGCGGCACTACCTTTGCCAGCATCAACAACACGGGAACTATCACCAACACGAGCACCGGCACAAATATGACGGTTAGCGCCGTTGGCCCTAATGTGACCGGCCTCATCCAGTCTGCGAGTGCGACGCAGGAATTGGATATCACTTCGATCAATCTCAACAGTGACACCATCACCCTCACAAACCAATCCACCGCCGCCATATTGCGCGGCGGCGCAGTGACTGGCACTGGTAACGTGATCATCAACAACACCACCTCGAAAACCAACGGAGTTGCTTTCTCGGGTACTCCGTCCATCAACAACGTTGGCTTCATCACGAATTCCGGCACCGGTACCGGCAATGTGCAATTCAATAACGTTGGCAGCAACGTGACAGCCATCAATCAGAATGGCAATGACACGTTGACAATCGCTGGCACCCTTACGGTAAATGGCAGCACCGGCACCACGCTAGGCGCCAACTCCGGGCAATTCAACATTACCAACGTGGTCAGCGGCACGGGCAACCTGATCCTCAATAATAACACCACTACTCTCGATGGAATCGACCT
>Ga0326727_10023089_pt1 | contig 11925 bp, 8 predicted proteins | sample MB2enrmetagenome_FD_207643 | JGI IMG/M metagenome (GOLD analysis project Ga0326727, IMG submission 207643) | Lab enriched peat soil microbial communities from McLean, Ithaca, NY, United States - MB29MY | ecosystem: Environmental > Terrestrial > Soil > Wetlands > Peat | place: USA: New York... | reverse complement strand
CGCGTTCATCTGGGCGAGGAGCCGCAAACCTGGCTGAATCGTTTCGCAATTTCAAAACAGTGTTGGGCGCGCGCGTCTTCTACATCGGAGTATTTGCGCTGGCGCTCAAGGTTGCGTCGCTCGCTTTCCGGCTCCATGTACCTGTTTGGGCGTGGCTGGCGATTTTGCTTGCGACGCTCGTTTCGTTGAACCGCTTCATGTGGTTCCTGGTGATCTTTTCCGGCTTCTACATCGTGTTCTGGCAGGAATGGATCTCCATGCCGCTTTACATCACGAATTATGTGAATCCGAATTTCCGGCTGGGCCTTCTGCTTTCGGTGGACCCGCTGATGGTGATCTGTTTTCAGCTCGTGGTCAGCTACATCACGCGCAAGATTCGCCCGTTCACAGCAATGACCGTGGGCACGCTGATTACAAGTCTCTCGTGGTTGCTGTTGATGCCGGGCAAAGCGACGTGGCTCTTTGTAGCGGCGATGGTCGTTCTTGCCATCGGAGAGATCACTCAATCGCCGCGTTTCTACGAGTATGTTTCGCGCCTGGCTCCCGAAGGCCAGCAAGGCACCTACATGGGATTTGCGTTTCTACCCATCGCCATCGGATACGCGGTCGCGGGCGGGATTGGCGGGCGGCTGGTCCACTACTATGGCGAGGTGCTGCACAAGCCGGAGCGAATGTGGTGGATTATCACAGCGATTGGAATTGCGACAACGCTCTCGATGTGGCTTTACGACAAGATCGTGAAACCCGGCGCTACCGAAACAACTCGCTAAGCGCCTGATCGGTTGTAACCAGCCGCGCGCCGAGGCTCTGCAATTCGTCGAGTGTGCGTTTCCCATCTTCCGGCTTGAGCGTTTCGATTGCGTCGCCGACGATTGCCACCTTGCGGCCGCGTTCGAGCAAGCCCTTTGCTGCGCATCGCACGCAGTACTCGGTGACCACGCCGAAAACGATGAATTCCGCATCCGGCCCCAGCCGCTCCACAATTTCATTTGCGTGCGGATTGTCGAAGACGTCGAGAGTCTGCTTCTCAAGAACAGTCTGTTGCACACGCGTAAGGTCACTCGGCATACGGAACGAAGGATCGTTTGGAATGGTTTCGAAACTCGCGGTCATTCCTTCGGGAATGATGCGCGCACCAGAACTCCCACGAAGGCAATGTGGCGGGAATGTTTTGAACTCCGGGTCGCCTTCCGGGTGCGAATCCCCGCTGGACACGATGAACGCGCGGCTATCGCTTGCCGCGCTCACAAGGCGTTTGATGTTGGGAATGATCTTTTCCGCGCCGGGAACGTAGAGCTTCCCTCCGGGAAACATGAAGTCCTCTTGAACGTCCACTACCCAGAGGACAGGTTTCTTGTGAGTCATGGTTCGGAACCTCTCCGGCGCCTTCTCTTGATTATTTTACCGCAGAGCGGCGAACGCGACGGCGGACCTTTTCGAGTAGCGAGTCGAGGATTTTGCTATAGCGGACCGGATAAACGGCACCGCGGTTGATTTGGCGGAGAGGTTTCGGCAAGCGCGCGAGGCCTGCGAGACATCGGGCGCGCAGGGCGCTAACTGGCTCGCGTGGCGTCAAGCGGCAACCTCCGCGCATTACTTCGACCAGCAGCGCCTCGCCACCGTTAGGTGACTCGCCCTCAAGGGCGATCCTGTCTCCCTTGAACTCGCCGCCGTTCCGAGAATATCGGAAAACTTGTTTGCGGCCCGGATAGGTTACTTTCGCCTGGCTGAGTTTCGCAGCTTCGCGAATTCTTCCGCCGCGCTCCACCTCGACGAGTTTGTAAATCAAGTTGAGGTGCGGAGCGTCGCCGGGCGTGGCCAAAGCCGTTCCGACGCCGAACGAATCGATTGCCGCGCCTTTTGCGAGCAGCTTCGAAATCTTGAACTCGTCAAGATCGCCCGACGCGAACACTTTCACGTCCGTCCATCCCGCACGATCTAGTTCGCGTCGCACCCAGCGGCTGTCTTTCACGAGGTCGCCGCTATCGAGTCGCACTCCGGCCGGCCTTCGCCCCATCGCGATGATCTTCTTGATCGCGTTGCGAACGTCGTACGTATCGAGAAGAAGCACGGATCCATCGGGAAACGCGTCCATGAAACTGCGAAACGCTTCCGCCTCATCTTCGTGCGCCATCACCCAGGAATGCGCCTGCGTGCCATAGGTATTCAAATCGAATTGCTGGCCCGCGAGAACGTTGGAGGTGCCCTCGCAGCCGCCTATCGAAGCTGCTCGCGCAGCCAGAAGACTTGCTTGACTCCCATGGGCGCGCCGCGCTCCGAATTCGACAATCTGCCTTCCCTGCGCGGCGGTCGCAACGCGCGCCGCTTTGCTGGCGATCATCGTTTGATAGCTCATCATGGAGAGCAGATACGTCTCCATGATCTGGCCTTCGATAATCGGAGCGACCACGCGCAGCATGGGCTCGCCCGGAAAAACGAGCGTGCCTTCGGGCATTGCCCATACGTCGCCCGTGAAACGGAACTTCGCCAGGTAATCGAAGAAATCCTTACGAATATGCCGGAAGGAAGGATGTACACGGAGGTAATCGATTTCATCCTGCGTGAAATTCACGTTCTCCAGGAAGTCGATGACCTGTTCGAGCCCGGCGGCGACAAGATAGTTGCGCCGCTGCGGCAAATGCCTGACGAACAGCTCAAACGTGGCGCGGGCGTCGAAGCGGGTTTGAAGGTAACCCGCCGCCATTGTCAGCTCGTAAAGATCCGTCAAGAGGCCGGAATGTTCACGCATATGGAAAATTCAGCGCGCGAATGGAAACGATCACGCAGTTCCTGATGTGCCTAATGTGTTTCGCCGGCGGAACGCCAGGAAACAATACCTATTATTATCAACGGAATCCTCTGGAGCGTCCCATCCGGTTCTTGCATTCAGAGGGGGATCACAGACTAAAAAGACAAAACCCCCAAGCCTCCGCATCCGGAACACTCCCGGGAATGCCTGGGGGTTTTGCCGCGATTGGTTCGCCGTGCAGCGCTACTTTAGGACGGCGTCCTTGAATGCCTTCGCCGCGCGCAATCGCACGACCGTCTTGGCCTTGATCTTGATCGCCTCGCCCGTGGCGGGATTGCGTCCCATGCGCGCCTTGCGGTGCGCCTTCACGGCGCGCCCCAGCCCCGGAATGACGAATTTTCCCGTGCCGCGTGCTTCCTTCACGGCGAGCTTAAAAAGTTCGTCGAAGAAAGACACGACTTGCTTCTTGGATACCGGTTTTTCGGGCGTGCTGACCTTCTCGGCCAGATGCGAAATGATCTTTGACTTGCTCAAGGGATTTGCCATCGAATTCTTTTTCCTCCTCAGATTGGATGCTTATCGGCCCCAGTGTCCCGGATGCCGCGTGAACTATAGCCGTCCTTCCAACTGAACGCAAGCAAAAACGCTGAAAAAGCCCGAAAAAACGGCTTTTTCCCAATGTGGGATTCGCTCGTGCTACAAAGTCGCCAGGCTCTCATAGAACAGAGCGACCGACTTAATCCCGCCGAAATAATTCTCGAGCGCGATATGTTCATCTGGCGCATGCGCGTTTTCGTCCGGCAAGCCGAAACCCAGCAGCACGCAGGGAACTTTGAACGTGTCGTGCATCTGCGTGACAAACGGGATCGAGCCGCCCTCCCGGATGAAAACTGCCTTCTTCCCAAAACCCTGCTCGAGCGCATGGATCGCCTTCTGGAAAATCGGATGCGTGTAAGGCGCCGCCCAGGGTTTGCCGGTGCTCAGAACTTTGAAGTCGCACTTCACAGACTTCGGCAGAAGCTTGCGGATGTGGCGCTCCACCAGTTTTGCGATCTTCGCGGTATCTTGATCCGGAACGAGGCGCGTGGAAAGCTTCGCATAGGCCTTGGAGGGAATCACCGTCTTCGCTCCCTCTTCGATGTAACCGCCCCAAATCCCGTTCAATTCCATCGTCGGACGTATCCAGATCTGCTCGATGATGCTGAAGCCCTTCTCGCCGCAAAGCGCCGGAGCGCCAACCGTTTTCCGAAAATCTTTTTCCTTCCAGGGGAGGGAGTTGAGGGCCTTGCGTTCCGCGCGGGGAACCGTGACCACGTCGTCGTAGAAACCTGGAACCGTAACGCGAAAATTCTTATCGTGAAGCTTTGCAATCATCTCGGCCAAAATCGTGATCGGATTCGGAACTGCGCCGCCGAACACGCCGGAGTGAAGATCCTGCACCGGACCCGTGATCTCGATCTCGTAATAGTTGAGGCCGCGCAACGCGTACGTGATGGAAGGAACGCCCCGTGCAAGCATGGAAGTATCCGAAACGATGAGCGCATCCGCTTTCAGGCGGTCGCGGTTCTGCACGACGAAATCCCACAAGCTCTCGCTGCCGACTTCTTCTTCCCCTTCCACCATCACCTTCACGTTGATCGGAAGTTTCCCGGCGGTCTTCTGCAACGCCTCCAGGGCTTTGAGGTGGATGTGAACCTGGCCTTTATCGTCGGCCGTGCCCCGGCCAAACAGGTTGCCATCGCGCACGGTGGGCTCAAATGCGGGGCTGGTCCACAGTTCGAGCGGTTCGGCGGGTTGAACGTCGTAGTGCCCGTAGAACAGCACGGTAGGTTTCCCCGGCGCGTGCAACGATTCGCCGTACACGAGGGGGTGCATCTTTGTTTTTGTGATTTCGACTTTTTCCATGCCGGCGCCGCGGAGCTTGTCTGCCACCCACTGTGCCGCCTTCTCGATTTCGGGTTTGTATTCGTTCTTGGTGCTGACACTGGGAATGCGCAGGAACTCTTTCAGTTCATTCAGGTGGTCTTCCCGCCTAGATTCGATGTACTCGATCAGGTTCATACCAAGCTCCCCCTGGAGATTTGAAATCCAGCTTGCCCCTTCGGCTGCGAACGCTACTATAACCCTTCGCTGCAGCAAAACAAATGCATGGTGCGTCAATTCCTCGCCAATTTGGCCTGCGTTCTTCCAAACTGCACTTTTGGACAACTTTGAACTTCCCGCAGTTGACTGGCGCTTGCTCGCAATGCACGATACAAAGCGCCATGGTAGAGGCTTCGCAAACCAAAGAGCGACGCAGTTCCCGGGTTTTCAGCCGCATCCCTGTGCGTGCTGCCGGCAAAGACGTCGAAGGCCGCAAATTCCGGGAAAACAGCCAGACAATCGTTATCAACGCGCATGGAGCGCTGCTCTATCTCCAGCCAACACTCGAAATTGGCGCCGATCTGACCCTCATCAACCCTGTCACCGAAGAAGAGCAGGAATGCCGCATCGTGTATCTGGGCGACACCTCGGACAAGGGCACGCGCGTGGGAGTCGAGTTCCTTTGCCCCTGCCCGCATTTCTGGGGCGTTGAGTTCGCTCCCGAAGATTGGCCCGCTCGCTCATCTTCGCCCCGCATTTAGGCATTGGCAGCGTTCCACTCGCGAAATGATTCATCCTCCAAAACGCTGCTTCTAGACCATAGGCACGGCCTGTTATGATCACGCTTCATTTACCCGGGGGTTGCCCATGCCCTTCTTTCGCAGCTTTATAAAGAGCATCTACCTCGAATTGGCCTTTCCCATCGTTTCAACCGACCGATCCCGGTTTTGTTCCGTCGTTGTCGTTTTCACCTTAATGGCCTTCAATGGCTGCGGCGGCGGTGGTTCCTCGATCTCGCCTCCACCGCCGCCAACGCCGCAATCAGTCAGCGTGACGGCTCCCGGGAACTCGCTGATCGTTGGCGACCAAGTCCAACTCAAGGCGATTTGCACCTATAGCGACAATTCGACCAAGGACGTGACCTCCAGCGCCACTTGGAGCGCCGCGCCAGCAGGGGTTGTCAGTGTTTCGGGCTCGGGCGTCCTGTCGGCTGTATCCGCTGGCTCGGCCACGGTGACCGCGACCTTCAGTTCAATAAACGGCAAAACCCAGGCATTTGTTTCAATGGGATTGGTGACGCCCGGTGCCGCGGGCTTTTCGTGGGAGAGCGTCAACACGCAGGGAATGGGCTACGTCACGGGACTGGTGGTTCACCCGCTCGCTCCCAACGACATTTACATCCGCACGGACGTCGGCGGCGCCTATCGCTTCGACCGCACCAATCAATACTGGATTCCTTTGCTGGACCAGTACGGCAGGCTGCAATCGGAAATCTACGGCGTGGAAAGCATCGCCACCGACCCGACCGACGTCAACACCGTGTACATCGCTGCGGCGCACGGGCGCACTATCACAAACGGAAACGTGTTTACTCCTGCCGAGGTGCTTGTCTCGCACGACCGCGGTACCACCTGGAGCGACACGGGACTTGCGCAGCAAGGGCTGTATATCGGCGCGAACGACAGCTATCGCGGCACCACCGGCGAGCGTCTGGCCGTGGACCCGAACCTGCCCGCCGTGGTTTACTTCGCCACTCGCCAGAACGGTCTTTGGCGAGGAGTTACCAGCGCCACTCCGCCCACGATGAATTGGTCGCAGGTTGGCGGCGGATTGCCTGCCAGCACGACATCACCCGGCATCAGCTTCGTTTTGTTCGACCCGACCGGCGGAGTCACCGCCACGGGCGCCACGCGCAATCTGTACGCCGGGGTGTACGGCAGCGGCGTGTTTGCCAGCGTGGATGGTGGCGTCACCTGGTCTTCGATTGGCACCGCCACGAATCCCGCGCGCGCCGCGCTGGCCACGGACGGGACATTGTTCGTCACATTCGGCGGCGACGAAGGCGGCACCACGGGCAGCGTCGGCCGATACAAGGGCGGCGCGTGGACAGACATCACCCCGCAGAGCAATGGCAAGAGCTACTCCGGGATTTCCTCCGACCCGACAAATCCGTCCGTGCTAGTAGCCGCGGTCAACGGGAACACGCAGATATTCCGCAGCACCGATCAAGGCAACGCGTGGAGCGCGATTGCGGTCGGCTCATTCTCCTATCAGCCTGCGTACTACTCTGCTGCCTCCCCCACCTGGGGAAACGCCGCGCTCGTGATCGATCCGACGAATCCGAAACGCGTCTGGCAGACAAATGGCTACGGCGTCATCGAAACCGAGGACATCACCGCCGCTTCCACCACGTGGACATGGCAGATGAGCAACCTGGAAGAGTTGGTGGTGCAGAAGGTGAAGGTTCCGCCCGTGCAGAATGGAGCCGACCTGTTCAGCGCGGTCGCCGACATGGTGGGATTCCGTTATGCCAGCCGCGACATCGTTCCCCAGGTCACCATCGACAGCTTCCTGTACGTGGCTCAGGCCACCAGCATCACGTATTGCGGTTCGCAGCCGCAGAACGCGGCCTTTGTCGGCTGGGATGAGACGAACGTCACAAATCCAATGTCGGGCATCACGTCCGACAACGGGGTCACCTGGCATCACATCCCCAACACCACCGCCGGCACGGGAGGCAAGATCGCCATGGCCTCCGACAACCCGTTGAACATGGTGTGGGCTCCGTTCGGCGCCAACCCGCAGTACACACGCGATGGCGGCGCGACATGGCAGCCCGCTATGTACAACGGCGCCGCTCTGCCGCCTTCCTGGCAACTAACCAACCAGTGGTGGAACGGCGAAGTGCTGGCGGCGGACCTCGTCGCTCCCGGCACTTTCTATTATTTCGACAGCGGCAATTTCTACTACAGCACCAACGGCGGAGCCGCCTGGTCGCTCGGCAACACCACCTGGCCCACCAACCCGTCCTATGTCCTCGACGTCAGCATCGTGCCCAATCCCGCGACGGCCGGCGACGTTTGGATGACGTTTGCGCCCAACTCCAACCAGCCTGGAACGACGTACCAGCTACTGCATTCCACCGACGGCGGCAAGACGTTTTCCGCCATCACCACGCTTGCCAGCGCCAACTACGTCGCGTTCGGCAAGGGCGCTACGGCGACGACACCGGCTATCTATGTCCACGGGCAGGCTGCGGGCGCTACAGGCGACGCCATCTACAAATCGACGGACATGGGCGCGACGTGGACTCAAATCAGCGACCCCACGCGCATGCAGTTTGGCGAAATCAGCGGCCTCGAAGGCGACATGCGAACTCAGGACCTCGTGTATGTCTCGAACGGCGGGCGCGGCGTCATGTACGGGTACGGTCCAGCGTCTGGCATCACGCATCCCGCCCTGCGCCAGCGCCCGCAATCCCGCACGGCGCATTAACCGCGTTCTCGATGAATGGTGAGGTACGCCCGCGCTTGACACTGGCGGTATTCCGATCAACGATCCGGGCGACTCGAAGAAGTCCGGTCGGAAACCACCCAATTGCGCAAAACTGCTCAACTTTCCGAAGTGCCCGTCAACGACCAAGCCGTTTTGCCTCAATTGCCGTCGCCTGTTTTTCACGACCCGAAACATCACATCAAGATTTACCAAGGCAATTGCCTGGAGATTCTCGGCGCGTTCCCCGAAGGCTGCGTCGATCTGGTATTCGCCGACCCTCCCTACTTCCTCTCGAATAATGGAATCACGTGCCACGCGGGGCGCATGGTCAGCGTGAACAAAGGCGAGTGGGACCGCTCGCGCGGGCCGGATGCAAACCACGAGTTCAACCGGGCATGGCTCGCGGCGTGCCAGCGCGTCCTGAAACCGAATGGGGCAATCTGGGTGAGCGGCACAAGCCACGTGATTCATTCCGTCGGCTTCGCCATGCAGCAGCTTGGATTCAAGCTGCTCAACGATATCTCCTGGGTGAAGCCGAATCCCCCGCCAAATCTTTCCTGCCGTTATTTCACGCACGCCACGGAGACCATCATCTGGGCCGCGAAGAATGGCAAGAGCCGCCACACGTTCCATTACCGGCTGATGAAGGACATCGCGGGAGGCAAGCAGATGAAGAGCGTCTGGGAAGTGCTTCCGCCGGGCCGTGAAGAGAAGCGCTTTGGAAAACACCCCACGCAAAAGCCCGTCGCTCTGTTGGAGCGCATCATTCTCGCGTCATCGAACGAAGGCGACCTCGTCCTCGACCCCTTCATGGGCAGCGGCACGACGGCAGTCACCGCTTTGAGGAATTCGCGATCGGTGCTCGGAATTGAGTTTGACCAAGGCTCTATTTCCCTAACCCTGGCGAGAATCACCCGCAGCCTTGTGTCTGTCTCACTCACCGTTGAGTGCCTGCAAATTGATCTTGATCCGAAGGCCGGATCTGTGGATCGATCCATATGTCACTGGACGCGGGATATGGACGGGCTTAACGGTGAAAGGCTGGTCCGCCGAGAGCGGAGTTTTTACTTCGTCGGGACTTTCCGGCGCGAAGTGGTTTACTCGGTGGCCGCCGAAACGATGGAAGAAGCCATGCGGAAATTCAACTCAAGCACTCAGGCTGCAACAGAGATTATGTTTGTCATCAAGACGGAAACGGAGATTTATCTTGCGCAGGGAAAATGATCTAATGCGGGCGTGCAAATCAGGTTACCCCAGGAACGGCTCGCGGATTATAAGAGCAAGTCCCAACAGGCGCGCGTTGCCACAGAGGCTTGGGCGCACCGCAATATGTACTGTCCGAACTGCGATTCTCCAAGACTGACTCGGCTAGCTGCTAACACTCGCGCAGTAGATTTCAATTGTCCCGAGTGCGGGACGCCCTTTCAGCTAAAAGCTCAATCTCACCCGTTTGCACGGCGGATTCTGGATGCGGCGTACAGCGAGATGATTAGAGCCATTCGAGAGAACCGAACTCCCAATCTCCTCGCGCTTCACTATCAGGATTCAGGGTGGTCGGTCGTGGACTTGATTCTCATCCCGTCCTTCGCTTTTCCTATCTCCGCCGTCGAGAAGAGAAAACCTCTCGGACCGAATGCGCGCCGCGCCGGATGGGTCGGCTGCAACATCCTTCTGGAGGCAATCCCTCAAGACGCGAGAATCGCGGTTATCGCAGGTGGCGAACCGTTGCCTCCTGATGGTGTGCGCCAACAATACGCGCGCATCCGTCCTCTCGCGAAACTCAAGGTGGAACAGCGGGGCTGGACGCTTGATGTGCTGAACGCGGTCCGTTCACTGCGCAGGTCGGAGTTCGCCTTGGGTGAGGTTTACCGGTTGGAAGAAAGGCTCGCTCGCCTGCATCCGGCTAACAAACATGTGCGCGACAAGATTCGCCAGCAACTCCAAATTCTGCGCGACATTGGGATTGTGGAGTTTCTTGGTCGTGGCGAGTACAGATTAAAATAGCAGCAACCTCTGTTCGCCCCGCCAGTCAGGGCGCCTCTTGACGACAGCGAACCGCAGAGTGCACCCAACGGGAGCAAACCTGTCATTAAACCGGGCGGCAAGTTATAATGCTTGAAGAACGTTATTTCGCAGTGGTGGGCGAGCGGCTTTGGATGTGGGATTGGCGGGCCGGTGTGTTGACCTGGGTGGTGTTGGGAGGCCAATGCGTTTACGAAATGGAAGCAAGGCCATTCTTGTCGTCGTGCTCTTCCTGTTCTGTACCTTCCTGCTGATATTCCTGATGGGCTATCCGGAGTTGCGCGCGCAGTCCTCCGGCGACCAGCGCTCCACGGGCAGCGCAACGCACCCGGAGCAATTAACGCCGCCTCCTGTGCCGGCTCAGCCTCGGCAGAATCCCACGAAAACGCCCGCGCCAGACGTTTCTAACGCGATCAAAGTTCGCGTCAATCTGGTTCTCGTTAGGGTTGTGGTTCGCGATGGGCAAGGCCAGGCAATTGGCGACCTCCACCGCGAAGACTTCCTGCTTTTCGACAAGAAGAAGCAGCAGGATATTTTGACGTTCGCCGTCGAGACGCCCGCAACCCATGCGCTTGTCCCGAAGACGCCCGAGCCTGCCGCAGGCGGACCCGCTCCGGCTCCTGCAACGGCCATACCCGCCATGTTGCCGCAGCGATTCGCAGCCCTGCTGTTCGACGATCTCAACCTCGGTATCACCGATTTGATGCATTTGAAACTCGCCGCAAACAAGTTCCTGGACGCGCTGCAACCCAGCGACAGCGTCGCGATATACACCACGTCGGGGCAATACCAGCTCGATTTCACCCAGGATCGCGCCAAGATTCGCGAAGGAATCGCGCGCGTAAGCCCCCATCCGATCATGGACACTGTGCAGCATTGTCCGGACATGAGTTATTACCAGGCCGACCGGATCGAAAACTATGACGACCGACAAGCGCTCGAGGTGGCAACGTACGACCTGCTTACCTGCAAGTACGCTGGCGACCCCAGGTTGACGTCTGTCGCCCGGCAGGACGCTCAATCCTACGCGCGGTCCATCTTGCACCAGGGCGAAGACAGCACGCTGCGCGCATTCCACGCAATCGATCGCGTCATCCACAGGATGTCGTTTCTCCCCGGCCAGCGCACCATCGTGCTCATATCTCCCGGCTTCCACGTGACCACTGATACGCGCCAGTACGGCGAGCTTATCGACCGCGCCGTGCGCGCCAACGTCGTGGTCAATTCCATCGACGCTCGCGGATTGTACGCGCCCAATTCCGGCGACGATATTTCCAGGCCTCGTGCCTTGCCGGCCTCGGTTTCCGGCTGGGCAGACACCATGCGGAGTGAGGCGCAGTCCGAGCAACAGAGCGTCCTGGGAGATTTGGCGGAGGGCTCGGGCGGAACGTTCTTTCACGATCGCAACGATCTGGGAGAAGGGATGCGCCGGTTTGCGGCGGGCCCGGCGTTTTCCTACGTGCTCGGCTTCTCTCCGCGCGGGTTGAAGTATGACGGCGCCTACCACGAACTCAAGGTGAGGCTCGCCTCCAAATCTAACTACTCGGTGCAGGCGCGGAAAGGCTACTTTGCCCCCTTGATTGGGGGGAACCCCGAGGCTGAAGCCTGGGAAGAAGTCCAGGACGCTGTTTATTCTCAAGATGAAATCGACGACCTGCCCGTGCAGTTGCGTACGAAGTACTCGAAGAAACCTGGCGGAGGGGCGGACCTCTCGGTGGTTGCCGTCCTGGACGTGAAAGGACTTCGATTCCAAAAATCGGAGGGACGCAACAAGGAGAATCTCACGGTGGTTGCCG
>Ga0326727_10023088_pt1 | contig 11925 bp, 11 predicted proteins | sample MB2enrmetagenome_FD_207643 | JGI IMG/M metagenome (GOLD analysis project Ga0326727, IMG submission 207643) | Lab enriched peat soil microbial communities from McLean, Ithaca, NY, United States - MB29MY | ecosystem: Environmental > Terrestrial > Soil > Wetlands > Peat | place: USA: New York... | reverse complement strand
AAGCCCGAGCGCCTGCCCGAGCATGTGGCCATCATCATGGACGGCAACGGACGCTGGGCCGGGCAACGCTCGCTCAAGCGCTTCCTGGGCCACCAGCAGGGCGCCAAGAGCGTGCAACTGGTTACTGAAACCGCCTCCCGCATCGGCTTGCCCTGGCTCACGCTTTACGCCTTTTCCCTGGAGAACAATCTGCGCCGGCCCCGGGCCGAGGTCAACTTCCTGATGCGCCTGCTCAAGAGCTACCTGGAGACCAACCTCGAGCGCATGATGGACAACAACGTGCGCATCCGCTACATCGGCCGCACCCACGATCTTCCTCCCGAGGTGCAGGACAAAATGGGTTGGGCGGCTGAGGCCACGGCGCGCAACACCGGCACCACCCTCACCCTGGCCCTGAACTACGGCGGCCGGTCAGAGGTTGTGGACGCCTTTCGCGGCCTGGCGGCGGAGATGAAGCTCAAGCACCTGAGCCCCGACCGCATCACCGAGGAAGACATTCACCGCCATCTCTACACGGCGCACATGCCGGACCCCGACCTGCTCATCCGCACCTCGGGCGAGATGCGCATCTCCAATTTTCTGCTCTGGCAGATCGCCTACACCGAGATCTTCGTCACCGAGCGCTACTGGCCCGACTTCAGAGGCATCCATCTGCTGGAAGCCATCGCCGATTTCCAGCGCCGCGAACGCCGCTACGGCGGCCTCGGCGAAGACTGCGGCGAAGTCGAGGAAGATCCCGAGCGGATCAGGATCGCGGCGGGCTGAGCGCGGATCAGGCTTGAAGAAAACAGTACTTATGTCACTGCTGGGATAGCCGTTTGGCCGCCAGCTTGCCTCGCGCCCTGCCCCGGCGGTGTATCCTCAACCCTGAATGAAACGCGTAGTTACCGCCGTTGTCCTGATTCCGCTGGTCCTGTTTCTGGTCTTTCTGGGGCCAAGGTGGCAGTGGGTGTTTACGCTGTTCGTCGCGGCGGTCGCGGCACTGGCTGCATGGGAGTTTCTTGGCCTGACGGAGAAGGCCGGGGCCAGTCCGCCGCGGGTTGCGGTGCTGGTGGCTCTGCTGGCGCTGTTTGCGGTCAACTTCGAATGGCCGGACCGCACCGCGGCCATCTTCGGCATTCTCTCCCTGGCCCTGCTGGTCTATTGCACATTTCTCAGGCCGGTGGAGCAGGTGATGGGGGACGCTTCCGCATCCATCTTCTGCCTGCTCTATATCGGCTTTACGCTGATCGCCTTGCCCACTCTGCACGAGGAGGCCAATGGCGCTTCGCTGCTGGCGTTTCTGTTCTGCGTGGTTTGGGCGGGAGATATCGCGGCTCTTTATGTGGGCCGCGCCTGGGGACGGCACAAACTGGCGCCAAGGATCAGTCCCAATAAAACCTGGGAGGGCGCGCTGGGCTCGGTGGCCGGCAGTCTGCTGGCGGCCGGCGGCTTGTTGGGTCTGGCCGAACTGCTGGAGCAGTGGGACTCATTCAAGCTCTCCTATCCTGGCGATTTCTGGTACTGGCTGGTGCTGGCCGTGGTGGTGAACGTGGCCGCGCAAGTGGGCGATCTGGCCGAGTCCGCCCTCAAACGCTCGGCCGGAGTCAAGGACTCGGGGAACCTGCTGCCCGGCCACGGCGGGGTTCTCGACCGCATCGACGCCCTGCTGCTGGCCGCTCCGGTGCTGTGGTACGCTCAGGTTATTCACCAGTCGTTCTAGGGTTTTCAGTATATTGAAGCGACTCGCCATTCTCGGTTCCACCGGCTCCATCGGCCAGAGCACCCTCTCCATCGTCGAGCAGTTTCCTGACCGCTACCAGGTGGCCGCGCTGGCTGCAGGACGCAATCTCGACGAAGCCTTCGCACAGGCTGTCCGCTGGCGGCCGCGGATGGTTTCGCTGGCCACCGAAGAGCTGGCCGGCCAATTTTCCTCTCGCCTCAAACAAGCCGGGGTCACAGGCATCGAGGTGGTGTACGGAACCGTCGGCACTGTAGCCTGCTCCACCCTGCCCGACGCGGACTTTGTGGTTTCGGCCATCGTGGGCGTGGCCGGTCTTGAGGCTACCCATGCAGCCATTCTGGCCGGCAAACCGGTAGGCCTGGCCAACAAGGAGTGCATGGTGGCCGCGGGCGAAATCCTCACCGCGGCCGCGCGCCGGCGCAATGTGCCCATCCTGCCCATCGACAGCGAGCACAACGCCGTCCACCAGTGCCTGCGCGTGGGCGCGCACTCCGAAGTGAAGACCATCTGGCTCACGGCCTCGGGCGGGCCGTTTCGCCAGCTCCCGCTTGCCCAGTTCGCCGACATTACGCCGGAGCAGGCGCTCAAGCACCCTACCTGGGTGATGGGCCGCCGCATCACCATCGATTCAGCCACCATGTTGAACAAGGGCCTGGAAGTCATTGAGGCCTGCCGCCTCTTCGACGTGCAGCCCAGCCAGGTCCGGGTCACCATCCATCCCCAGTCCACCGTTCACTCGCTGGTGGAATATGTCGACGGATCGATCCTGGCGCAAATCTCGGTGACAGACATGCGCCTGCCCATCCTGTATGCGCTGGCCTGGCCGGAGCGCCCGGCGTCCAAGCTCACCTTCGACCTGGCCGCCTTGCGCCATCTGGATTTCGAACCGCCCGACCTGGAACGCTTTCCCTGCCTGCGCCTGGCCTTTGAAGCCGCCGAAAAGGGCGGATCGCACTGCATCGCCCTGAATGCGGCTGACGAGGTCGCAGTTGAGGCATTCCTGGCCCGGCGCATCCCATTCATGGGAATCCCGGGTACAATTGAACAGGTGCTCGCATCCACGCCGGAGGCGCATCCCGTCACCATTGCCGAGGTGCTCGCCGCCGACCGGGAGGCGCGTCAAACGGCTCGTGCCCTGCTCGCATAAGCCGGTGTAGAATTGACTTCCCCGCCCTCGCCGCATTTTTGGAGGCAGGAGTGGGAATCCATGTAGTCGTCCAGACACCATTTTGAGGAAATAACCGCACATCTATGCACGAATTTCTGGTTTCTACCGTAGCTTTTGTCGTTCTTGTCGGCGTGATGGTGATCGTCCACGAGTTTGGACATTTTGTCGTCGCCAAGCTCTTCGGGGTGCGCGTCGAGGCGTTCTCCTTCGGCTTCGGACCGCGCCTCTTCGGTTTCAAATACGGAGAGACCGACTACAAGGTCTGCCTGCTGCCCCTGGGCGGCTACGTCAAGATGACCGGCGAGACTCCGGATCAGATCAGCGGCGAAGCCGATCCGGCCAAGAAGGAACTGGCTGTAGATCCGGGCTCATTCACCACCCATCCCCGCTGGCAGAGAATCCTGATCGGATTGGCCGGGCCAACGGCCAACTTTATCCTGGCTTTCGTGCTGATGCTCTTCTACTACGGATTCATCAACGAGGTTCCTTCGGTTCAGGTGAAGACCACGACCGTCGAGTGGGTCACTCCCGGCTCGGCCGCTGCCCTGGCCGGCTTTCAATCCGGCGACGTGATCACCCGTTTTGAAAGCGCCGACAATCCCGATTGGGAAAAGATCTACGAACGCACCAAATTGAATGCCAACCAGCCGGTTTCCGTCCTCGTCGAGCGCGGCGGCAATGCCATTGAACTGACCTTGAGCGTGCCTGCCTCCGCCAAGAACGACGACTTTGACCTGAGCGACGCGGGTCTGCTGCCCCAGATTTCGGCCGGACCGATCGGCGTCCAGCAGGTGGCGCCGGGAACTCCCGCGGAACAGGCCGGCCTGCGCGCCGGTGACGCCATCGAGTCGGTCGACGGACACTCCTTCCATACCGTGTCCACGCTGCTGGCCTATATGCAGTACGAGCAGGGCAAGCCCGTGTCGCTGGTGGTGTTGCGCAATGGCGGCACGCTGCAAATGGTGGCTCATCCCGCCAAGCTGGATGCATCCGGCTTCAAGCTGGGGTTTGTCGTCGTGCCCATCCCCTTCCGCGACGACCCGCTGCCCCTGGGGATGGCTGCGACCAAGGCTACCGATTTCTGCGCCGACAACTCCTTCCTTATTGTCGAGGTGCTGCAAAGGCTGGTTACCCACAAGGTCTCGGTCTCGCAGCTCTCCGGACCGGTGGGAATAGCCCGCATGGCCGGCGATGCGGCGGAGATGAAGGGATGGCTCCCGAAGTTCGGACTGGCAGGCGAAATCAGCCTCAACCTCGGCATCCTCAACCTGATGCCCTTTCCGATTCTCGACGGCGGCCTGATTATGCTGCTGCTCATCGAGAGCATCATCCGCCGCGACATCAGCATCAATGTGAAGGAGCGCATCTACCAGGCCGCTTTTGTGGTGCTGGTCGCCTTCTTCGCATTCATCATCTTCAACGATGTGACCAAGCTGCCGGTGTTCACGCACCTCAAGCCGTGAAACAGAGATCAGGGGTCAGAGATCAGAGAACAGTTCCGCCGTGCCCCATCCTCTCGCTTTGTTTCCGGCGAAATGGTGGGAGGCCTCGAACCTGTCCAGATTCGTTGGAGACCGTCGCATGCCAGTGACAACCCAGGTGAGAGTGCGCTATGCCGAAACCGATCAGATGGGCATTGTCTACTATGCCAACTACCTGGTCTGGTTTGAGATTGGCCGCGTCGAACTTTTGCGCTCGCTGGGCCTTGCCTACAGCCAGTTGGAGAAGGAGCACGAATGCATCCTGCCGGTGGTCGAGGCCAGTTGCCGCTATCGCGCCCCGGCCCGCTACGACGATGAAATCCTGATCGAAACCCGCCCCGCTCTGCTGCGCGGCTCGGTGATCAAGTTCGCCTATCGCATCTTCCGCAAAGCAAACCAAAAGGGAAAAGAGCGTGAGCTCCTCCTGGCTGAAGGCGAGACGGTGCACGTGGTCTGCGACGACCAGTTGAACAAGAAGCCCCTGCCCGAGCACTATGCCGAGGCGCTGCGGGCGCTAATGGCGGAAAGATAAATCCGTGCACTTGGTTACTCCAACCTCTTCGCGTTTCTTGCGAAAAGGGTGGGAGGCCACGCTATGCTATTCGCCATGGAAGTGAGCTTCGAAGTACGCGAGACGAAAGACGGCGGCTACGCAGCGAAAGCGCCGGGGCACTCGATCTTTGCTGAAGCCGATACGTGGGAGGCGCTGCGCAAAGATGTGCTGGAAGCGGTCAGCCGCCACTTTGAGAATGCGGCTCAACGTCCGGAACTGATTCGGTTGCACCTTGTGAAGGATGAACTTCTTGAGGTTCATTCCGGCCTTCCTGTTCGCAGGAACGCGCCAGATTCCTGGATTCAAGACATGGAGCCCGCTCTCACAACCGCCCCTGAGTTACAAGACATACTCGCCGAACTCTGCGCCCGCGAGCCCATCTTTCATCGTCCCGAATTCGGAACCACGCGGGCCGATTTCGTGAATATGACGGCTGAAGGCTACTGGGAGACCGGCGCTTCCGGCCGCCGCTATTCCAGGCAGGCCGTCCTGGATGGTTTGGAGGAGCGCTTTTCCGCTCCCCACTCCGATGTATGGGAGACCAGTGACTTCCATTGCCGAAGGTTGGGGGAAGATGTGTATCTGCTGACCTACACACTGCTCCACGACAAGACGCGTCTTACGCGGCGAGCGACCATCTGGCGGAAAACTTCAGAAGGTTGGAAGATTGTCTACCACCAGGGAACCATCGTTCAGGATGCCTGAAACCGGAGAACCTTGCATCACGGCTCGCTTGAAGAGCCCCGCCACACTAGCCGACCTCGATACCGGTTGAGGGAAACTTGAGCTGCGGCTCCCCTGCTGTTCGTTCCGAGCGGAATTTGAGGCAGGCTTCAATTTCGTCCGGCACGAGAACCCGATACAACGTCCCATCGCGGTTGGGCTCGCCTTCCTTGCGTATCGCGCCGATGCTTTCCAGCGCGCGAATCGTTTCCTGCACCTTTCCCAGCGATACTGGGTTCGCAAGTGCCTGTGAGTAGGAAGACTTGACGACCGCCGTGCGCAGGTGGCGGGTGCTCACGCGCAGAAGAGGACTCCCATCCCCGGCGATGGAGTGCCGGAAGAGAAACCAGTAGAACGCGGCGTCGTAAGGCGTGAGCAGCGGCTGCAGGTCGTCGACAATCTTCTGAATCACGAGCGACAGTCCGAGGGCGGAGGAATCGCGATCTCCCGCTGAAACTCCCGAGTTCATCTCAACTTCAAGCTCGCTCAGAAGTTGGCGTATCTTCTCAAGGCGCTCGTTCATGTTGCACAGAATTCTACCGCTTAAGCCCGAAACAGCGCTGGCGAGGTTCATTTATTGCGGATGTATTTCCTGGGTCTGGTCCGCGGGCTCAACGCGGATTTTCGCGATGCGGCGGTTGTCCATTTCCACAACCGTCAGGCGGCGGCCGTCATAGACGATGAATTCGCCGGGCTGAGGAATGTGGGCGAGGCGGACGAGAAGAAAGCCGGCCAGGGTTTCAACGCCGCCGTCGCGGGGCAGGCTCCACTGCATCTGGGTTTCCAGGTCGCGCAGGTTGACCCCGCCGTCCATCAACAGCGCGCCCGAAGCGGTGGTGAGAACGGGAACGGAGGGCGAGTCGAACTCGTCTTCCAGTTCTCCGGTGAGCTGCTCGATGGCGTCCTCGGCGGTGACCAGGCCGACGATGGAGCCATATTCGTCTACTACCACCGCCATGTGGCGGCGGCGCAGCTGGAATTCGCGTATGAGGTCGAGCACGGATTTGGTTTCGGGAACGACCATTACGTCGCGCATGACCTGGCGGAGGCGGAGTTCGACGAAAGGCGTGGTGAGGTGCGCGGCTGGTCCGGGATTCGAGATCTCTCCGGTCTCGATTGCCGGAGACGGAGCGCCCGGCTCCAGCGGCCGGATTGGAATGCGCTCGGGGGCGGTGCGGAAGAAGATGAGGCGGGCAAGGTCGCGGGCGTAGACCACGCCGACGATGTGCTCCGGGCCGCGGATTTCGTCGTAGACCGGAACCCGCGAGCGATGGCGGGCGATGACCTTGGCGCTGGCTTCCTCAAGCAGCATGTTGGAGGGCAGCGAGAAGATCTTCTGGCGCGGGGTCATGATCTCGCGGATGGAAACGTCATCGAGTTCGAGGGCGCGGTGGACCAGGGTTTCCTGGAACTTGGGCAACAGGCCCATGCGGCGCGCAGCGGTGGCGATCAGCTTGAGCTCGTCGGAAGAGTGAACGGCGGCGCGCTCGGTGAGGGGGACATCGAATCCGCGCAATACGGCTGCGGCCGAGACCTTGAGCAGGCGGACGGCGGGGCGAACCAGGGCCATGAATACCAGCATGGGCGGGGCGACCGCGACGGCCAGCGCCTCGGCGCGGCGCAACGCCAGCGACTTGGGCACCAGCTCTCCCACCACGACATGGAAGTAGGTGATGAGGGCGAAGCCGAGGGTGATGGCGACAATGTGGGCGTAGACGCGGGCGTGGGGCAGACCGCCAAGCCAGCCCATCAGAATGGAGGCGGCAAGTGGTTCACCGAGCCAGCCAAGGGCCAGGGAACAGAGGGTAACGCCAAGTTGGACGGCGGGCAGAAGCTCGTCCATGCTGCGCTGAAGCCGGCGCACGGCGCGCGCTCCGGGAACGTGAGCGGCGAGCATCTGCTCAACGCGGGTGTCACGGATGGAGACCAGCGCGAACTCGGCGGCCACAAAGAAGGCGTTGGCCAGGATGAGCATGGCCACGGCGACAAACTGGAGCAGCGAAAGGCCGTGCATCTGGGTGAGAGGATAGCACTTCAGTGGACAGTGAACAGTGGACAGCGGTCAGTCGTCGGCCAGCGGTGGGGGGGAAATTGGGGAACAACGAACGGCTGGAAGGCGTACTGCCTTGAAGTGGGTGCTCGTGCCATGCTCTCACGCTTGCCTGTTCGGCGGCGCACAGGGCTGTTCGGAATCGAACACCGAGAATCTGGACCGAGGCCGCGCACTGCCATGGCGCGGTTGAAACCATTGGGGTTAGCATAAGAGGCACTTTGGCAGGCGAGGTGCTGGTTGAGTCGCCGGGGATTCCTATTCTCTGATCCCCGATCTCCGGTAGCTGTTCACTGTTCACTGTTCACTGTTTCTAGAAAGCGAGGTACGGAATGAAGCATCTTCTTTTTGCAACCACGGCGCTGATGGTGACGGCGGCGTTGGCGGCTGTTCCGGCGCTGGGCGCGGAGGCTACCTTCGAGCGCAACCTGACGGTGAGCGGGAGAGCGGAGCTGACGGTGGCAACCGGCTCCGGAAGCATACACCTGACGCACGGCTCGAGCGGTCAAATCCATGTTTTTGGAAAGGTGCGGTCGGGCTGGGGTGCGGACGAGGAGCGGGTCCGAGAGATTGCGGCCAATCCGCCCATCGAGCAGACGGGCAACATTGTGCGCATCGGCGGGCGCCACGAAAACCTGCACAACATCAGCATCGATTATGAGATTCAGGCGCCGGCTGACTCCTATCTGAGCGCGGCCTCGGGCTCCGGCGAGGTGACCGACGACGGCGTGGGCGAAAACGCCAAGCTGAGCACCGGCTCGGGCAGCATACATGCCACCGCGCTGCACGGCAGCTTCTCAGTGGATACCGGCTCGGGCGACATCTATGCCGACCAGACCGGCGACGGAGAGGTGAAGGCCCAAACGGGTTCGGGCTCCATCGAGCTGCGCAACCTGCACGGCGGACTGAAGGCCGAGACCGGATCGGGGAATATCAAGGCGGGCGGAACGCCGGTGGCGCCCTGGAAGCTGGAGACCGGCTCAGGCAGCGTGGAGGTTTGGACCGGCAACGCCGCGCTGACGCTGGACGCCGAAAGCGGCTCGGGAAGTATTCATACCGACCGGGAGATGACGACCCAGGGGAGTTCCGATCGGCATCATGTCATGGGTAAAATCGGCGGCGGCGGCCCGACGGTACGTATTGAAACCGGGTCGGGCAACATTCGAGTGCACTGACGACAGTGAACAGTGAACAGTTGTCAGTTCATTGAGCTGGCGCCGCCGGCCATGATCCCGCGCATTTGTTCCACGGGCAAGACTCACAAATCTCCGTTGGAGGGCCTCGCCTGATCTTCTCTCTCCCTCGGCTACGGAAGGTAGTAAAACGGGTCAGGATATTTAACCGAGAACTCGGCCTCGGGGTTGCCCTTGAGGTCGCTCCACTGATCGCCGACGTTCAGCACAATCTTGTATCCCTGGGCCACGATCCGGGCGCGGACGCCGGATTTGAAAGCGCCTACGGGTTCGTTGGCAGCCGAGGGCGGCCGAAGGGTCAACTGCTGCCAGTTTTGAAATCCCTGCGCGCGAAGATTCTGCTCGGTGACCGCGAGCTGCCGCTCCGGACGGCCGGTGATGAAGAAAACGCTCACCCCCAGGCGCTGGGCTTCGTTGTAAAGGCGCAGGGTGCCGGGAATGACGGGCGACTGGCCGCTATCGACCCACGCATCGAAGACCGGTCTGTTGAACGTGAAGTCGGCGCCCAGCAGCTCCTGGTAGTTGGAGAGCGAGGTCTCGTCGATGTCCAGAACCATGGCCAGTTTTTCCCGTGGATTGCGCTGCGCTGCGCGGCGGCGCAGGAAGGCGATGGCGCGATTGGCCTGGATATCGATGTCGTGGAAATAGCAACCGCACTTGCAGGTGCAGTCGTGATACTGCCTAAGCTCCTTCTTGAGGACATCGAGGTTGAGGATGCGCTCGGCGGAGGCGTTGACGCTGAAGACCGGCTGCCGCGGCTCAGGCGCGACGGATTGCTGGCGTACGGTCGGCTGCGCCGGGGACTGCTGGGCGGCCGAGCAGATGGGTGCGGGGGCAATGGCCAGAATTGCCGCCAGGAATGAGAGATGCTTCTTCACCGGTCGAATTCCTTTCATGGAAGCAGGAGTGCACTCTGCGATGAGTTCGGCCCCTTCAAACATCATCGCATTGGAGAGCGCGAGCTCTGAAAGAAGGACATTTCTGCGGCGATTCCTCATTCGGTACACTGGAGGCATGGTTCATGTCTTTCGTGCGCTGCCCGTGGAACAGTTGAAGCTGCTGGTTTTCGATCTGGATGGGACCCTGATCGACTCGGCGCAGGATTTGTGCAACAGCGTGAACGCCACGCTTAGCCAGTTTGGCCTTGGGGCCCTGCCGGACCCGGCAATTGCCGGCTTCGTGGGCAACGGGGCGCCATTGCTGATGCGGCGGTCGCTGGCGATGGCCGGTGGCGTGGCTCCGGAACAGGTGGACGAGAAGCTGCTGGCCGAGGCTTACGACTTTTTCCTCAAGTACTACCGCGAGCACAAGCTGGACTTTACCTACGCCTACGAAGGGGTTGTGGAGGCGCTGGCGGCGCTGAAGGACCTGCACGACGCACCCGGAGGAACACCGCGCACCATGGCCGTGCTGACCAACAAGCCAGTGCGGCCGGCGCGAGGCATCTGCGAGGGGCTGGGCATGGCGGACTACTTTCTGCACATCTACGGCGGCGACAGCTTTCCGGTGAAGAAACCCGATCCGCTGGGGCTGCGGACGCTGATGGCGGAGACCGGCGCGGGACCGCAGGAGACGGTGATGATCGGCGACAGCCAGGTGGACGTGGAGACGGCGCGCAACGCCGGGGCCTGGTCGGTGCTGTGCAAGTTCGGGTTCGGACCGGAGAAGCGGATGGAAGCCAGGCCCGACGTTCTGGTGGATCGAGCCGCCGACTGGACGGCGGCGCTCAGTCCCGCAAAGCCCTGATTGCGGCACGTCCTTCGACCAGATCGCCGCGGCGGCCCCGCCCCGGGGCGCGAAACTGGGAATGCGGCTCCAGTTTCAGGGCTCGCAAGGCAAATCTCGCTCCCGGGAAGCTCAATTTCTCCAGAACTTCTCCTGCCCTTCTTGCGTATGATTCAGAGAGGAGTTCATTAAAATGAAGCGAGCTCTCCTTGCCTCCCTGCTGGCGGGCGCTTTTGCGCTTGCCGCTATCCCCGCCCATGCTGACCGCGATGCGGTCCAGTTCGGCAGCGACATCAACGTGAGCGCCGACAACCCGGTTCACGACGCCGTGTGCTTCTTTTGCAGCGTGCGCGCGGACGGAAAGGTGAACGGCGATATCGTGGTGTTTTTCGGAAGCATCCGCCTGGCCGGCGAGGCCCATCATGACGTGGTCAACTTCTTCGGCAACATCACCGCGGCTGACAACTCCTCCATCGGCGGCGACATGGTGAGCATTTTCGGCGGGGTGCGGCTGGGAGAAAACGTCACCGTCGGCAAGGACCTGGTAGCCATGTTCGGAACCCTGCACGCGCCCGCTTCAGCGAGAGTGGGCGGGGATCGCGTGATTCAGCCGGGCTTGGTTCTCACACTTCCGCCGCTGGTGCTGTTGCTGGTCATTTTCCTGATCATCCACGAATACCGTGCCTACCGCAGACGGCAACTGCTGCTCAACTATCCATTTCCGCCCCATCCTTAGGCTCTGGCGTGCGCCGCGAACCGCCGCGAAGCTGTACGCTGAATTCATGAGTGAGATCCAGGCGCTGGGTTTGCGCCCGCTGCGCATTGTGCTTCCCGGCGGCAGCGGACAGGTGGGGCAGATGCTGGCGCGATCCCTTCAGGAGCGCGGCCATCATGTGACGGTGCTGACGCGCGGGCCCTACACCGCGCCCTGGCAGACGGTTCACTGGGACGGCGAAGAGATTGGCCCGTGGATCGAGACCCTTGAAGGCGCCGACGTCTGCATCAACCTGGCCGGACGCAGCGTGAACTGCCGTTACCACGCCGGGAACCGGCGAAAGATCTACAACTCGCGCATCGGAACGACAAGGCTCCTGAATCGCGTGATTGCCGGGCTCGACGATCCGCCGCGGGTGTGGATGAACGCATCGACAGCAACCATTTATCGCCACGCGCTCGACCGGCCGATGGATGAGGCCACGGGCGAGCTGGGCGGAGATGAGCCGATCTCAAAAAACCGGCGGGCGCCCGAGACGTGGAATTTTTCAATCCGCGTGGCCAAGGACTGGGAGGCAGCGTTCTTTGCCACCCA
>Ga0326727_10023087_pt1 | contig 11926 bp, 14 predicted proteins | sample MB2enrmetagenome_FD_207643 | JGI IMG/M metagenome (GOLD analysis project Ga0326727, IMG submission 207643) | Lab enriched peat soil microbial communities from McLean, Ithaca, NY, United States - MB29MY | ecosystem: Environmental > Terrestrial > Soil > Wetlands > Peat | place: USA: New York... | reverse complement strand
TTGTTCGTTTCCCATCTTTCCTACGAGCTGTTAACTGGTCTATTCGTTTTTCATAGGCGCCCTCAAATGATTAAGGCTCTGCAGTGAAATCGGTATATCAGGATCAGCCAACTGTTAACAGTTGATAATCTATCTGGTCTTCCATCAGCGTCCTGTGGATTTGCGTAATAACGATTGCACAAACAGCAAAAATAGAATTATTGGTTACCTCAACGCATCTGCAAGGCCTTGCGAGAGTCCTATATATAGGGCTGGGACTTGTGTTTTGCCACGCTACTCGACGCGGTACACTTTAGCTGGATCTAAAGTCCCTCTAAATCGAGTTTACGCTTCTTAAACTCCCTTTTAGTAAAAAGTAAGATGTACTCTTCTATCTTAATGGCGTTAGAGATACGCCCTACCACGCGGAGGCACTCGTCTCTTGAATGACCGTGGATCATTGTGTAGACATTGTACCTCCATTCAGGGCAGCTCACTCGCTCATACCCGTGACTTACCTCTGTTAAATCCTGTACTACCGCTTTAAATTCATCAATTCGCTCTTCGGGAATTTTCCACGCAACGAGGACGTTTGATAAGTACCCTACCTGATCGTGCCTCACTACCGCGCCATACCGCCTAATGACGCCATCAGCAATTAATGAACGTATGACCTGTAACAGCTCATCTTCTGTTGTTCCGAGCTCGTGTGCAAGTGTGAGGAACGGCCTACTCTCAATTGCCAAACCGCGGTGCAAACAGCGTATTATTCGATTGTCTGCTTCGTAATTGCTCTTTGCGTGCACGTCTTATAGCTTGAAATTCGTTTTTAGCTTGAGAACTCGCTTGACTGGGACTATAAGCGAACCCAGGGGGTGTATTCTTCCTTTTATTTCTTCAAGCGTCGAGGCAAGCCCTTCGTCTGATGCCGCGGCAAGGGTAAACCAGATGTTGTACTCGCCTTCCCGCTCATAATTGTGCGTTACCCCCGCATACGAGTTGATGATTTGAGCAGCCGTATCGAGTGCGTTTTTCGGAACTCGTAAGGCAACAAGCGTGCTTACGAGCCCGATCATTTTTGAATTGAAGATGGGGCCGATCTCCCGTATCACCCCATCGGCCTTTAGCCTTCGAATTCTGGCAAGGATTTCGTCTTCAGGAGTGTCGAGCCTCATCGCTAGCTCTTTAAATGGTTCTTTTGCTAGCGGGAACTCGTACTGAAGCAAGTTTATCAGTCGTGAGTCAATCGCATCAAAGGTTCTCATTGCCACACACCACCACAATACGGGTCGTCACCAAGGTAATCACCGCTCATTGCGAGCGCCCGTGCCCGGCAGCCCCTGCACGTGTTGGAATAACGGCACGTTTTGCACGCCCCCGTGAATGCTGCAGGTTCGCGCAGCGACGCTAAAATGGGGGAGGTCTCCCATATCTCGCTAAAGTTCGTCCGTCGTATGTCTCCTACCGGTACCGGCAAATACCCGCAGGGTTGGACCGTGCCGCTGCTCGTAATGAAGACGTAACTTAAACCTCCGAGGCATCCTTTATGGCTCTCTTTTAATCGGTACTGCGGAGCGCACGTTGGTCGTATGGGAAGAGCCCCATTCCTGTCACGTTCATCAAGCCATTTGAGTGTCTCATAATAGTCAGACGTTGAGACGAGATCGGTCACACGGCCTCTGCCGGTAGGCACAAGGGCAAAGACGTGCCACGCCGATGCGCCGGTTTCACGCACCATGTCATAGATACGAGGGAGCGACGTTATGTTAGCGTTAGTGACCGTGGTATTGATCTGAACCGTAATCCCCACCTCTTTCAATGCTTTAGTCCCATTAAGTGCATCGTGATACGCCCCACTCACACCTCGTAACGAATCGTGCGATTGAGCATCTGCACCGTCAATGCTAATCGAAGCTATAGTGAGTCCCGCGTCTCTCAGCATTTTTGCCCTCTTTTCGTTGACTAATGTCCCGTTTGTTGCAAGCGCGGCCCTCACCCCAGAAGTCGCTGCGTGCTCTATCACGATGTCAATATCCTTTCGTAAGAGCGGTTCGCCGCCAGTGAGGATGAGGAGCGGGTGAAACGTTGAAAGTTCGTCGATAAACGTGCACGCTTCATCAGTGGTAAGCTCTCTCCTACCACTTTGTTCGCTTCTTTCGGTTCCTCCTGCATCTGCCTTGCAGTGGCTACACGCAAGGTTGCATTCTCGGGCGACTTCCCACGCCACGACGGCGGGCATCTTCACGTGCTGCCACCTCGTATCATCTCATCGCTCAGGTAGCAGCTTGGATCCGCTCCCCAGAGGTCGCCCATTCTGGATGCTCGCACCCTGCAGCCACCGCAGACCTCCACATACCTACACGTGCTGCAACGCCCCCTAAGGTGCGATTTTTTATCACGTAACATCGAAAGGAGTTCATTCTGGCTGTTCCATATGGCGCTCAAACTACTCTGCCGTACGTTGCCCACTGCGCCCTCCCAGAACTGGCAGGGCCGCACGTTTCCATTAGGATCGATGTTGACAATCTTCTGGCCTGCAGAGCAGCCCCCGTGTGCTCTAAGGAGGGACATCACAGCGCTCTTATCGGTACTTTCGACCGAATTCAGTATGTAGATGCCATCTGCGTGATTGTCGGTGGTGAGCACCTCGATTCCGTGGTCTGCGAGTGTTTTAGTTCGTTGAATGAGGTAGTCCACCATCTCAACTCGCATCTCGTTGGTGATATCCATCTCCGCACTCGCCCTCCCTGCGTACACGAGATGATACAGGCAAAAGCGGGGGATCTGGTGCCTAATAAGAAGATCAGTAACGGCAGGCAGGTCGGGGGCGTTGTACCGGTTGACCGTGAACCGTATGCCCGTTTTTATGCCCGCATCTCTCGCGTTTTTCAATCCTTCAAGAGCTCTCCTAAACGCTCCCCTTTCGTTTCTGAACCTGTCGTGCGTCGCTTCCACCCCGTCAATACTGACGCCGACATACGAAACGCCTGCTTCTGCGATCCTTTGAGCGTAATCTTGTGTGATAAGGGTTCCATTAGTAGAGAGGCCAACTCTCAATCCTTTCGAGACAGCATATGCGCAGAGCTCAACGGTATCACGTCTTATGAGCGGCTCGCCTCCGGAAAAAAGCATGACAGGAGGGTGCAAGGTCGCCGCATCATCTATGAGCTTGTGCGCTTCATCAGTGTTCAGCTCATCAGAAGCAGCTGCATCGGCCGCATCAATATAGCAGTGCGAGCACGCGAGGTTGCACTTTTTCGTAATGCTCCAGACGATGACCGGTCCGTGGTTCCCAGCATAATGGAGCTGTTGACTTGCTTTGGTTGGACGTGACGAGTCGACACTAGCGGTTCTGAGTAACAGGTTCGTGCATCCTATCATCTACTATAACCGTACAGATCCTGCGCTCGTATTAATAGTTTAGTAGTACGAGTCGTTGAATTGATTCCGGTTCACTGAGTAAGAGATTTTGACCTTCCTGCTGAAGTCACGCACATTCTTATTACTGAATAGTGGCTATGACGAAAAACTACTAGACCAAGCTGCACAGACTTTCTGAAGATCAACATGGCAAAGGAGAGACTCACGCTAGCCGAATCGATGACTTTCGTTGGTAAGAAAGTTGTAGTTACCGGTGCTGCTTCCGGCATAGGAAAAGCAATCGCACTACGATTCGCGGAAGCTGGGGCATCGGTGTTACTTCTAGACGTTAACCCAGAAGGACTATCTAAAACCGTTGGCTGTTTGGAAACCGCCCGTTGCCAGCATTCTACCTATGAAATTGACCTGAGTGACAAGAAGAAAATCGATCAGTTTTGGTCGAGTCTCGACGGCGAAAGCCCGCCTGATATTCTCGTAAACAACGCCGGTGTTTATCCAATGGAGGGCTACTTGGACGTCGATGAGGAATTCCTAGAAAAAGTGTTTAGTGTAAATATGAACTCCGCCTTCTGGATGTGTCAGAACTTCATTAGGTTGAGAAAGGAAAGAGGCGGCATCATCGTCAACGTCTCTTCCATTGAGGCAGTTCTGCCGTTTAAAAAGGACATGGTGCACTATGGCATGAGTAAGGCTGGCGTAATCGCGCTAACGAGATCGCTCGCTCGAGACTACGGAAAAAGCGGCTTTCGGGTCAATGTCGTTCTTCCGGGCGCCATAAGAACGTCAGGGACGAGGTCATTAATGAAAGATGCCATTCTCAACGTCAAGCTTGATCTCGTCAAGAGCGGATATGATTTTCAGCAAAGGCTTGCTGTTGGACGATGGGGTGAACCTGATGAGGTAGCGAAAGTCGTTCTGTTTCTTTCCAGTGACTTGGCAAGCTACGTTCAAGGCGCAATCGTCCCCGTTGACGGGGGCTTCCTTTCTTCCTAGGAGCATGCTCTAAAGTCGGAGAACGACTGACCGAACATCAACAGCAAGCTAGTGCTAAAGCATCAAATGCCCAGACTATGAGTCGTTCAACAGTATTTAGATGCCATAAGCGAGATGACGTACGTTTTGAGATTGAACGCGAAGGAAAACAGGCGCCCATCATCGTGATGGGGCGCGCTGCGAAATGAAGGCATTTTAAACCGAGCAAAGAAGTTTTAAAACCTGCCGCGAAATCGAGCTGATGCTCATCTTTCAGCTTTGGAATCTGGGATCAACCAGCTCAAGTTAATCCTTTTTTCAAACGAAAGCGAAAGCTTTCCCAAAAATAAAAACAGGTGGGGTTAAGGCGATGCGAACGCCCCCGACCTTCGTCGTGCAAATGCGAAGGCATATAGTGATGGAGTGAACTGCCTATTGTACTACGCAACAGTGACTGTTGGGTGATTACTAATGAGCATCGATAATCGCTCCCTCCTCGGGGCGCTCTTTTTTGTAGGCGCGGCGCAGTTCATTCTCGTGATAGTCATCGCCGAAGCGCGGTATCCTGGGGGGTATAGCGTGGCGACCAACGCCCTAAGCAACTTGGGCGTGGGACAAACGGCGCTTTTGTACAGCGCGTGGATCGCGGTGTGCGGAGCGTTAGCACTCATCGTTTCACTGCTCGGACGGCGTACCCTCGGCACAGGCCTTACCGCCACCCTTGCAGTAGCCGGTGCCTGTGCTGTGGGAGTGGGCTTATTCCCTGTAAGGACCAGCGCGCCTCACGAAGTCTTTGCGATCGCCGCATATGTCTTTGCCGTGGTCTCCGTCATCATCTCGTATAGGGTGCTGCGCCCGCCGCTCTCGCACTTCTCAGTGGGCCTCGGGGTCATCGCGCTCGTTGCCACTGTCCTACTCGTCACGGGTCATTGGCTGGGAATAGGTAAAGGCGGGATGGAGCGCATGATCGCCTACCCGATCTTTTTGTGGGCGCTCGGGTTCGGAGGAGCTCTAATAGGCGCAAAGTGACCATGAATCGGCCGAAGCGAAGACCTATCGCATGTGATGGATTTATGACGAGATGCTTGCCATGGTGCACAGGATTCCCCGCCGTGCGGAAGTGTGAAAAAGCTAGTTCCGCTTTAACGTGCAGCTTCTGCGCAAGTTGTCTTTGTTCAGGTAGAAATGTCGCGGCAAACGAGCTGAAGGTGAGCAAATAGAAAGTAGAAGCTGATACTCTCTTAGTACCAGCGCGACCGGTGAGCTTCTCTAGAACAGACTTTTCCGCTTAAGACGACAAACAGAGCACGGTTAATAAGTGACCGAGCTTTGCGGGCCTTTTCGAAAAAACAGAAACCAAATCAGAACGAGCACCAATGCCGCGAGAATTAACCACGGAAGCAAGCGGAGGAATATGATGAATGCTACAAGAACCATTGCCACAACAAGTGCTAGCACGATAAGATCTGATAGCGCGCCCATCACGGAACAAAAGCGACCCTCAGATACATAGCTGTTTGCTTCGTGCACTTTTTCACTCTCATCGTCGTTTCGAATGCACACCGGGATCTTCCGCATCACGAAACAATCTCTTCGAAAAGCTCGAATGCTCCTGCTGGGTTCTCGCGATGTTTCCGAGGTTTTTGCTGGCGGTGCTGACCCTCGCGTCGATCGGTTTCAGCTATGCGAAACAGCCGACCAACGACTGAAAATAGCGTGCCCGATTCGTGGAGCATCGCGGTTATGTTTTGAAACCTCTCGTCTCCTGTCACGCCGGCCGTCTCATTCAGAAATCGCGCGTATACATAGCGAAAACGCCCGCCCGTACCACCAATTCGATGAAGACACCCAGGCTGAACAGGTTCATCCGGAGCATCTGGTCGTCAAACGCGCTGGTCACGTCACGAACTCTTTGGCCGCGTCTCGAATGCACCTGCCGCGCATGCTTGTGGTCTGCCGGCTGATTAACGCATGCTATCTTGAGTCTAAGGAGCCCTTTTGATCGGGTTGGGATACGGCTTCAAGATGGAAACCGAAGGTGGGCTCAAGCTCGTGAAAGGCTGACCACGCGGCACGCGCTGCGATTCGACAGAGTATTAGCGCCCCCGAGGGGAACTCGCAGCATAAACAAGCCAATGTGTACCGCGGCGATAATCCGAGCGAGATGCCGCTCGGCGGCGCGCAGGCCGGTAATTATTCAGAAGAAAGGAATGGCGGCTGCGGAAGGTTTCAGAGAACGTACGGAATAAGACGCTTCGTTCTCTTCGAGTACGCGACGTATTCGTCGCCAAGCTTCGAAGTTAAAACCCCCTCCTCCACGTGAATCCGGTAGCCGAAAGCCACGCCGAAAAAAGCTATGAGCACCAGTACGGCCCCCCACGACTGCAGCACGAACCCCAGCCCGACCATGGTGAGGAGCGATCCGGTATACGCGGGATGGCGGACTAATCGATACGGCCCGCGGTCAACCACCGCCTGACCCTCTTGAACGCCGACCGTCCGCGAGAAATAACGCCCGAGCACGGCAATCGACCACTGTCGGAGCACAATACCCGCCATCATCAGGCCGATCCCGAGATAGAAAGCCCCGCTTGGCAGCGACGCAACACCAGACGAGGCAAAGAGGAAGGCTATCACAAGGGACAGAAACATGGTCAGTGATATCAGTGGACGGGAGCTCTTGTCTTCGTATCTGATCGGGGCGCCGCGGCGACGCGAGTGTGGGATAATGCCCCCAATCACGAGCTCGCTAAACAGCCATACCGCGTACACGACAAAGAATATTGAGGCTGTAGTCGTCGTTGGGAATAGTTCCGCTAAATAGACCATCGTAGCTCTACTGGGCTGTCTTATCCTCCTTCAATATGCCTTTATCGCCATATGGTTGCTTGTCTGCTCCCCATCAACTTCAGCCCGTTCGTCGAATCCATAGGCTGTCATGAGCGAAGTCCGTTACGGGGTCTCCTTTTCGGCTTAAGAAACAAAGCGTGAATCCTACGCAACCGGTCTTCGGGGATTTCGGAAAAACAAGATCCACACTACAAGGAGCACCAGCGCGACAAGTATCAACAAGGGAAGCAAGTGGGTGACTACAATGATCGCTAAGTGCAAGATAATAAGGATCAGTACTATGACGAGAAGATCTGATAGTATGCCTATTACGTAATAGAAACTGCCGTCAGGAGTACTAACTATTTGTCTCGTCAGTTATTACGCGCACCGCCACGTCGTCTTGCCACCGATGGTAACTGACACCCTCCGTCCTGCCAGGGCGCATCGCAGACAGCGCACCAGAATGCCAAGTCATATGGAACTCAACCAAACCTGCGAACGAGTGGAAGAAAAATCCATTCCAATTTAGGAGCGACGTATCTCCGCTTTGGTCGCCGGGATTCGACCGCCTTAACAACTTGTTTTGCAATGCTACGCGTGTCTTGTAACTCGCGCTTTATGAGTCGCTCTCCCGCTTCGCGGACGTATCCCATGTGATCTTTATAGAGACCATTTACGTCCATCCACTCGTATTTTTTCGCCAGGTTTTTCTGATTGAAGCCTGTGTTGTAACCTCCAGGGTTGATGAGAATCACTTTGATGCCAAATGGCTTTAGTTCCGTTCGCAAAGAGAAGGCTACACTTTCGAGGGCAGATTTCGTCATGGCATATGGCGCGTAAAATGGCATGGGAATAAGGCCTGCCATTGAGCCCATGAACACAACCCGTCCCTCACCGGTTGCGATCATCTGAGGCAATACTTTCTGCGTCAGTCGCAGCGTTGAAAACAAATTTGTCGCGAAGACGGCGCTTATTCGCTGAGAGTCTATTTCGGCCAACGGGCCGGAATCGCCGATAGCGGCGTTGTTGATTAAGACATCGATATCCCACTCATCGACTTTGTTGATGTCGTTCACTGCAGTGACGTCGAGTTTCTCTACCACAAAGTTCTCGCCAAACGACGTCAAAACAGTTCGTAATTCATCGACTGAGTTCTCTCTGTGAACTGTCGCATAGACTCTATGTCCTCTCTTGAGCAGCCTGCACGCCGCATCGAGCCCTATGCCCCCTCTGCATCCGGTTATAAGAATACTCGCCATAGTCTGCCTATCCTCTCTTTTCAGTGGTATTTGAGTAGCTTGCCTTAAGGATACTGACCCGTCGCGCGGCGCGGAAGTGATCTTGTGGGCATCGCGTATACTCCCCGGCCTGGCACGCAGGTGTGACACAAACGTGCTGTCACGATTTCCCACACAATCCCTGTCTCACGCGGCCTTATGAAACTACTAGGAGCACGGTAGCTCGGAGACGAACGTTATGGCAACGAACGTGACGAGCATAAAAAACGGCGCCTGTCTGTATGGACTTCGCTTCGGCTGCGTGAACACGACCAACGATCCGAACTGCAACAAGTGTGCAGAGCGCCTCGCTAACGCCGTGAACAGCGTGCTTCGACCGACGGCACAGAAGAGCTTGAGCGAATCCAGCTGCAAAACGTTTTTATCACGGTGAATATCGCCACAGCAACGAGTCATATGAGGGCGCGAGGGCGCGCGACTACCTAGTTTTTGCGGTGTCAGCAGCGGAGGCAGGCATCGCTCATCATGCCACTCGTGGCGGGTGTTGACTGGGGGCCTCTTCGCGGTCACGTTGGTTAAGGCACCCCCCGTTCCACGCGCAGAATGTGACGGGCTGGTTGGTAACCCCTTTGCTGCTGGTGATAACCCGCCGCCTAGGCGATCTCGTGCGAGGGTGCTATCCAGCCTACCGAGATCCGACCTCCATAAGTTCCAACTTTTTGGCCTCAATCAATCGGCCATCTTTGTCCATCGCTTTCATATTTCAAATAAGTCGTCAATTGACGCTGTAACGCCTCACACTCGCCCCAAAGACGTTAAGTTCCCGAAGAAGAGGTTTCCTATGCCAACGCCGAGCAGCGTCAATACAACTGCAACCACGATGACGATGATGACGATCACTACAAGTGCGATAATTTCAGCGATTGCGAGAACGAATCCAAATCGTATGCCAAATTCGATGAGACTCCCAATGCCGAGGTGCATCAACTCATCGAGTGCGTTACGGGGTGGCTCAGGCAGCTCGGTTCTTGCTCCGTACTGTGCGATGTCTTGCTGCTGAGGCTCAGGCATCGGCGCATTCTGTGATAGTGGTTCGCCACATCGTCTGCAAAATTCAGCGTTTGCGTCGTTAATGGCCATGCATTTTTCACACATCGTGCGGTCTGCTTCTTCCATGTCACCAGATCCTGTGGATTATTTTCGGCTTAACGGTTTTCTTTTTCGGACCGAATATCCGAGACCAAAAATCGACCCTGGGCGAGTAATCGCAACGTCAGCAATTCGACTTGCTTCTGCAGGGTCTCCTTGTCGGCTTTCAATTCGAGCGAGTGGTCCTTCTCAACCTGTAGTGCCGCTTCGAGGCTTGCTTTGTCCTTTTCCAGGAGTTCAACGCGGTGCTGTAGGTCAATCACACCCGTTTGGTGCGACGCTTCTGATTCCCGCAGCTGTTCCATCAAAGCGCGGTAGCGCTCTCCAGATTCTTTCAGATTAGCATCGAGCTTCTGTGTAACACTTTCAAGTTCTTCGAGCGAGTTCTCCAGCTGTTGGATACTCGCAGAACGGTCCGTCTTAATCTGTTGCATTTGCTTCTCACAGTCGGCGCGGAGTTGCTGTGTCTCAGCATCATGCTCAGCGATAAGTGTCTCAATTTTTTTCTCGTGTTCAGCGCGCACGCGTTGCACTATATTTGCGCTTTCCGCACGCTGATTTTGGACTTGTTTTTCGTATTCCGCGCGTTGCAGCTGCAACACTTCCTGAGAATTGGCTTGCAGTGCTTCCATTTCACGTCCGTAATCAGCCAGTGTTTTTTTCTCTGCGTAGTGCTCTTCGACTATCTGAGCCAAGAACGCCGAGAGCGATTTACGCTCAGTTGCGGCTTGCTCTTTGAGAAGCGACGCCAAGTCCGACGACAATGCAACCGAATAACGAATTTTTCCGCTTTCTTGCGCCATGTGCCCTCCTAGTTTACTCTTTTTCATCTGTCGCAAAGCTGCTGCAAATTGAGCACAATTGCAGCACCGCGCGCCTCTTATGCTGCATATTGCAGCACTATTAAAGACTTCCGAAAATAATATGAAAAAGATGTGCAGCGCAAATATTGATTTAGTTGATTGTGCTGCAAAATGACTAAAGGTTGCAGCGTTAGTGCTCCAGTGCACGTAATTACTCAGAGGTTGCCGAAGCTTAAAAAAAAGAACGATGTAGTGAGCGCTCAAGGCCTCGTGTCCAGGCCTTCTGTTTCCTCCCGCTTAACATGTGTGCTTGTATCCTCGCCCTCGCCCCGTTCGCGCGTTTCAACGATTTTCGTCTCGCGGGCAGATTTTATATCGGAAAGCGCTCGTACGCTTTGGGGTGACAAAATGGCGCAACTGAAGTTTCGAGTATCAGCACATGTGAGCAGCGACACCCCGTCAGCCGTCAAGTCGGTTCTTGAACAGCTTATCGCTGACAAGGGAACCATTAGACAAACAGATCAAGGATTTGAAGTTGAGGCAGAGCTTGAAGGAGAAAGCGCGCGGGATCTCAACCGCATGATCCTGTCCGCGTTGCGACGAGCTGAGAAGCGAACGAGGATTCGAGCGGATTGGACATCGGGCGATACCGTTGAGAAGTTCTTTGACTACGGGTCTAAAGGGACGCGAAAAGCGTAAGGTAATGAGACCGGCGAAACATCACGCTCCGGACGCTGCCGCCTTCATCGTCGGCAAATCAAAGGGTATTGAGTGCAAGGGCGGCAGGCGGCAGGGCGATTAGTTCAAGTGATGCGACCAACAGGTCAAAAACGGACTTCAGAAGCACCTGCTGTATCATTACCCATTTTGCAAATCTACAAACTTCTATGAAAAGGGTCGTATATACGGGCGCTTCAAGCAAAGCAAAGAATCGAATCGAATAGGGATGGTAATGTCACGGCTTGTTTCATACCCAACAAGGGTTCCTCAGCGCAGGTGGATGTGATTGAGCCACGAACCAAGTCGCGTGCAGGTATTTTTGACCGTATTGTTTGGGTACACGGTCGCACGCCCGTACAAAAGCTACGTGAACAGCTTCGGCCTAGCAGGCAATGAGGTGGTGCTGGATTACGGATCTGGCTCAGGCCGCATATCGTGGCACATAGCCCAACGCCTGTTACAAGGCAACGGCCACTTGACGTGCGTAGACGTCTCTAAAGTCTGGTTCGAGACCATACAAAAAAGGTTAAAAAAGTACCGTAACGTCGACTTCAAGCTCGGTGACATTGCTGCACTTGACATAGCTGATAGTGCCTATGACGTTGTGGTCGTGCACTTCGTGTTGCACCACCTGGAGAAGGACGAGCGGCAAGAAAAAGTGGACATATTGGCGCGAAAGTTAAAGCCGCACGGCAGACTGTTTATTCGCGAGCCGACTCGAGCCGAGCACGGCACACCGACAGCTGAAATCCGCGCCCTGATGTCTGCGGCAGGACTCCACGAGCGCGAGAGCCGAATGACCAGATCGTTGATGGGTGAAGTCTTTGACGCAGTGTTCGAAAAGCGTGTAAC
>Ga0326727_10023086_pt1 | contig 11926 bp, 11 predicted proteins | sample MB2enrmetagenome_FD_207643 | JGI IMG/M metagenome (GOLD analysis project Ga0326727, IMG submission 207643) | Lab enriched peat soil microbial communities from McLean, Ithaca, NY, United States - MB29MY | ecosystem: Environmental > Terrestrial > Soil > Wetlands > Peat | place: USA: New York... | reverse complement strand
GGCGGCCCGCCGTTGTTGTTGACGAGGATGTCGGGCTCGGGACAGGCGGCCAACAGCGCCTCGCGCGCCGCGGGGTCGTCGAGGTCGCCGGCGACCGCGACGACTTCGGCGCCGGTCTTGGCGCGGATTTCTTCCGCCGTTTGCGCGAGTCGCGCCGCGTCGCGGCCGTTGATCGTCACCGCGCATCCGGCCTCGGCCAGCGCCATCGCGCAGGCCCGGCCGAGGCCGCGGCTCGAGGCGCAGACGATCGCCTTGCGGCCCTTTATCCCCAAATCCATCGTCGTCCCCCGAGCGGCGCGATCGCGGCCGCCGTCTCGGGGCGAGTTTTGGTCGAAATCGACGCGCGGCGCTAGCGAAAGGGGTCCGCCAGCGGCGAGGGTTCACGCGAACGCTCTCACGATCGCGTGATCTTACGGCGCGCGCCGCCGCTGGGGTCGCCCGACGGCGCGCAGCCGCCGCGGCGTCCGAGGCCGAATTGGGCGCGGCGCGGGCGCGACCGCCCGCCGGCGCAGCAGCGCGGGGATTTCTTCGGCGGCGACCGGGCGGCTGAAGTGGTAGCCTTGCAGCTCGTCGCAGTGGTTTTCGCGCAGGAAGGCGACTTGCTTCTCGGTCTCGACGCCCTCGGCGATGACCCGGAGGTCGAGCTTCTGGCCGAGCGAGATGACCGCCGAGGCGACCGCGCGGTCGTCCTCGTTGTCGGGAAGATCCTGGATGAACGAGCGGTCGATCTTCAGACGCTGGACTGGAAACCGCTTCAGCGCGCTGAGGCTCGAATAGCCGGTGCCGAAATCGTCGATCGACAGCCCCACGCCGAGCCCGCGCAGCGCCTTCATCGTCTCGATCGCGCGATCGATGTCGTGCATCACCAAGCTTTCGGTCAATTCGAGCTCGAGATATTGCGGATCGAGCCCGCTTTCGGCGAGCGCCTCGGCGACGACGGCCGCGATGTGGTTCTCGCGGAACTGCCGCGCCGAGACGTTGACGCTGACCGCGATCGGCGGCAAGCCGGCGTCCTGCCACGCCTTGTTCTGGCGACAGGCCTCGCGCAGGGCCCAGTCGCCGATCGGCACGATCAGCCCCGATTCCTCGGCGATCGGGATGAACTTGGCCGGCGGCGCCAAGCCGAACCGCGCGTGACGCCAGCGGATCAGCGCTTCGACCGCGAACACCTCGCCGCTGCGCAAGTCGACCTGCGGCTGATAGTGCAGAACGAAATCGCGGCTCGGCTCGGCGTTGCGCAATTCGTCGAGCAACGTCAGGCGCTCGCGCAGCTTGGCGTTGATTTCCGGCGCGTAGAACACCAGGCCGTCGCCGCCCGATTCCTTGGCGCGGTACATCGCGGCGTCGGCGTTGGCGAGCAAGGTCTCGACGGTCTCGCCGTCCTTGGGATAGATCGCGGCGCCGAAGCTCGAAGTGATGCGGAAGCTGTGGCCCTCGAGCTCCACCGGAGCGACGACGGCCGAACGGACGCGATGCAGCGTCGCAGCGATCGCCGCGGCGTCCTTGGGCGGATCGATCAGCAGCACGACGAACTCGTCGCCGCCGAGCCGCGCCACCTCGTCGTTGGGGCCGACGGCGGCGACCATGCGCTCGGCGATGGTCCTGAGCAGCGAGTCGCCGCCTCTATGGCCGATACTGTCGTTGACGAACTTGAAATCGTCGAAGTCGGCGTAGGCGACGCACAGCCAGGCGCCGCGCTGCGCCGCGGACTGCAGCGCCTCCGCCAGCCGTTCGCGGAACCGGGTGCGGTTGGGCAGCTTGGTCAGCGCGTCGTGGCTGGCCATGAACTGGATGCGCTCCTCGGCCCGCCGCCGGGCGATGGCGATGCCGGCGAAGTGCACCGCCATCTCGAGAAGCCGCATCTCGACCGAAGTCGGCGCCCGCACGGTGCGCGAATACATCGCGAACGCCGCCAACGCCTCGCCGCGGTCGGAAAGGATCGGCGTCGACCAGCAGGAGCGATAGCCGTAAGGCTTGACGAGGTCGCGAAAGTCGGCCCACAGCGGGTCGGCGAGGATGTCGGTGACGATCACCGGCTGACGACGGTATGCGGCGGCGCCGCAAGAACCGACGTTTGGCCCGATCTCGACGCCGTCGATCGCCTTGACGTAGTCCGGCGCAAGGCTCGGCGCGGCGCCGTGACGCAGCCGCCGCCCCTCCTCGTCGAGCAGCAGGACGGAACACTGGATTCCGCTGAGCTGCGATTCGACCAGCCGCGCCAGCGCGTCGAGGGTCGCCTCGAGCGGCGCGCCGGTTGCGATCATCTCGAGGATCTGCGCCTGGCCGTCGCGCAACAGGTTGGAGAGACGGCGATCGGTGATGTCGCGCGAAACGCCAGCGACGCCGAAGATGTCGCCGCGCGCGTTGCGCACCGGAACCTTGGTCGTCAGGAGCCAGATCTTGTCGCCCGAACTGTCGTAGACGTATTCCTCGAAGTCGATCTTCGGCCGCCCGGTTCGGACGATCTTCTGCTCGTCCTCATAGAACTTCTGTGCGATGTCCGCCGACTGCAGCTCGAGGTCGGTCTTGCCGATCACGTCGGCGGGCTCGGAGTAGCCCATGCGGTTCGCGGCGACGCGATTGCAGATGACGAAGCGGCTCTCGACGTCCTTGACCCAGAGGTTGTCGTGCAGGCAATCGATCAGCGTCTGCAGCGACACGCGCTCGTCGAACCCAGCGCGCTGGTCGCGCAATTCGGTGACGTCCTCGTGGGTCGAAAGCCAGCCGCCGCCGGGAAGCGCCTGCCGCCGCACCAGAATCGTCCGGCCGTCGGGCAATTTGTCGCGCCCTTCGCGCGCCGGCTCGTCGACGCGCATCGGTGCGCGCAGCGCGAGATATTCGTCGACCTCCAACGGCAGGGTCTGCGCCGCGAGGCGCAGGTCGACGATCTCGCGCCAGGCGACGCCGGGCTTCAGTCGTTCCGGGTCGAGCCGGTAGAGTTCGGCGTAGCGGCGGTTGCACACCGCCAGGCGCGCCTGGGCGTCGAAGACGCAGACGCCTTGCGGCAGCGCTTCGATCGCGGCGCGGCAGCGGCCGGATTCCTCGGCGAGGCGGTCGATCTCGTCCTGCTGCCCGCGCGCGGCGGCGAGGCGCGCCTCGTTGGCGGCGCGCAGCAGGCGCGCGAGGGCGGAATCGCCCTCCGACGCCTCTTCGCTGCGGCGCTGTCGTTTGGCGCGCACTCGGACCCTCCATGGGGCAAGGCAAATTTCGCGGCGGCGCGTCGCATCCCCGCCAAGGCGTTGGAACCGTAAGGAAGCTCGATTAATGGAGGGTGAAAAGCGGGGTTGGTTCGGCGGCGGTCCGCGAATCTGTAACGCTCACGGAGAGGCGGCGAAACGTGGTGAACGCTGAGCCCATCGACGCCCTCGTCGTCGGCGCCGGACCGGCCGGCCTGTCGGCGGCGGAAACGCTCGCCGAGCGCGGCTGTCGCGTCGTGGTTTACGACGCCGCTCCCTCGCCGGCGCGCAAGCTCCTGCTCGCCGGCGGCGGCGGCCTCAACCTCACCCATTCGGAGCCGCTCGACGCGTTCCTCGGTCGCTACGGCCCCGCGGCGGAGCGGCTCCACACGGCGATCGCGGCGTTCTCGCCGGCGGATTTGCGCGCCTGGGCGGAAACGCTGGGCGAAGAAACCTTCGTCGGCAGCTCCGGCCGCGTCTTCCCCAAGAGCTTCAAGGCGACGCCGCTGCTGCGCGCCTGGCTCCGGCGCCTCGATCGGCTCGGCGTTCAGCTTCGGCCGCGCCGGCGGCTCGTCGGCCTGGCGTCCGGCCGCCGCCTGCGCTTCGCCGGACCGCAAGGCGAAGAGAAAGCGAGCGCCGAGGCGGTCGTGGTGGCGCTCGGCGGCGCCTCATGGCCGCGGCTCGGGGCCGACGGCGCCTGGGTCGACTGGCTCGGCGCGGCGGGTGTCGAGGTCGCGCCGCTCAGGCCCGCCAATTGCGGTTTTCGCGTCGCCTGGTCGGCCTTTCTCAGCGACCGCTTCGCCGGCGCGCCGCTGAAGGCGATCGCGCTCACGCACGCGGGACGAACCTTGCGCGGCGAAGCGATGATCGACCGCGACGGAATCGAGGGCGGCGCGGTCTACGCTCTGTCGGCGAGCTTGCGCGACGCGATCGAACGCGACGGCCGGACGACTCTGACGATCGACCTCAAACCGGATCTCGACGCCGCGGCGCTCGCGGCGCGCCTGCGTCGCCGGCCGGGCGAGTCGACCTCGACGCTGCTGCGCCGCGCCGGTCTGACGCCGGCGGCGGTCGCGCTGGCGCGCGAAGCTGGGCCCTTGCCCGACGTGGCCGACGCGCTCGCCGCGCGGGTCAAACGGGTCGAACTGCGCCTGACCGCGCCGGCGCCGATCGAGCGCGCGATCTCGAGCGCCGGCGGCGTCAAGTGGACGGAGATCGACGCGGCGTACATGTTGAAGAAGCTGCCCGGCGTGTTCGTCGCCGGCGAGATGATCGACTGGGAGGCCCCGACCGGCGGCTACCTGCTGCAGGCGTGCTTCGCGACGGGTCGGGCGGCGGGCGCTGGGGCGGCGGCGTGGAGCGAGCGGCTTCACGACGGGTGAGAGGGGGCTTTCGATGAGCTGGCTGGCATTTGTCCTTTGTCTCATCGCCATGGCGGGGGCGATCAAGCAGATCCGCGACAATCGCCGGCGCGGAATCGGCGTCGACTGGGCCAAGACGCTGGTCTCCGTGATCGGCGTCATTCTCGTCACCGCGTCGGCGATCGGCGTCCTCGTCGGCGCGATGGCGCTGAGGGCGGCGACGGCTGCGGTGATCGCGTTCTTCGCAGTGTTTGCGGTCGGCATGATTGCGCTCGTCGTCGCCGTCAACCGCCGCTGGCCGAGAGCAAAGGCGCCGTAGGGGAGCGTGCGGCGCCATCGATCCAGCCGTCAATTTGCACTTTTGCGAAACGAATTGAATCGCTCTAATTCTTTAAATAAGGCGCGCAAGAGTGACGAGTTTTGGAGTTGAGCGACGTCCGCTTTTCAGACATGAGGCGCCTATGGAGCATAACTATTTGTTTTATCTTGACAATTACCGCCAATAAGCCTAAGAAAACTGCGACATTGATGTTCTGCCCCGAGACTTGGCGACGGGAGCTTGGAGGCGGGGGGTCGCACTCGTGTCGCAACGCTGGCGGCCGCGCGACGACGGGGTGATCGGCATCGTGGGATTGCGCTGCGGCCCGCCGCCGCGGCGGCGACTGGCGCGGCGAAGGGGCGACGACCATGACGCTGCGCGCTTCCAGCTACCTCAACCAAGTCGACATCGGCGACGGAACCACGCTGCTCTTCAATGGCCTCTCCATGTGCATCGATGTCGCGCCGGCCGCGCTCGCCGATGCGATCAAGCGGGAGGCCGACCTGTCCTGCCTTTCGGACGAGGAGCGGCGGCACTTGATCGATCGTGGGCACCTCACGGACTTGTCGCCCGCCCAGGAGCGCGAGGAATTCAGAAAGACCATCGACTTCATTTCCGCTCGAGTGAAGCAGACGAACAAACGGCGTTCGAGCGCCAGCGTCACCTTCGTCTTGACCTTCGATTGCAACCTCGCCTGCACCTATTGCTTCCAGGCGCCGGTGTCGCAGCGACTGCGGCGCCACGTCATGACGAGCGAGTTGGTCGATGACTTCTTCGCCAACGGTTTCCCGCGGTTGTTTCCCAATCGGCTGAAGAAATCGCTGTTTACGCTCTTCGGCGGCGAGCCCCTGTTGCCCAAGAATCGCGCCGCGATCGAGAGAATCCTCGCCCACGTCGAAAAATTCCCGTCCGCCAGGGTCAATGTCGCGACCAACGCGACGACCCTGCCGCGCATGATCGATCTCATCGGTCCGGAAAAGGGAAAGATCCAGAGCGTTCAGATCACCCTGGACGGCGACCAGCCGTTCCACGACCAACACCGCATCCCCCACAACGGCAGACCGACCTTTGATCTCATGCACAAGGCGATCGGCCGCGTCGTCGACGAAGCAAAGGCCGACGTCGCGATCCGCATCCATCTGCATCCCCACCGGCTCCAGTCCGCCGAACAACTGGTGCAACGGCTGGACCGCGAAGGCCTGCTCGCCCATCCGAATATCTATGTCTATTTTTCGCCGCTCAATTCATACGGCGCCGACCAACAGACCGCTGAAGACGTCGAAATCTTCGAGCGCATCTTCCAGCATGTCGCGACCAAGAGCGGCCGCGCGCCGTCGCATCTGCTCTACATGAACAGCTTCCTTCACATGCAGGGCAAGAAGGAACTGCCGACCGTGCGCTACTGCGGTCTCGGAAGCGGCGGCTTCTACACGATCGATCCGCTGGGCGGCGTCTATCAGTGTTACGACGAAGCCGGGGATTCGAGCCGGCGGGTTGCTTCCTTGGTCGACGGAAAGCTCGAGTTCTTCGCCTTGAAGGACGAATACGCGCGGCGGACGCTCGACAACCTGCCCGGGTGCCTCGACTGCTCGCTCGCCATCTTCTGCGGCGGCGGCTGCCCGCTGCGCGCCAAGGACGCGACGGGTTCGATCTTCGCGCCCCATTGCCAGCTGAACAAGGAATTCATCCGGCAGACGCTGAAGGCCTACTATTTGCGGCAGGCGGCTGCCGCCGGCGACGAGTTTCCCGCGAACGGATAGTGTGGCGTAAGCGGGCCGCGACGAGAGGGGGTGATAAGGCATGAAGATCAAGAAGGAGAAAGCGACGAAGGTCGGACGCATCGTTCCGATCAACCTGCTTTCGCGAAACAAGGGCTATTCCTCGAAGATGCTCACCGATAGCTGCGACGAGTGCTGCGGGCCCTATGCGCAGTGCAAGGTGTCCTGCTGACGAAGTTGAAAGCGGGGCGTCGCTCTAGAATGGAGGCGGGCCGCATGCGAAGCGCGGCCTGCCTCCGCCGCGTCCAAGCCCGCGTCGCCGCCGCGTCAGGCGCTCAGGGTTGCGCTTTGCGCCTCGTAAAACGCACGGTACAACGCACTGGTCGCCATGAGTTCGTCGTGACCGCCCCGCGCGACGATCTTTCCCTCGCGCATCACGACAATCTGGTCCGCGCTGCGAATCGTGATCATGCGATGGGCGATGACGAAGGTCGTGCGGTGCGCGACCAATCGCGCCAGAGCCTCCTGGATGAGCCTCTCGGTTACGGGATCGACGCTCGCGGTCGCCTCGTCGAGAACCAAGATCGGCGCGTTCTTCAGCAATGCGCGCGCAATGCTGATCCTTTGTCTTTCTCCCACGCTGAGCCGCACGCCGCGCTCGCCGACCCGGGCGTCGTAGCCGCCCGGAAGAGCGACGATGAAGTCGTGACAATTGGCTGAACGGCAGGCGGCGATCACTTCGGCTCGGCCGGCCCCCTCGCGCCCGAAGGCGACGTTCTCGAAGACCGTGCCGTCGAATAGAAACGCCTCCTGGGTGACGATGGCGACGGCGGAACGCTGCGAATCGATTTTCAGTTCGGCGACGTCCTGGCCATCGATCGATATTTCGCCGGCCGACGGCCGATAGAACCCCAACAGCAGATTGACCAGCGTCGACTTGCCGCAGCCTGTCGGGCCGACGAGCGCAATGACCTGACCTGGCGACGCATGCAGGCAAATGTCGGTCAACGCGGCGCGTCCGCTTTCGTAGTCGAAGCTCACATGGTCGTAGCGGACGTCGCCACGCACGGGTTTCGCCAGTTCGGCCCCGACCCCTGATTGGCGGGCGCCCTCGGGCGCCACATCCATGATTTCATAGATCCGCTCGCACGACGCGCGCGCGCCCTGGATCATTTGATTGAGGCGGTTGAGCTGCTTGGTCGGTTCGTAAATGAGCGGAAGGTAGAAGACGAAACCGATCAGCTCGCCGAGGGTGATCTTGCCGGCCGTGACGAGCGAACCGCCGACCCAGAAGACCGCCACCGTTCCCAAGGCGCCGACGAAATCCATCGCCGGAGCGTAGACCGACCAGAGATTCATCACCGCGAGGGCGCGCCGCCTGAGCGCGTCGGCGTAGACGGCGAAGCGCTGGCGCTCGCGGTCCTCCTGGCCGAAGGCCTTGACCTGACGGATCCCCTGCAGATTGTCGGCGACGACCGCGTTGACGGTCGCGCCGGCGTGGCGCTGCCCGCGGTACAGCGCATAGGCGCGCGGACTGTACCAGAGCGCGCCGCCGGCGAGAAAAGGCAGCGGCGCCAGGGCGAGGATCGCCAGCAGCGCATTCTTGTCGAACAGAATGATCGCGACCGTCGGCAGGCTGATCAGCGAAGTCACGCCGATCTCGCCGCCTTCGATGATGACGCGCTCGACCACGATGACGTCTTCCATGATGCGCGAGATCAGATCGCCGGAAGCGTGCCGGTCGAAGAACGGAACCGCCAGACGCTGGATGCGGGCGTAGAGGTCGTTGCGCAGGTCGAACACGACGTTCTGCTCGAACGCCGCGTTGATGCGGATGCGGAGGCTGTTGAAGAACTCGCGCAACGCATAGGTGCACAGCAAGACCGCGATCGCGGCCGGAAACAGCTGCGAGCGCTTGTTGTCGATCACGTCGTCGACGACGAACTGGATGACCTGCGGAAAGACAAAGGAAAACGCGAGCGCGAGCGTGGCGGCGGCCAGGTTCGCCGCGGCGCATGCCTTGTAACGCAGCGCGTAGACGCCGATTCGCCGGAGAACGTCCGCCATCGTGCGCGCGCTGGCGAGGGCGACCTCGGGCGCGGACGCGGCTTTCGGTGGGGCGAAGTCCATTTCAGTCACCAAGCCTTGCGACGGCGCCGGCTTGCGTCTTCGTTGGAACGCGAAGGCGATCTGCGCCGCGGGAACGGCGAACGGGGCCGCCGAAAGGCCGCCCATCCTCCCTCGTCGCGCGTCGCCTTTCGACGCCGCTGCGGCGCCCGGACAACGTTCATGGCCGGACTTGCGGTTTGCACGGAATCGGATGGCGCGCAGTCGTCGGCGAGACCTCGGCGATCATCTTGGTCAGCAGGCCATGCTTGCCTTCGGCGTCCAGCCATCCCCACTGGCCGTTGGGGTTCACTTCGAGGAACAGATAGCGCGATCCGTCGAACAAGAAATCAAGACGCCCGAAATGCAGGTTGAGATCGCCCATGAAGGCGAAAATCCCGGCCTTGACCGGCTCGGGCAAGACATGCGGCCGCCACTGGCTCGCAGTCGACTCGACCGGCAATTCGCGCCAGTCCACGGTCTGGCCGAGAAACGGCTTGCGATCGAGTTCGAACGCGAAGAGTTCGTCGCGAACGAAAGCCACCGTCACGTCCCTGTCGGCTTCGACATAGTCCTGCGCCATCCACGGAAAGCCGGGCGAAAGCGCCTCTCTGTCGACCTTGGTCGCATAAATGACGCGCGGGCTGGCCTTGCCCGAAACCGACTCGAAAGTCAGGCTCTTCACGACGACGGGCCGGTCGCCGGCGATGGAAATCGGCTGGCCGAAGCTGAACGTCTGCTCGGGAACGGCGAAATAGCGGCGTGCGACCTTTTCCTGGACGAACTTCCCCACGCGCATATCGGCGCGCGGCTCGACCAACACCAGCTTGTCGGCCAGCCAAAGCAGATTGACGACGTCGCGCAGCGCGTACCAGAGCTCGGCTTCGCAATAGGCGTCCTGGTCGCTGACCTCGATCTGCGCGTCGACGTCCTTTGTCGTGAATGGTTTTCGATAATAGACCTTGTGGGTGCGCGCGTCGTCGATCGATCGCCCTGTCGGGTCCTCGATGCGGAAACGTCCGGCGCCGATCGCCAATTTATAGTCGCGCCACAAATCGAAATTGAGACGAAAACACCCTTCCTCACCCATGTGGTGAAGCAGAAGGTCGACCGTGGTGTCGAACGAGGTCGTGTAGATCAGCAGCACGCGACCTTACACCTACGCATTCGGCTTCGGCGGCGCCCGCCGACGCCTATTTGTCGTCGGGGCCTTCGCCGGAGGCGCTTTCGCCGTCGAACTGGGTCGAGCTCTTCATGCTGAAGGCGATCAACTCCGCGTCCTGGCCGTTCCAACGCCTCTGCGTGGCGTAATCATAGGCGCCGGTGATGGCGCTCAGGTCCCGCGTCGATACGGCGAGCTTGCCGCGGGCGATATTGTGGGGCTGCAGCCGTGAATCGAATGTGCGCAACATCTTCGTTCCCCCCGGAAACAGTGACGCGCAACCGAGAAGCTACGTCTAGAAAGTGGAAAGCGCAAGCGCGCGCGGCGGGTTCGACAATTTCTGTAAGAAACGGGGATGTTCGGGAGAGGCGATTTCGCCAAAAACGCTCCGCTCAAAAGTCTTTCTCTGCGGAATGATCGATCGCGGCGGAATCGAGGGCGGCGCGGTCTACGCTTTGTCCGCCGCTCTGTGCGACGCGATCGAGCGCGACGGCGGCGTCAAATGGGCGGAGATCGACGAGACGTTCATGCTGCGCAAGCTGCCAAGCGTGTTCGTCGCTGGCGAAATGATCAACTGGGAGGCCCCAACCGGCGGCTACCTGCTGCAGGCGTGCTTCGCCACCGGAAGAGCGGCGGGCGCAGGGGCGGCCGACCGGCTCGAGCGGGGCGCGCGGGAGATTGCGTGAGCGAGCGAACCGCGCGAGGCTGGCGCATTCGGCGATCGCGCGGCGCGGCGCGCCGCTTCGTGTTCGAAGGAGGCCGCCATGAAGGGGAAGACGATGCAGCGGATCGGCCCGGCGGCCCTCGCGGTGGCGGCGGGAGCGCTTGCGCCGGCCTTCGCCGCGCCCGCCTCGGTCAACGGGCCGGCGTTCGAGGTCGACGTCGCACTGAGCCCCGCGGCGGCGGCGCGGCTCGCCAATCCGCGCGAGACGATCATCGTCGACGCCGAGATCTACGGCGTGCCGACCTCGCAGAAGTTGTTTGCTGAGACCGAGGGCAAGCTCGACCTCGCCCCCGAACGGAAGATCGAAATCCCCGGCGCCGGCGCCGCGGGCTTCGTGGCGACGAAGCTCGACGCAGGCAAGCTCGCCGAGGTCCAGGGCCACGCGGCGCGCGTGGCGATCGAGGTCTTTTCCGGCCGCCGCTCCAGCCCCAACAATTTGCTCGACTGCGACTTCTACGACGACCTGCTCTCCGCGGCGGCGCAGCAGCCGGTGGCGGTTCAGTGCAAGCTGATCGGCGAACAGTGAAGGCGCGCGCCGGCGCAACCCGGATGCGGGGGCGTTCGCATGGGTTGGCTCGCTTCGGTCGCGCTTGCCTTGCTGGTCGCCTGGCAGGCGGTCCAGCGCATCCGCGCCGACCAGCGGCGCGGAATCCCGATCAACGGAGCGAAGACGCTCGTCGCCCTCGCCGGCATCGTGATCGTCACGCTGGCGGCGATCGCCACCATGTTCGCCGCGCTGACGGAAGCCCGCCCGGCGCTCGCCGGCCTGCTCTTCGTCGTCGTCTTCGCCGCCGGCCTGACCGCGCTCATCGTCTCCGTCAATCGCCGCTGGCCGAGAACGAAGGCGCCATAGCCGCGCGCCCCGATTCCCTTCGCCCGCTCGCGGGAGAAGGTAGCCGGCGACAACCGGCCGGATGAGGGGAAGGCGCCTGCCCTCACCCCAACCCCTCTCCCGCGCGCGAAAGGGGGGAGCCTTCACGTATCCATCTTCAGCGCCGCGATGAACGCCTCCTGGGGGATGTCGACCTTGCCGAACTGGCGCATGCGCTTCTTGCCCGCCTTCTGCTTCTCCAACAGTTTGCGCTTGCGGGTGGCGTCGCCGCCGTAGCACTTGGCGGTGACGTCCTTGCGCAGGGCGCGGATCGTTTCGCGGGCGATGATCTTGGCGCCCAGCGCCGCCTGGATCGGGATCTGGAACATGTGCTGCGGGATGAGGTCGCGCAGCTTCTCGACCATGCCGCGCCCGCGCGTCTCGGCGCGGTCGCGGTGGACCAGCATCGACAGCGCGTCGACCGGCTCGCCGTTGACCAGGATCGACATCTTGACCAGGTCGCCGGGGCGGTAGTCGATGATCTGATAG
>Ga0326727_10023084_pt1 | contig 11927 bp, 12 predicted proteins | sample MB2enrmetagenome_FD_207643 | JGI IMG/M metagenome (GOLD analysis project Ga0326727, IMG submission 207643) | Lab enriched peat soil microbial communities from McLean, Ithaca, NY, United States - MB29MY | ecosystem: Environmental > Terrestrial > Soil > Wetlands > Peat | place: USA: New York... | reverse complement strand
CCCGTCAGCACGCGCGCGTACGGCGCGCGAATCATGCGGAAATGTTCCTCGAGGTAAGGCACCAGCTCCCGCAGCAGCGCGTCGCCATAGGGACCGCAGTTGGCGGAATTCACCGCGTAGGAGTCGTCGAAGTAGGGCGTGGGGTGCTGGAACGTCACCGCAAACATGCGTGGGAAATCGCCGGACATCCACGCTTGCGAAAACTCCGCCGAGTTGCCGCGGCCTCCCCCGAAGCCGCGTCCGCCCGATCCGTCGCTGAATCCGAAGGGCGCATTCAGGCCGAAATGGCCTTGAATATAAATGACGGGGTAGTGTTCGTCCGCATGCTCGTTGTAGCCCTTGGGCAGCAAAACGGTGGCGCCGATGAACATGGGATGGCCCCAGAACTTGGTCAACAACTGGCTCTGGATCTTCACCCGCTTGACCCACGCCGTATCGGCGGGCGCCTCGACCGGCGGAAGCATCTTCGTCAGCTCCAGTTTCACCGTGTAGCCCGCGGCCGGATCGAGGTGTACGCGCTTGACTTCGCTATACAGGTTGCCGGGCGAGCGGGTGAAGCGCTGGCCCTCCCACTGGTCCATGTGCGCCCAAATCGTATGGCCGTCGGAGCGGTGAAACTGCGTGTAAACGTTGATCAGCGCCTGCACGTAGTAGTCGCCGGCGGGAACGTCCTTCAGGCTGTTCGCCGGATATCCCGGCACGCTGCCGTCCACTACGGCCGCGCGGCCGGGGGCGAGTTGCTCGATATCCACGCCGAAGAACGGCGTCCGGCCGCCCCAGTTGCCGATCTGCTGGATGGGCTGCGGGGTTTCGGATCTCCCCAGGGCCACGAAGACGCGGCCGGTGATCGGACCATCATGAGCGGGTGCGGCGAAGGAAATTTCAAACCGGGTATCGGCGGCCGCCAGGAGTGCGGGGAACAGGCATAGGGCGGCCACCAGGGCGATGCTGCGGATTCTCTTCATGCACGATCATGATAATCGGTTTCCCCGGGGGAAATCAGCCTCGCTCTACCCGGATGGTGATATTCTGTCTTTGGCCGTTATCCATGCATTATGCCGCGGATCGCGGCCCGACGCCATTATCCAAAAAGGAGAGACACGTGAGAGTCGGCGTATTTACCCCCCTGTTATCGCAATTGCCGCTGGAAGACGTTCTCAAAAAGCTGAAGAGCAACCACATCGATACCGTGGAACTGGGCACCGGCAACTATCCCGGCGACGCCCACTGCAAGCTCTCGATGCTGGACAATCCGGGCGAGTTGGCGGAGTTCAAGCAGAAGCTGGCCGATCACGGATTCACCATCAGTGCGTTAAGCTCGCATGGCAACCCGTTGCACCCCGACCGGGCGCGTGCCGAGCACGACCAGGAGATCAGCCGTAAGACCATTCGGCTGGCCGAGAGGCTGGGTGTTCCGGTAGTCGTGGATTTCAGCGGCTGCCCGGGCGATTCGCCGTCGTCCAAGTGGCCCAACTGGGTCACCTGCCCGTGGCCGCCGGATTACCTCGAAATCCTGAAGTGGCAGTGGGAAGAGGTGGTGGCGCCCTACTGGATCGAGCATGCCAAATTCGCTGCCGATCATGGGGTCAAGGTGGCCATCGAAATGCATCCCGGGTTCGTGGTTTACAGCCCCGAGACCATGCTGAAGCTGCGCTCCATCGCCGGGCCGTCCGTCGGCTGCAACTACGATCCCAGCCACATGTTCTGGCAGGGAATCGATCCCATCGCGGCGATCCGCGTGCTTGGCAAGGCCATCTTCCACGTCCACGCCAAGGATACGCAAATCTACGAGCGCAACCTGCCGCTGACGGGCGTGCTCGACACCAAGAGCTACACCGACGAGGCCAACCGCGCGTGGATCTTCCGCACCTGCGGCTATGGGCACGGCGACATCTGGTGGAAGGAATTCGCCTCCACGCTGCGTATGTTCGGCTACGATTACGTGCTCTCCATCGAGCACGAGGACAGCCTGCTTTCGCCCGAGGAAGGGCTGACCAAGGCGGCCGAGTTCCTCAACGGGCTCGTGATGAAGCAGCAGCCGGCCGCCGCCTGGTGGGTCTGAGGGCAACCCGCTACCGCGCACCGGCTACCGCGGGAATGGAAGGCGCGATCGCGGGCGCGGACGCCACACTCGTGCCCGCGCGATAGGTCAGCACATAATGCTGCATGGCCTTTTCGAACCAGGCCATTCCGAAGGATCGCGCCTCGCTCAGCGCCTTTTCGTTCGACCAGCCGTCGTGCGCGATGCGGTAGCAGGCGCAGATGGTCCCAGTGCGGTCGGCGCCGCGCCGGCAATGAATGAAGACCGGACCGGCCGAGCGGTTTTCAAAAAGAGCCAGGAGCCTGGCTACGTCGGCATCCGACGGCGCGACACGTCCCTTGAGCGGGATGTTTACATAGTGCATGGAATCCGCCTCCACCAGTTTTTGTTCGGCGCGCGAGCGGCCGCCTGACTCGCGCAGATCGATCACCGTTTTGATGCCTAACGCGGAGAGACTCTGAAAGCCCCGGGGAGTGGGCTGGGCGCCGCGGTAGACGTGGTCGTTGATCTCGTGAAAATTGTCAACGCCCGAGACGTCCGCCGCCCATCCCGGTATGGAGAGAACCGTAACACTGAGGAGGGTGGCAAGAAATCTCATTACAAATGTGTGACGCGGGCCGGCAAGCACCGGTTGCGGCGAGCGGTGCGGGCGGACACGTATAATCGAAGCAGTGCCCATTTCCATGAAAAAGGGTGTTTTGTTCGGCATCGGCACGGTCGTGCTGGCGCTCTCGGTGGTCCTGGTGGTATGGCAGGGCGCATTCAGCCTCGGCCGCTTCGACCCTGCCGACGTGCGCCAGACTTTCATTTTCTGGGCCACTTCCATCCTCATTTTCGTATTGATGGTCACGCTCGGGTTCATGTTGTTCCGCGAGCTGGTCAAACTCTACATCGCGCGGCAAAGCGATCGGGCCGGCTCGCGCATTCGAACCAAGCTGGTTGTAGGGGCCCTCACCATCACCTGTGTGCCGGTCTTTTTCCTGGTGCTGTTCAGCTTTTTCGTGCTCGGCCACAGCTTGCAGCGCTGGTTCACGAATCCCGTGAACCAGCAGGTGGACCGGTTCGTGAATGCGGCCAAACTGCTGCGCAAGGAAATGCAGGACGAAGTGAACGCGCAAGCCGCCCTGCTGGCGGCCCAGCCGGAGACGCGGCAGTTGCTGGAAAACGGCGCGCCCACGCCCGGATTTCTGGAGCAGTTCGCCAACGCGCAGGAGGCCGAATCCGCGGTGATACTGCCGGTCTCCGGCGACACGCCGGCCGATTCGTGGGGGCTCTACCAGAAGGCCATCGACGAAGCGGTCGCCGTTCGCGCCCGCGCTCCCGTGGTGGACGGCGGCAAGACCATCGGCTACGTCGTGCTGACCTCGCCCATTCCCCTGGATGTTGCCAAACAGGTCTCGGTCATCAAGGGCTACAACACGGAGTGGATTCTGCTGCACGACCGCCTGCGCAACGTTCGCCTGGTCTACACCATGCTGATGAGCTTGATCACGCTGTTTGTGCTCTTCGTGGCCACCTGGATCGCCATGTTCCTGGCCAAGCAGATCAGCGTGCCGATTGCCGCGCTGCTGGATGCGGCGAGCGAAGTGCGCAGAGGCAACTTCAAGCGGGTGGATGTGCGAGCGGCCGACGAACTGGCGTCGCTGGTGCGCGGATTCAACGAGATGACCGTGGAGATGGAGGCCCGCGGCCACGAGATCGACCGGCGCCGGCGGTTCACCGAGGCGATTCTCGAAAGCATCCCCACGGGCGTCATTTCGATCGGCGCGGATGGCTCCATCCAGCGCGTGAACCGGGCGCTCTCCAAGATTTTCCCGGCGGATGCGGCGGCCAAAGCGGTGCGCCTCGAGGATCTTTTTTCGCGCGAGGATACCGCCGAGATCAAGTACCTGATGAAGCGTGCGCGCCGCACCGGCACGGCTTCGCGGCAGCTCGATCTGCGGACCGCCACCCGCACCCTGAACCTGGCGGTCACCGTTTCGGCGCTCGAAGAAAAGCTCACCTCGGGATTCGTGGTGGTGCTCGAAGACACCAGCGAGCTGCTGCGCGCGCAGAAGGCCGCCGCGTGGCACGAGGTGGCGCGGCGGGTGGCGCACGAAATCAAGAACCCGCTCACCCCCATCGCGCTTTCCGCCGACCGCATCGCGCGGCAACTGGATCGCCTGGATCTTCCGCCTTACTCCGAGCGCGTTCTGTACGAATGCGCCGCCACCATCTCCAAATCGGTGGAATCAGTGAAGACACTGGTGGACGAGTTCTCGCAGTTTGCGCGTTTTCCCTCGGCCCAGCCGGTGCGCAGCGACCTGAACGAAATCGTGGCCGAAGCGCTGGCGGTATTCAAGGACCGGCTGGACGGCATCTCCATCCAGACCACCCTCGCGCCCGGCCTGCCGGCGGTAAACGTGGACCGTGAGCAGTTTCTGCGGGTGGTGGTCAACCTGGTGGATAACGCCGCCGAGGCGATGCAGGATTCCCTGGTGAAAAAGCTCTACGTGGCCACCCAACCCGGCGCCGCGGAAACGGTGGAACTGGTGGTGGCCGATTCCGGGTGCGGCGTGAGCCCCGACGACAAGGAAAAACTCTTCCTCCCCTACTTTTCGACGAAGAAGCGCGGCACCGGGCTGGGGCTGGCGATCGTCAGCCACATCGTGGCCGAGCACAACGCGCACATCCGCGTGGAGGATAACCAGCCGGTGGGCGCGCGCTTCACGGTGGAGATTCCCGCGATGGAGCCGGAAATCGCCGAGAATGGAACCGTGGTGTCATCCCGGCCGGCCGCGGCGCCTTTTTCAGCCAAGGTATGAAGCAGCAGCGCATCCTGGTGGTGGATGACGAACCGGACATCTGCCAGTCGCTGGGCGGCGTTCTGGAAGACGAAGGCTACCTGGCGGAGTCCGCGGCGAGCGGCGAAACGTGTCTCGCCCGCTTAGGCGCGAGCCCGTTCGAGCTGGTGCTGCTGGACATCTGGCTGCCGGGCATGGACGGCATGGAAGTGCTGGCGCGCATCCAGGAAATTCCGTTCGGCGAGCGGCCGCTGGTGGTCATGATTTCCGGCCACGGCAGCATCGAGGCGGCGGTGCGCGCCACCAAGCTGGGCGCTTTCGATTTTCTGGAAAAGCCGCTCTCCGTCGAGAAGGTCTCGGTGGTGGTGAAGAACGCCCTGGCGCATCGCAGCCTGGCCATCGAGAACAGCCGCCTGAAGGCCGACAGCGGCTCGCGGTATCGCATCATCGGGGAGAGCGTGCCCATGAAGGCTCTGCGCCAGCAGCTCGCGCTCATGGCGGGAACCAACGGCCGCGTCCTGATCTATGGCGAAAGCGGCACCGGCAAGGAACTGGTGGCGCACGCCATTCACGCTTTGAGCCTGCGGGCCAGCGAGCCGTTCGTGGAGGTCAACTGCGCGGCCATTCCGGAAGAGCTGATTGAAAGCGAGATGTTCGGCCACAACAAGGGCAGCTTCACCAGCGCGCACGAAACCAAGATCGGGAAATTCCAGAAGGCGGATGGGGGTACGCTTTTCCTGGACGAGGTGGGCGACATGAGCCTGCGCACCCAGGCCAAGGTGCTGCGCGCGCTCGAGGAGCAGCGCTTCGAGCCCATCGGCGCGCCCGGGCCGGTCAAGGTGGATCTGCGGGTGGTGGCGGCCACCAACAAGAATCTGGAAGAGGAGATCGAACGCGGCAATTTCCGCGAAGATCTGTTCTACCGGCTGAACGTGATTCCCTTCGCCGTGCCCCCGCTGCGCGACCGCCGCGAGGACGTTCCGCTCCTGGCCGATCATTTCCTGCGCGAGTTCACCACCGCCTACGGACGCAAGCCCAAGGAGCTGACGGTGGAAGCCTACCGCGTCCTGACCGAGTATCACTGGCCGGGCAACGTGCGGGAGCTCAAGAACCTGATCGAGAGGATCGTGATCCTGAACCCGCAGGTGCGCGTGGATGCGCGCCACATTCCGCTGCACGCCGCGCGCAAGCAGCAGGACCGCCCGCTCGATCGCTTTGGCAGCCTGCAGGAAGTTCGCGAGGCGGCCGAGCGCGAGTATATTCTCAAGAAGCTGGAAGAGACCAACGGCAACGTGACGCGCACCGCCGAGCTGCTGGGGCTCGAGCGCAGCAACTTGTATCGCAAGATGAAGACCCTGGGAATCGGGCCGAAGGAGTAGGGGGCGCTGTACCGGCGCAGTGCCGGCGCTGACTCATGAAACCCTTCTCCATCCAGGCCCGACTTCCGGCAAAGGCGCGATCATCAGGCCGGGGTTCACCAGCCTCGGGACCTCCACGCATACTCCGTTAGAGGCGCCGCTTGATCGACAACCGCTCCCAGTGTCGCGTCCAACGCCACCGACTGCTGGCCGAGCTCCTCGAGATTGTGCGTCTTCCGAAACGGCACGTCGTGCCAGGCGAGGAAGGCCTTCATGGCCTTCTCAGCCGCCTGCTGGCTATGGAACATGACATCGCCCCAAAGCCCCTCGGCGGGAGCCGAAGTCTCGTGCGCTGCCGCTCTCAGATCCAGTTCAGCCTTCGCGAGCCAGGCTCGAACGTCCTGGAGACGGGCATCTTCAGGCTGCATGCAGCAGTCGCCCTTCGCGTTGTACGGTACCCGGAAGGGAAGCCTTTAGCGACCGCCGATCTTCAAAGTAGGAGCGGGTGCAGACGAGCACGTCAGCGGCGGTGCCCGTGCCGCGAAGCGCTTCGTATGCCAACCTGCTCCGCCGCCGTTCCAAAGCTGCGTCATCCGGCACCACGATCAGCAGGTCATAGTCGCTGTCGGCGCCGGCGTCGCCCCGGGCCACGGAACCAAACAGATAAATCCGCTCCGGTCGATATGCCTCCACCAGGCGGCGTACTATTTCGGCGAGGGCCGGATCGTCCGCCGCCGGTGTCTTAGTGGCTTGCTCTACCGCCATGGCTCCGTCCAGTTTCCCATAACCTGCCCTGCGGACCGGTCTTCGAATGAACCTGCGCCGTCATAGCCTCCTAAACCAAGGGCTGCCATTGGTATGATACGGCAATGGCACGAACGGTACCGGACCGCCAGGCGGCCAGGGCCGCCAGGTTCAATCAGCTCCAGATCACGCGCTTCGTTAACCCCGTGACGCAAGCGCTGGGACATTCCAACAGCCGCAACAGCCGCGTGGTCGAGACGCTGTGCTATTTCAGCCTGATGCGTAACTGCGGGCGCCACAATTTTCTGAACCTGCCGGTGCTCATCGAGAAGGCCGCGCGCCAACTGTTCCGCTCGCCCGGCGGCAACCAGGCGGCGCACTACCTGCCCGGCCAGATCCGCATCAACACGGACTTTGCCTGGACCTTCATCTCGGATCCCAGCACCAGCCGCCGCCTCGAATGCCTTTTCGCCGAGGTGGAGAATCTGCCGGGCGACTACAACAAGGCCGACAGCGCGGCCGAGGAGAAAGGACTCTGCGAGGCTTTCCGCCATGTGAGCGAAGTCGTGCTGGTCCGCGACGCCGGCGCCAGGAATCCGAACCACGCCAGCCGCGAGCTGATCCGCCGCGTGTACTACGACATCTGGATCCCGCACGCGACCAACGCGTTCGCGGCGGCGGCCTACCAGAAGGACGCGCGAGCCGATATTCCGGAGCTGGTGAAGGACGAATGGGGCAACTTCGTCAATTTCGAAGAGCACAGCGCGGCGCACGGCGAAGGATTCCACTTCGACGAGCAGAAGCGCATCCTGGAACGGTACATGGAATCCCTCCGCACGGCGCCTGCCGATCTGCGGGACGACAAGATGACTGCCATCGAAAAGGATTTCAAGCCGTAACCGGGGCCCGAGCAGGAGGCGACAGCCCCCTATCTACGTCGCGTACACCGCCACCCTCGTCACCGTCCGGAAGCCCATCCGTTCATACAACCGGAAGCCCGCCGGAGTCGATTGCAGGATCACCGGTCCGCTGCCGGGCTGTTGCTGTGCCCCCGCCAGCGCCTCGCGCATGACCGCTTCGCCGTAGCCGCGGCGCTGATGGCCCGGCAACGTCGCAACGTTGTACACCCCGGCAGCCCCGCCGCCGATGACAATCGCCGCCGTCGACACCGGCTCCTGGTCCACGTATCCCACGTACGCCGCGAACCGTCCCCAAACCGAGACGCTGTCGAACACCTCGCAAAACCAGGCAAGTGGCACCTGAAAGCACACCGAGCCGATGGCGCAAAACGCCTGGCGCGTGGCCTGGTCGCCGACCCGCTTCACTTCCATGTGGGGCAGTGGTTTGACCGGCGGATGAATGCGCTCCGCCACCATGCCCGGCAGATCCACCGAGTGGCGCAGCCCGTGGCGCTCGAAGATCTGGCGCGAGCGCCGGCGGGGCCGCGCTTCGAGGAAGTCTTCGCACACCCAGTACGCCCATTCCAATCCGCGTGCGTTGAAGTGGAGCGAAGGCAGCAGGATGCGTTGCCCCAGCTCGGCCTCGCTGGCCACCGGCGCCGAGAGAAAGGCCGCATTGAACATCTGGAAAGTCACGCCCGCGGAGGCGATGCTCACGCCCGGCAGCTCGCGGACCTCGCCGGCCCCGCGGCTGGCGGCGATCACGCGGAAGGATTCCCGCAAGTTTTCCGCGACGTTTTCGAAGGTCACCGATTCCCAGTATCGCTTAACCCGTCCACGAGCTTTACAACCGCCCGCTAAAGTGGTGTCCATGAGATGGACACCAGTGTCCGCAATGGGCCATAAACGCCTGAATGCATTAGGTTAGCCGTTGGGCGCACAGATGCAATTCTCAAGCATCGGTACGGAGGACTAAAGGCTGCCATGCAAATCGAAAAACTCATACGGGCCACCGACCGGCGCAAGAAGCGGCGCTTTCCCATCCGGCGCGAACTGCGTTACAAGTTGTTGGCGGACGGCGTGATTGTGGACTCCGGCACGGGCCAGACCTTGAACATGGGGAGCGCCGGCATCGCGTTTTCGGTGGATCGCGGTTTGCGGCCCGGGGCCTTCATCGAGCTTTCCATCAGTTGGCCGCTCCTCCTGGACAACGCCTGTCCGATGCGCCTCATCGTGTTCGGAGTCGTGCGGCGCAGCGAGGACAGAAAGGCGGTCTGCACCATCGACAAGTACGAGTTTCGCACCCAGGCCCGCACCTTCCAGGCCGCCGGAGCCATGCGCCACGACAGCATGCTCCAGAGGTGGGCAGTGGCAATGCTCAAGGACAGCCCCAAGCCACCTGGGGCAAACGCGTAGGCTGCTACGTGCTTTTGCTTTCGGCTTTGGACTCGGTTTTCGAGGTTTCGGATTTCGCGCCTTCGGATTTCGCGCCTTCGGTTTTCGCGCCTTCGGCCTTCGACCCCTCGGTCTTCGATTCCGATTTTCCGTTCGTGCCGTTCGTGCCGTTCGCTCCGGACGAACTTCCCTTGCGTCCGTAATCCGTGACGTACCAGCCGGTGCCCTTGAACTGCAGCGAGGAAAGGGAAATCAGCTTTTCCACTTCGCCGCCGCAGTCTGGGTGCACCGTCAGTGGCTGGTCGGCAAACTTCTGTATCACCTCGAACTTCTTCCCACAGCGGCTACACTTGTATTCGTAAAGCGGCATAAGAACCGAAAAACCACAGACAACTGATTCTTATTATAGCAGATAGAGACGCCAGACCGTTTTGCGCCGGGCAGTGTAAAGAATCTTTAAACCGCGCCGGGTTGGCTAACTATTGGGTGGCGGCGCTCGTCTGATCTGGTAGATGAAACGAACAGGCTGCATCATTGGAATCATGGCGCTGGGGCTGGCCGCGGGCGCGGCCCGCACCTCTCCGGCGGTGGGCCGGGTCGTGGCATCGGCGCAGAGTTTTCACGAGTACTTCCGCGAACTGAAGGATTCCGCAAGCTCCTTAAGCCCCCTCGAGCGCTTCGTGTTCAGTTTGATCCTGGCGGACACGGCGACTGTCCAGTCGCCGGCGCCCGGCCGGTGCACATAGCTGGCCGTCTCAACACGCGAAGCTCGCCAGCGCCAATAGCGGAAAGTAGTCGCGATACATGCCGTAGGTCAGGTAAAAGACCTGGGGGAAGCCCGTACCCGTGGTGGCGTCCTCGGGCCACGTGCCATCCGGCCGCTGGCGCTCCAGCAGAAACTCCAGTCCGCGGCGCGCCGCGGCCGATTCCCGGTCGCCTGCCGCCGCCAGACCCAGCAAGGCCCAAGCCGTTTGCGAGGCGCAGCTCCCCGCGGCCACAAACCCGTCGCGGTCGTAGCTGGCGCACGATTCGCCCCAGCCCCCATCGGGGTTCTGCACCCAGCGCAGCCAGCGCGCCGCCTTGCTCAGAGCGTCCTCCGTACCGGCGAGGCCGCTCCAAGCCAGCCCGCGCATCGCCAGGAACGACCCGTAAATGTAATTGACGCCCCACCGCCCGTACCAGCTTCCATCCTTCTCCTGCGCGTTCAGCAGGTAGGCCGTGCCGCGGCGCACCGCGTCGTGATCCGCCAGGCCCCTCCGGCATAGCGACTCCAGCACGCGGCCGGTAATATCGGGGCAGGTGGGGTCGAGCATGGCATTGTGATCGGCGAAGGGTACTTCGTTCAGCACCGCCCAGTTGTTGTCCACGTCGAACGCCGCCCATCCGCCGTCTTCCGATTGCATGGCCAGCAGCCAGTCGATGGCCCGTTTTTCGGCGGCCGCCTGCGCCTTGGGATTGGAGCTGGCCGCGTGCAGCAGCCCCAGCAGCACCATCGCCGTATCGTCGATATCCGGGTAGAATTCGTTGGCGAATTCGAACGCCCATCCGGACGGCTCGGTGTTGGGCCGCTTGACGGACCAGTCGCCCTTGCGCCTCACTTCCTTGCTGATCAGCCAGTCGGCCGCGCGGGTCATCCGCGGGTCGCCGCCGGCCCCCGCCTCGCCCAGCGCGAACGCGCAGATGGCCGTGTCCCAGATGGGGGAGACGCAGGGCTGGAAGATGAATCGCTCCTCCGTCTCGATCAGCAGCGATTCGAAATACCGGATGGCTTCCACCAGGTCGGGATGGTCCGCGGGATACCCCAGCGAATCCAGCGCCATGATGAAGTACATCATGGCCGGAAAGATGGCGCCCAGCCCTTCGGTGTGGCGCGTGCGGTCCAGGATCCAGTGTTCCGCCTCGCGGATGGCGGCCGCCCGGATGCGCTCGCTGCCGCGCTTCTCCCAGACCTTGAACACCCGATCGAGATGGTGGAACAGGATGGAGAGCCCCTTGCGTTTGGGCAGCGCCAGGCTGACGTTGGGCAGCAGCAGTTCGTCCAGCGTGAATCCCGCCGGCGCACGGCGGTTGGCTCCCCGCGCCTGCACGATGGAAAGCGGCACCAGGATGGAGCGCGTCCACGCCGACATCTCGTAGAGCACGTTGCCCGGCAGCATGGTGATCTCCGGCGGCACCGAGGGCACGTGCTCGCGCGGGTACAGGCCAAACAAGCTCAGGTTGATTTTCACGTAGCTGTTGGCCGCCTGCAGTCCGCCCAAGGCGAGAATGCGCGTGCGCGCGCGGCGCAGGGGCTCGGCCTCCGGGGCGATTCCCGCCAGCTTGAGCGCGCAGTAAGCCTTCACCGTCGCGCTGACGTCCGCCGGGCCGCCGCTGAACGTATTGAAACCGCCATCGGGAAGCTGGCGTTCCAGGATGGACCGCGCCGCCTTCGCGATGCGCGCCCGCGCCGGCGAGTTCCAGACCGCGCTCTCCGGCTGGTGCAGCCACAATTGCAGCAAAATGTAGTCGGATTCGAGGGTGCTGTCGGCGGTCAGCTCGCCGCACCAGAAGCCCTCCGGTGTCTGCCGCGAAAACAGGGCGGCGCTGGCGCGTTCCACCGCGGCGGCGATTTGCTCGCGCGCCGCGCCGGGGCGCTCGGCGATCCGGCGCGAGCGCGCGGTGACGGGTTCCAACCATTCGTAGGACATGAGCCGACACCCTATGGTAA
>Ga0326727_10023082_pt1 | contig 11928 bp, 6 predicted proteins | sample MB2enrmetagenome_FD_207643 | JGI IMG/M metagenome (GOLD analysis project Ga0326727, IMG submission 207643) | Lab enriched peat soil microbial communities from McLean, Ithaca, NY, United States - MB29MY | ecosystem: Environmental > Terrestrial > Soil > Wetlands > Peat | place: USA: New York... | reverse complement strand
CGCTGATCGTTGGTGAGCGGAGTGGCAGAGTCGGCATCCCGCGTGGAGAGCACCGTAAACCCGGCTGCCGTCAGCGTCGCGCGCAGCCGTGCCGCTATCGCCAGCGTCACGTCCTTCTCGTAGATATAGTCGCCGAGAATGGCGCCCGCGTCCTGCCCCCCGTGCGCCGGGTCCAGCACCACCAGATTGCGGTCCATCTCCGCTGCGGCAGAGGTCTGCGTTTGAGTGGAGTTGGAGGTCTGGCCCTGGGGCTGCGCCCGGAGGTAAAACGCAGCCGCCGCTCCCGCCAAAATGGCGACGAGAATGGCGGCGAAGTTGCGAGAAGGAATCAACGGATTGTCTTCCAACAAATTTTAGACCGACGGATAGAGGACCACTCCATCAGCCATGAAACGACGTCTCAATCCAGCGCATAGATTGCCAGCCCGCTCAACAGCTTGGGATAGAAGTCGGTCGACTTCTGCGGCATCACGTCGCCCGCCAGGGAAACCTCGCGCAACTGGTTCAATGTGATGGGCTTGATGAGGAAGGCAACGTCTGCCTCGCCGGAATGCACCTGTTCGACCGCCTCCGATGCCTCGCGAAAGAAGCGCACATTGCCAAGCTGCGTGATCCTTTCCTGCGACAGTCCCAGAATCCGGTCCAGCAGAATGCTGTGCAGCTGCACCACGTCGAGCTGCGCCTGGCGCGCGGGAACGCCTGCCAGCGCTGTCTTGACGGCATCCGGCCTGGCCCGCAGCAGATAGTTGCCCTCGCGCGTCACCACCAGAAACGCCGTGCCGGCAGAAGAGGTCAGCGGCTCCAAATTTGCAGACTCCAGCGGAGTCACGGTGAAGAACTCCTGCGTGCTGGCCAGAAACTCAGCGGCCTTGAAGTCCTTCAGTCCGAAGACCGCGCGGTGGGTGGGCAGAATCGTGATTCCCGGCGCGTCCACATTCACAAACGTCATCATCATCGCGGCCTCGGGAAACGGCGGCGCGGGCAGGCGGCCCGGACTCAGCTTCTCCTCCGGGTCGCGCGGCTCGCCCAGCGGCAGCCGCAACTGCGCCGAGCGCTCCTTGGCGTAAGCTACCGAGGTCTCGTATCTGTGGTGGCCATCGGCGATGATCAGCTTCTTGTCTGCCATCGCGGTCAGGATGAGATTGATCAGCGCCGGGTCGGAGAGCTTCCACAGGCGATGCACCACGCCGTACTCATCGGTCACGGCCAGGTCCGCCGGCCTTGTGTCCTTGCCGTCCTTGCTTGCTCCCTCGCTCTTGCCTTTAGATCCGAAGATCAGTTTCTCCGCGGTAAACGCCGGATCGGAGTAGAGCATATAAACCTGTTCGCAGTACGCCCTGGTCGCCTTGAACAGTGCCAGCCGGTCGCTCTTGTGCTTGGGGAAGGTCTGCTCGTGCCGGTAGACAACCTTGTCGGCGTACTCGTAGAGATGCCCCAGCGCGATAAAGCCACGCCGCTCGCGCACCTCCGGGTCTCCAGCCGCGGCGTTTGAGCGCGGCACGGTGTAGGTCTGCGAGTAGCCATAGAGCGCGGGCTCTGGCTCCTCGACCAGAATCCCCTCCTTGCGCCACTGGCGCAGCCACTCCGCCGCCCGGGTGTAGACGTTGTGGGCCTGCTCGCCGGCGGGCAAAAACTCCTGGGGCTCGGTGTCGTCCGGTTCATGCTTGCCCAGAATCACGCGCACCAGGTTGTACGGGCTCGCCTCGTAGTAGCGCTGCTGCATCTCCGGGGTGATCTTGTCATAGGGCTGGGTAACTACGTCCTCCATCCGGACGCGGGAGGTGTCGTAGCGAAGTGCGCGGAAGGGATAGATGCGGGCCATGCAGGGTCTCTGTACTCCTCGGAAAAGTGGTCTGACTTCGATTGTACGGGGAGTAGGTTGCCTCTGCGTCCGTTTCTGGCTCTGCGCCGCCCCCAGTGCCTGTATCGTCCCCGCCAGGCTAAGCTGCGTCTAACAAGACGAGTCGATCTGCGAGATGATAGTAGACGCGCAAGCGGTATGAGGTGGAGGATGCGGTTTCCGGCGGGCAGGACGGGCAGAGCGCGTGGTGCGCGGCTTGCGAGCGCATCCCTGGGGTTTGCCCTGGCTACATTTGCGCTGGGCCCGTCCGTCCTCTGCCGCGCCCAGGAGAACCCGTTGGACAACGTCCTGACTCCCACACCTCCGCCTCCGCCAAAATCCGCCGATTCCAGCACCGAAGCCCAGAAGCCGGCGCTCGAGGGAAGGAGCGACGGAGTGGTCGAGGGCGCCTTGCACGGCGACGCCCGCATGCGCGTCGATGTCAACCTGGTGCGGGTGCCGACCACCGTCACCGACCCCCTCAACCGGATCGTCACCGGCCTGGAAAAAGAGAACTTTGCCGTCTCCGACGACAATGTTCCCCAGACCATCCGGTACTTCTCCAGCGAGGACGCACCCATAACCATCGGCGTCGTCTTCGACCTGAGCGGAAGCATGGCGAGCAAGTTCGTGCGCGCGCGCAAGGCGCTCACCGAGTTCCTGCGCACCTCCAACCCGCAGGACGAGTTCTTTGTGGTGGGATTCAACGACCGGCCCTCGATCATCGTGGACTACACCTCCGACCCCGACGACGTGGAGGCGCGCATGGTGATGCTGAAACCGGAGAACCGCACCGCGCTGATCGACGCCGTCTACCTGGGTATCGACCACCTGCGCCAGGCCAAATACGATCGCAAGGCCCTGCTGATCATCTCCGACGGCGGGGACAACCGCAGCCGCTATACCGAGAGTGAACTGGAGCGCGTGGTGCGCGAGAGCGGTGTTCAGGTCTACGCCATCGGTATCTTCGACAACTACGCGCCCAGCACGGAGGAACAGATGGGGCCGGAGTTGTTGAAGGAGATCTGCGAGATGACGGGTGGCCGGCTCTTCGACGTGGGCAACGATACCGCCGGCCTGGAGGACATCGCCGAGCGCATCTCTGCCGAACTGCGCAACCAGTATGTTCTCGGCTATACCCCCAGCGAGGTGAAGCGCGACGGTAGCTGGCGTAAACTCAAGGTGAAGCTCACGCCTCCGCCGGGACTTCCGATACTGACCGTGCACTTTCGCGATGGATACTATGCGCCATCGCAATAGGGAAAACATGCTTCCAGAGGTTTCCAAGGGATTCTTCGCCGCAGTGCTTCTGTCGCTGACCTTCTGCGCTACACCTGCCCGCGGCCAACAGCCTGCTCCCGCGCAGCCTACAGCGCCCGCGCAGGCAAATCCCGCGCAGCCCACCGACAGCCAGCCGGGAACTCCCCTCAACTCCATCGAACGTAGCACGGGAAGCCAGTACACACTGCGCGCAAACGCTTACGAAGTCCGGCTCAACGTCAGCGTGATGGACGGATCGGGACGTAGCGTGCAGACGCTCGACAAGGACGCCTTCCACGTCTTCGAGGACAACGTCCCGCAGACCATTGCCAGCTTCCGCCACGAGGACCTGCCGGTCTCGCTGGGCATCCTGATCGACAGCTCCGGCTCCATGTACGACAAGCGGGCAGCCGTCAACGCAGCCTCGCTCGACCTGGTCAAGCTCTCCAACCCGGAGGACGAGGCCTTCCTTGTGGACTTCTCCTGGGAGGCATTCATCGACCAGGACTTCACCAACAGCATCGACAAGCTGCAGCAGGGGCTCAACTACATCAAGTCCGCCGGCGGCACCGCCATCTACGACGCGCTGGTGGCCTCAGCCGACTACCTCTCCAAGAATGCCAAGCACCCCAAGCAGGTGCTGCTGGTAGTTACCGACGGCGAAGACAACGCATCCAGCGCCACGCTGGAGCAGGCCATCCGCCGCATCCAGGACTTCGACGGCCCGGTGGTCTACTGCATCGGCCTGCTCTTCGGCGACGACACCAACAAGACCGAGGCGCGCCACGCCCGCCGCGTGCTGGAGACCCTCTCCGAACAGACCGGGGGCGCGGCCTACTTTCCCAAATCGGTGAAAGATGTCGATGCCATCACCCGCGAAGTGGCCAACGACATTCGCACCCAGTACACCATCGCCTACCACCCCACCAAGCCGCCCGAACTCGGCGGCTACCGCGTGGTGCGCGTGGAGGCCAAGGACAAGGGTTACGGCAAACTCAGTGTGCGCACACGCAGCGGCTACTACCCGCGCGTCACCCCCGCCGCACAGTCCGGCCCCGCCGCCAAGGCAACACCAACCGCCACGCAGTAGTCAGCCACGTCACAGCTTCTCGTCGATCTGCAACGACTGGATTTTGTTGGCCAGGTCGTCTTTGGCGGCTTGCAGGTTGGCCTGAGCCGTGTTCTGGTCCTTCTGCGCGCCCGCGATCTGGTCCTCGGTCGCGTTGAGGTCGCGCACAAACCGCTCGCGCGAGGCCTTGTCCGCACTGGCCAGCGCGGTCACATTGGCCCGCTGGCGCTCCTCGTCCGAGCGAAGCGTGTTCATGTGCGCATTGGCCTTGTCCACGGCAGCCTGCATGTCCGCCACATGCCGTCGTGCATCCAGAATCGGCTGTAGCGCCTGCTTGATGGCCTCGTTGTTATTGGTCTGGTTGAGGATTGCCGTGAGCTGGTTGTCGTTGAAGTTGGTGAGCTGGTAACTAATAGAGTTCTGGTGGTGCTCGGTGACATGCAGATGCAGCGACTCGCCTGCCCCAGCGTTCACCCGGAAGCGATAAACGGTGGGTGTGGTCTCCTCCGGCTTAGGGTCCGTGTTTGTGCCGCTGCCATTGTCCAGCGTGTAACCCTGCCGGATGGGGTGCTCAATAATGATCGCGCGCGCCTCCGTGGCCGCGTTGTGGACGAGGTAGCTGATATCCGCGGTCTGAGTTTGACGCAGGACCATCACTCCCTTGGACGCGGTGACTGATGTGGCCTGCATGTTGTTGTGCTGCTGCTCGATGCTGACGCGCACGGCCTGATCCACCGCGTAGGAGAGCAGCCGCTTCTCGTCGGGATGGATCGGCTCCAGCAGACCCTCGCCGCCGAAGTTCCCATCCTCAACAATAGTGAAAGAGCCGCGATCCAGCGTCAGCTTCGAGGTGTTGGTGATCCACAGAGCGCGCAGCGGCGTCGGCTGCCGTTGCGACCACAGCGTCACCCGCTCTGCATCGATCTTGGTCTGCAGGATAGGCACCAGCGCCGACTCGTTCTTGCGAATCGTAATCGGCTCAGTCAGGTTGTACGCAAAGTAATCATCGAAGGCAGCCGTAGACGTATTGGGAGCAATGGAGTTCGCAGCGTAGGCCTGATATTGGGAGTTCTGGCTGAGGACATCGAGCGCGGTTCCGCTGACGGGCATTCCCTCGACGTAGTTCGCGTTCAGGTTCCCGCTTCCCGTGCCGCCGTAGATGCCGCTGGAGCCAGCAGTTGCTCCGCTGCCTACTCGCGCTACACCGCCCGCAACGCCGCTACCCATGCCAACGCCCATGCCGCTAGCCATGCCGGCAACGCCAGCCGCCGGAGCCGGCGGCGGGGGCGCAGTAACGGCTTCCCCGCTCTCATGCGTTTGCGGGGAGAGCTGCGCCTCCTGCGGCAGCCCGATCTCCGGCCGCCGCGAGTAGTACGGCACCGAGAGCGGCTGAATAAAGCTCTGCGGCGCGCCCGCAATCAGCGAGAGCTGCACGTTGATCCAGTCCGCGCCCGTTGTGTTGTCCACCACCGACCAGCCCTGCAGCGTCGCCGTCTGCTTCGCCGATGCCTCCGCCGTCTTCGGCTTCGTAAACAGAATGCGGTAGGTGGACTTCCAGATCGGCACCTCGCTGATGTAGCTCACGCTCAGTTCGCGCGTGCCGGTGCCGTTGTCCTGCAGTGTCAGGTGGCGCAGGCCCTGGTTACGCGTGCCGGCCAGCAGTTCGAGATAGCGCGTCACATCCTGGTGCAGATCGGTATCCAGCAGTGTTACCGAGGTGGCCGGGGTCAGCTCCACGGTGCGCACCTCGCCGGATTCACCGATGACGGTGATCATGCGCTTCTCCAGCGCGGGCTTGTTGTCGCCTTCGGGAGTATTGACCTCCTCGATATTCAACAGCCGCCCGGTAATTGTGGCCGTGCCGGATCGCACCTCCACGCGCGCGCCGCGGATGGCGTTGTAGAAGTCGACTGCCGAGGCGTCTTCGCCCAGCGCCAGCGGCAGCGCCTTCAACTGCTGCTCCAGCGGCGTGGTGGAGTTGTAGCCCGCGCCTGCGATCCGTCCGCCATTCAGGTCGATGGCCGTCAGCGACTGCAGCACATCGTTCAATTGCGCGGTGGTGAAGTCGATGGTGACGCTCTGGTCGCCCGTGACCTTGCCCGCGTGCTCGAAGAATCCCACGCCGTTCTTGTACAGCGAGACCCGTGTGACCGGAAGCTCGGTCGATGCCGCCGTTTGCTCAGCGTGCGTGGCTGCCGCCTTCGCGGTCGTCTTTGCGACAGGCTTTGCGGCGGGCTGCTGTGCGGTTGCAGTAAAAGTGAAGGCAAGAAGAAGGAGAGAGGAGAAGCCGATTGCCTTGCGCATGGTGGTCGTTCCTTCCCAAGGGTCGAGGTCACACTGCGTGGGTCTGCGAAAGAAATCGCGCAGGAAAACTACGCACAGGTTTCCGCCTGCCATGATAGACCCCGCTCAGCGAAGATTTGTTCCCAGAAAAAGAATAAAGCTGCTGTATATAAGGAAGGCCCCACTCTCGCCGGGAGAGATGGGGCCAGTTTTATACGGGTTGGATTGGATTAGAAGCCTCGTCCAATCGCGGAGGTCTTCGCGATGGCCGGATTCTCCTTGTCGACCGGAGCTGCTGTCAGAGTAAGGCTCGCGGTCGGAACGCCTTCTGCGCTGACCGTCACTTTGATCTGGCCTGCCGTGCCGGTGGCGCGCAAGATGGCAACTGCCGTGCCTTCGTAGAGTTGGCGCTCCGTGGCCTGGAACGACTCGTGGTTTGCCATGTTGCCGCTGTCCACGGCGATGACCGTAGCCGGGCCGCTTGTTTCAAAGTGGATCTCCGTTCGGGAATCGGGGATCCGTGTTCCGTTCTCATCCACCAGGGTTGCGGTAACGTAGCGGACGTCGTTCCAGTCGGGCGTCAGCGGCTTCTCCGGCGAGTCGGCGGTAAATTCGATCCGCGCCGGTTTGCCCGCTGTCTTCAGCTCGTCGCTGGCAACCACCTTGCCTCCGCTGCTTGCAACCGCCTTCAGCGTTCCCGGCTCAAACGGCACCTTGAAGGTAATGGCGCTGGCATCGGCGTGCAGCTTCTGCGTGCCCAGCGACTTGCCATTCAGGAACAGCTCAACCTGCTCGGCGTTGGTATAGACCTCAACATTTTCGGTGTGCGGACCGAGGTTCTGCGGAGTCCAATCGGCCATGAGCGGCTCCGGGACAACCGCAGCGGCACCGGCTGGCGCTGCACCACCTGGAACTGCTCCGGCACCGCGGCCACCCGCTGCACCGGCGTCTCGGCCACCCGCTGGACGCGGAGCTACGGGCGCGGCCGACTGGTCGATGCTGGTGGCGTTGGCGTAGCCGGGATCGATGGAGGCGGGGCGCTCGGCCGCGGTGCGGCGCATGATCGCGACCATGGGCGTGGTGGACCACCAACTCTGGCGCTCCCATGCGTCCTTATGAGGCACCCCCGTGGAGGACAGAAGCCCGGAGCCGGAGCCGATGACCGGCCATGTGCGCGATTCGCCCAGGTAGTCGATACCGCTCCACAGGAACTGGCCGGAGTATTCCGGGTGGTCGCGCATGGAGACCCACTCGTCGCGGCCATGCCCGTTCTCCGTGCCGATCACCGCGCGGGTGGGCTTCTGCGCGTGCGCCGCGATGATCTCCCCCGGCCGGTAGTTCTGTCCGATTACATCCAGCAGGTCCGCCAGTCCGTCCTCGTAGTCGTGGCTCGCGTTGGGACGGAAGAGCGCCTGCGTAACAGGACGTGTCGGATCGTTCTTGTGGAAGGTGGCGACCAGCGTCTTGAGGATGGGGATGGCAACCTCCGGGCGCGGCGTGTCGTGAATTTCGTTGCCCGCCGACCACAGGATGACACTGGGATGATTGCGGTCGCGCATCACATTGTCGGTGGTATCGCGCACATACCAGTCCATGAAATAGAGGTGGTAGTCATACGCGTTCTTGGCGACGGTCCAGCAGTCGAACATTTCGTCCATGACCAGGAATCCCATGCGGTCGGCCAAGTCCAGGAACTCCGGCGCAGGCGGGTTGTGCGCGGTGCGGATGGCGTTAACACCCAGCTTGCGCAGCGCGATCAGGCGCCGCTCCCATACCGCCAGCGGCACCGCGGTGCCCATGGCCCCACCGTCCGTATGGATGGCAACGCCCAACACCTTGTGGTGTACCCCATTGAGGAAGAAGCCATTGTTCGGATCGAAGTGGTACTCGCGAATCCCAAAGGGGACTGCCTCGTCGTCGACTGCCTTGCCGTCGCGTAGCAATGTCGCATGAACGGTATACATCACGCCGTGGGCGATGTCCCAGCGGTCTGGATGGGAGATGGTAGTCTCGGCGTTCAGGTCCGCAGTGGCGCCGGGGGCAAGGACGAGGACGCTGGCAGATTTGAGGGCCGTCAGGCTTGCATCGGACGAGGTGAAGGTCTTGAGGGTGCGGCCATCGGGAGCGACTAGGCGAACGGAGAGGCTGACCTTCGAGGATGAATCGGACTGGTTGATAATGCTGGCGCGAACGTGAATGGTGGCCGAGTCAGCGGAGACTGCGGGAGTAGTGACGAAGGTGCCCCAGGGAATGATGTGGGTGTCGCTAGTGGTGACCAGGCGAACCTGGCGGTTGATGCCTGCTCCCGGATACCAGCGCGACGCAGGCTGCTGCGAATTATCCACGCGCACTGCCAGCACGTTGCTGCCGGGGTGCAGGTGCGGCGTCAGCTCATACGTGAAGCTCACATAGCCGTAGGGCCTGTGGCCCAGCAGTTGCCCGTTTAGATAGACATCGCTGTTGGCCATCACGCCGTCGAAGACGACGAAGGTGCGGCGTGCTGCGGTTGGAGTGGCATCCGCCGCTGGAACGGTAAAGGTCTTGCGATACCAGCCGATGCCGGTGGGCGCAAAGGCCCCAGCGCCGCGCGAAGGAGCATCTTCCAGGAACGGCCCGGCGATCGCCCAGTCGTGGGGCAGGGTGACCGGCTTCCAATAGGAGTCGTTGAAGCTGGGCTGCTCCGCTCCCTTGGCGTCGGCCTGCAAGAAACGCCATCCTGTGGTGAACTGCTGAATCACGCGAGGCTGTTGCGGCACGGCGGCTTGGGTTGCAGCAGGCGTGGGGGCCTGCGCAGCGTGTAGAGCGAGCGGAAGAGCGATGAGTACAGCGAGAAGAAGAGATAGGCGGCGCATGGTGGTCCTCATGGATTGATGCAGGGATGAGCAGTTCGTTTCCGTGCGATATCCCAGCCCTCCAGGAACCAGGGCCGGAAAACCCGTATCCATACTATGCGCAGTAAGCCATGGCCGGAATCATTTTTCGGTCGTCGTCGGCGTGGGCATAGTGGGGTTGAACTGGGTGGCCAGCTCCGGCGTGGACACAGCGCCGGTGAGGTCGGTGGCTTTGGCGACTTCGACCGCGAAGACATAGCTGCGGCCGAACATATTGCTGGTAAAGAAGACATACTTCTTGTCGGGCGAGAAGCGTGGATTGGGCTCGGCGCGGTAGTTCTGGTGAGCCATGTTGACCAGGTGCTCGGAGTGGAAGACTCCCGGCTGGAAGAAGTTGGGCCCGTTGAGTGCGCCCTCGGTGCCGCCGATCATCTGCGGCCGGAAGAGCTCGATCCACTCGCCGTCCGGGGCCTGCGCCACCTGCCCGGAGTCGCCGCCGTCGCCGCAGAAGAGGTCGAGGTCCCTGGTGAGGTTGAAGTGGATCGACCACTCGTTGCGCTGCAGGTGATAGGCAATGCGTTTGTGCGTCACCAGGTTGTAGCTGGCGACGAAGAAGTCCTCGCCTTTGGGATACTGCCAGTCGTACCAGATGGTTTTGCCGTCCAGTCCCCAGAACTCGTGGCCGGCGATCTCCATCAGCATGGTGCGCTTGTGGATCAACTGACTGCCCGTACCGTCGGTATGGATCAGCCATATCCGATCCACCTTCTGCCACATGCCCTCGTGGCAGTACATCAGCAGGTTGGGGTTGGTGGGAGAGAACAGCATATGGCCAATCCAGTCTGTTGAATGCAACAACATCCTGATGTGTCCGGCCTTCTCGCCATTCGGCCCCGGCGTCAGCCGGATGGTGAACAGCACAACGGGAATGCGCTGAGCGAGCCTGCGCTCCATCATCGCGCCCTTGTCGTCGCCCTGCACATTGGCCCCGCCGAGGGTGGGATTGACGGCAACAGGCTGACCGGCGGCCGATGCCCCCGGTACAGTCTGCGTGCGCGTTCCACCCGCTCCAAACCCTCTGCCCGCTCCTGCGGCCGGCGCGGCAAGAAATGCGTGCGGCGCGTTGGGATCTCCGCCCGGACAGTCAGCCGCATTGTAAGTCCCCGCGCCCAGTGTCTCATCCGCGTTCACGCTGGAGATGCTGACCCGCGGCGGCAGGTCGATCAGCTTGGTCACAGCGCCAGTGTTGGTGTCCGCCTTGTACACCGCATTGCGGCGCGTCACCGGATCCATGCGGGTAAAAAAGATGCTGTTGGTCTTGTGGCCGACGACGATGGCGCGCGCTCCACCGCCAAAGCCGCGACCGCCTCGTCCTGCCTGGCCGCCCGTCGCAGCATCCGTTGTAACCGGAGCAGGCGCGGGCGGGTTCGGCACTAGCATCCTGGTCGTCATGGTGGCCAGATCGAGCACGCGAATTCCATCCGGCGAGTTGTAGACCATCTGTTTGTTGTCCGGCGTGAAGGCGTTCACATTGAAATAGAACGCACCGGAGTTGGGCTCATCGGAGATGCGCCACACGCGGTGCCCGGTGTCCTTGTCCACCCAGCTCTTGGGCGGCACGACCCCGCTCTCCGACGGCTTGTTGTCGCTTGGCATCTGCGCGGCAAGACCCGGCGCGTGGAGGATCAGCGCGGCCAGCAGGGCAAGCGCGAGCAGGGAGACGAGGGCAGTGAGTCTGGTTATGGAGGTCAAACTGAATCGGTGGGCGAGTCGCACTCGGATGCCGGGGCGGAAAGCCATTCGCTGCTCCTAAGAGGAAATCCTCGCTGCGAGGAAGGAAGATTCACTGCGCAGAACTGCGTTGAGGCAGAGCGAAGTGCCGGCCAGGTTCGTGCGCCAGATGATACATAGGAGACGATGCAATAGAAAAATAGTTTCGACGTGAAATTATGGGCTGTCGCAGGCAGCGATGGGCAGCGTGACGCGGATGGCGCCCTACGGAGGTAGGGCGAGGGCTGGAGAACGGCAAGCGACGCAAACTTCCTGTAATCCTTCTGGACCCTGACCTTGCCCAATAGTCGTAGCCCATAACCGCCCCGAGCGCGTTAGCCTTGAGTCTGAAACGGAATTGTGGACTGAACAGGGTTCGGGTTGCTGTACGAATTGTAGACATCCCCCCCTCCCACCGTGCGCCGTGCCGATGAGAGGAGTGGCGGCACATTGTCGTCCAAGGAGAACCATCGCGATGAATCGAATCATCCTTGCCGACAACCAGGCGATCTTCCGCGCAGGCGCGGCCCGCGTGCTCGCGCTGGAAGACGACATGCGCATCGTGGCCCAATGCGACGACCTCGCGCATCTCTCCAACGCCCTCGATTCCTGGCGCGGCGCCATTCTACTGTTTTCCTCCAGCATGCAACTGGACGCTAACGCCGTGATCGCCCACGCCCGGGCGTCCGGCATCCGCACTATCTATATCGCCGAAAACGGCTCGGAGGTGCCCGAAGAACTCGCGCAAGCGCTGGATGGTGTGCTATACCGCAATGTTCCCGGCTCCGGCCTGCTGGAGTGCATCCGCCGCGTCGCCTCCGGACAGCATTCCTTCCAGCACTCCAACGTCACCTCCATCCTGGCCCAGGACACAG
>Ga0326727_10023081_pt1 | contig 11928 bp, 10 predicted proteins | sample MB2enrmetagenome_FD_207643 | JGI IMG/M metagenome (GOLD analysis project Ga0326727, IMG submission 207643) | Lab enriched peat soil microbial communities from McLean, Ithaca, NY, United States - MB29MY | ecosystem: Environmental > Terrestrial > Soil > Wetlands > Peat | place: USA: New York... | reverse complement strand
CAAGTTAAATTTTTGCTTATTCCATATACTTGTTTTCACTACAAAAAAAGATTTATCCCTATTTTCATGCCTAGTTTTTACGTTAAAGTTTGTACATGCATCATTAGTTTAGAATCTAGAGAATCAGTTATTTTATATACCATTCATTCAAAAAATTTTATTTAATGGTATATGATATAGGATTTTTATTGTTCTATCAGTTCCTACTAGTTGATAGTACCAAAATTGGGTAGCTAAGAATGATGAAATATTAATAATTCAAAACAGAAAACATGAAATAGAACTTGAAAAATTAAACATATCTGGTATACGTTGCAAACAAATAGCCATGTGGTGTGCGCCAAGCAATGTATACCGGTGTATTCTCGCAATGGAATACACAATACTTTTCTCAATGTAAACAGGTATTTTCATGTATCTAAACAGTTTAGCACATGATAAGCAGTTTAGCACATGAATTAGCTCTCAATTAGTCATCATTTTCACAAGCTGTATCTTCTTTACAATGACAGGGGGAACATCCACAGGCATGAGAGTGGGAACATCCACAGGCATGAGAGTGGGAACATCCACAGGCATGAGAGTGGGAACATCCACAAGTGTGAGAGTGGGAACATCCGCAAGTATGAGCGGGGGAGCTGTCATAACTGCTGCAGCTACCACAACTGTGGTGATGTCCATGCGAATGGCATGCACTTGCTGCTCCGACAGTTAATGATGCTATAAAAAGAACTGCTAGCAAAATAGTCAATACTTTTTTTGCTTTACTAAATGACTGTTTCAACATTAGTTTCACTCCTTTGTTATTAAAATTGATAAATTAATCTGATTTTAGGGGTGTTTGTTTGTCGATTCAAATTGTTATATGATACATGAGCTGTGAACTTGGTTCAAATGCACAAAGTAAACTTTATGGAATAATCTGATTGGCTATTTGCTATTTGACTGTTGAAAAGTTAATTAGGTTACATAAAACATTACTTGTTTGTAGTCAAAATTTTACCAAGTTTAGCCATAAATTACTGTATAAATCACAAAATGAATTCAAGTTGTTTAATCAAAGTGTCAAACGATAGTGAAATATGCTAAAGGACCTATATGAAAAATCCACCGTTAACGAAAAATCATCAAACAAAATAGCTGCGACCAAATATTTCATGGAAACTATTGTGTTATCTGTTATTGTTCCTATCATGATCAGGCTCCTACTAAAATGTCTATCATGGTCACCAAAATCCCTTCGCCCACAAAGCCCACGAAAACCACTTTAGAGACGATATGATAATTTTTAAGGAGCTGCCATCAAAAAATCATACTGCAATTAAATGGGACATTACCTTGAGCCTATAGCAGGCTATTAAATGATCATACTTATGGAGAAGAGTTGGGATACCTACTACCTTATGAAGCAACACGCTGTTCACATTCTGGTCTAAAATAGGAATTTTATAAGAATACGTAAGAGAACGTAAGAGCTTACATACGATTAAATGAAAAAATACAATCAAGAACAGTAATTATATCCATTATTACATCAATTTTTTTATACTTACCACTAACCACATTTAGCTTGTTATAATATTTAAAGAAGTGCAGTCTGTTTAACATTTGACTTTCTTCTTTATTGTCAAACTTTTTTATTTATAAATTGGATGTCATGAGATCCATAGATTTCTTTGAGTATCATTCTCACTATTGTCCGTAAGCTTCTGACGTTCTCTTACGGTCTATAAATTATCCTTACATTTTTCCTTCCATGTGATTTTTGACTAAGAAAAACGGTGTTAGGGAATAACTTAACTGCTTTGTCCAACACTTCTTTTTTTGTTTGTCTGATATTCTGGCCTTCTTGCACTTGATATAATTCGTTAATACCATATCTTAAGAAGGAAACAATTTTTTCGGAACTTAAAAATTTACACCCAGCCCTTTCTTGGACATCGTTTTTTAAGTGCTCTACCAGCAAATGTGCTCTTATTTCAGTTTTAGTTGTCAATATTGGACCCTGTTCTGGAATAGATTCTCTTTTAGCAAGCTCTGTTATATCATCGATTCTTTCAGCTAACAAGGATAGTTGCTCCGGGATCGTCGATTCATGTTCTTCATCGTCACCTGCCGAAAAATCATCAAGTCCGAGCAAAGTTTCGACAGCAGCTAGCCGTTTTAAAATATTTAATTCAGAAGTAGCAAGGATGTTCTCGATATACATTCTAAAAATAGGTTGAACATCGGGGTCTTTAATTAGCATGAGAAACTGATTAATCTTTTCTGTTTTAGAAGATTCAAAGATCGCTTCAGTGCTCATATAACCACTTCCTTGGCTGCAAGCTCTTGGAAGGATCTGATGTTCATATCACGAACGAAACATTTAAAATCTAAGATTACATAGTAATTACTAAGTACGCTATTTTCGAACATATTGTTTTCTCCTGCTATGGGGATCGGGTCGAGGGTGCCAGCCCAAGACCTTTCAAATTATCTTTTTTTCACTTAATGAATACATTTTAGATATATATGTAATCTTCTTTTGTTATCTCCGTTATAGTACAAGCTTAGTCTCGGAATTTTCACTAACTTATTAATTTGTATTATCTATTCTCTGGAGACTGAGTGGGGTATACAGATGAATCAAAAAGAGACATTAAGAATAACGTTAAGCGGGATACTCCGTTGGATATTTGGACTATATTTTCTAGTAATCGCTTTAGTGATGGTTACAGAACGCGAATATTTTTCAGCAATATTCATATTTATAGCAGCTTTTGTATCCTTTCCCCCGATTTCAAACTTGCTTGAAGCTGAGTTGAATATTTCAATATCTGGCCCAATAAGATTTTTATTAGTCATAGTCCTTCTAGCAGGATTGGTTGCGGTAGACCATAATAATTCATCTTCAGCAGTTATTTATGCTCATACTTCTTCAGGATCTTATAATACTACTCAGGGTGAAAATGTCAGTTATTGGGATTGGGAATGGCATACACCATCTCATACAGGCGATATGAAGACTCTACCTGGATATGAATAACAACTACATTACACCTATATAAATAAATTCAACAGTTCACTAGATCATCTGGCTATAAAGATTGCCAAAGGTGGAGATATTGAAACAAAAATAATATTTCTAGTAAAATGACTTTCGATCCATTTTCAATTGAAATATTATGGAACTTGAAGTATGGATCTGAGCATTGCAAGAATTAACAGTTATGGAAATCAAAGTGGATTTTCTTTGATTTGTTTATTGCTTGAGAATATCTCATGTATCATTTATGGATCAACATCTATTAACCAAATAAACCAAACACATATTTTTTTGCCGCAACTTACAGGCAAGTTTGCATATTTTGGGTCTAATTTGGTAACAAATATAACTATGTATAGAAATATATTATATTTCAATGAGCAAATAAGTACAACAACGGCATTTTATATACATTATACCTGGCTTTTCAAATACAGATAATGTTAACTAATTCAGCTTTGAAAGTTATCTCAGTCTGATAATATTATGCTTTTAAATAGTATATGTTCACAATTTTAATTACAAAGATGTTTGTGTTATCCATTGCACTATTAAAAACGTTCTTCGCAGTTTCGAAGAAAAGTGAAGTTAATTTATATATATGTGTTTAATATAATAATCATCATTAAATCAACTAAATTTGTGTTAATTAAAGATGATGATATTATTTTATAATGATTAAAATTTCTGAAAAACAGTAATGGAAAATACTGTTAAGTTTGGAAGTCTCAACAGTATTTAATTAATGTAAAAAAAGCTTAGTTATCTTCCCAATATATATAAGCTTTTCTTATATTAATATTTTCCTGTGACTGTTGCCCATAAAACAATCGAATGGTGGCAATAAGATGGAAATAAGTGAATCGGATAATATTCCTAAAACTGAGTCTTTAAATTATTTTTGTAACGATGCCGAACATTTTATGTGTGGGGAGCGAAAAATCGAACCAGAAATAAGCTTGCATTGTAACCAGAATGGCGGATATCTGGGATCAGTTTCACCAGCTGGAGAACTGGCAGGAGTAAAACTGACAGAGATGACGGAGTCGCTGGAAACTAGGTTCAATCGACATCCAGAATTTAGCATCAATGGCAACACGAGTCTTGATGATGAGTTTCTGCACATGATGGCAAATGATCACGAGCTAGATCTTCTAATTGCAAAAGAGATCGATAGAAGTCTAAATCCATATATAATCTATTCGCAAATTATTATAAAATTATGCATATTAGAATCACAAGACATTCAGATGCTGATTACTGATTACAAACCAAGTGAATTTTGGGATTCATTTAATCCAGCGGAAAGACGAGAATTTATTGAAAAAACTCTGTTCGTCCAAGAAGAAAAAGAACAGGGAGCTTTAGAGTCAATCGGAATAGAGAAGACGCAAAAAAACCGACCTGCAAGGAGTGTTTGTTTCACTTTGCGGAAGGGATCATAATGGTTCTTCTTGCGAATAAATATAATAAATGCCCTGCTTTTGATCAGGATTTGAAAATGTGGGCATACAAATATCCAGAATTGAATGAGATATTTTTTGGTGAGCAGCGATCTTGTGAAATATTTGTTTCTACTCTGGCTAGTTTGAAAGAAGTGACGCAACCTGTTGATAAAAGAGAAAAGGCTCAAATCCAATATGTATTTTCGGGAGAAAATATTACCGAAATTGTAGATAGTTACAAAGAAGAAACGTGGAACACTGAAAATATAAAAAAGATAATAACAGAATCAAGAGAGTTTTTTCAAAGAGAACAATCGTATATCAATAACATCGTTCGCGAGTGGAAAGAGTATGAAGTTCCAGCGGTGGAAAATGGTGAATATCAGATACGGGAGCCAGGGATATTTAAAATTATTGAGACTGTTAATGAAGAAAAAAAACTAAATCCGTCAGTTACAAAGGATGTTTGCAGGACTCCTTTTGTTCTGTGTGGGATTAGTGAACCTTTAAACGATGATTCAGTGTACTACAAGATTCGGTATGCAACGTATAGCGGAGACGTAAAGGAATTTTGGGCCAGTCAAAGTACTCTCTTGTCAAAGAAGGAGCTTAAAACGTTTTTTCTTTCAAAAGGAATCAACTGCCCTGAAAATTCACTTTTAGTAGAAACATTAGATTATATTAGTAGATGTATTGCTGAATTTGGACCAAGATTTAAGAAAGAATTTTCTGCAAAAAGGAACGGATGGAATGCCGACAAATCCATTTTTGTATTGGGAAATCGGGGAATTACTGCAAAAGGCACTGTGCCAGTGTTAGCTGTAGTAGATGGAAAGGGCTTTCCTGAACTTGACAAGAAAGGAACTGTCCAAGGATGGGTATCTGGGATAAAATCGTTTTTGGAGTATGATACCACTAAGATTATGCGGTTCAAAATGTATGATGCTATGACAGCACTTTTGAAAGCTATACTTGGTGTAGAATCGCATTGCACAGATCACTACAGCAACACTTCTTGCGGTAAAACACTCTCTTCCTGGATTGCTCTTTCCATGATTGGCAATGCAGAGCAGATGACTATCGGAGCAAAGAGTACACAAAAAGGTATTTTAGTGCACGTAAAAGACTTTTCTGATTTGCCTATTTTAATCGATGAATCATCAGACGCTGGCGATAACCTTTCAGATCTTGTATATACCCTTACCAGCAACAAAGATCGAGTTAAGAGTACTGTAACTGGTGCTAGGGATGGTGGGGAAGAGTATCACACCACTGTAATGTTCACAGGGGAAAGACCTATTAGAGACTGCCTTGTAAACTCCGGGCAGCAATATCGAGTTACAGAGTTGCATGGCACGCTTCCTAATATTCCAATAAAAGAGATTAACAAAGTAAAACAGGTGATTCGAGATCACCATGGACATGTAATTGAATCGTATCTTGAAAAAGTATTTGGACTTTGTGAAAATGATTCTCTCCATGCGCTTTATGACGAATGTTTAGATTCGTTGCCAGAAAACACTTCCAATATTGAAGGCAGATCTAAAAATATTTTTGCTTGTATTATGGTTACTGGAAAGATTCTTGAATCGGTTTTCAAGGACATCGGGATGCCAAATGAAGATCCTGTTGAAATAGTGAAAGAATACTACCAACAGTGTATCCTTAATAATCCTGTAGAGCTAGAGTACATTCGAGCTCTTCGTTTGACTTTGGATTGGGTGCATTCTGAATATGGAAGATTTGTAGAAGTTGATCTTGAATATGATGACTCAACTACAAGGGATAGAACTAGGAGATATGGCTATATAGACAGAGATCATATCGATATAATAGGAACTGAATTCACTAAGAAAATGAAAGATGAAGGACTTTCACCATCAAAAATTAAACAGGAATGGCTGGATCGCGGAATCATATTGTCAAATGACAAACAAAGACCTGGTACGCACAGAATTACAAGAGAGAATAATACTTTCGTAGGAATTAGGATTATTCGATCAATTGCAGAAGAACTTATTGGTCTTAATTGCAATAATATTGATGAAGATGATGATTTTCAAATAGACGAAAAATCAAATCAATCATGGAAACTATCAGGTTTCTATTACAAACCAAAAAAGAAGCTTAAATACAGCTAATTAGGCAGATTACAAAAGTTAATGATCTGAATTATCTGCTAAATATTTTGTTCAGGAAATAGTAAAATTTTGAAGAGAAGTAGAACTATTAATAAATCCTTTTAAATTACACAGAATTACACAGGAATTACACAGAAATTACACAAGTATAATACCATTTTTTCAGTATCTAATGAATCAATTTAACTAAAAAATTACACAAATTACACATATTAAAATTAATACTTATATAGCAATATCTTAATTCTAGTTTCTCTAGGAAAGATATATGTTATCTCAAAAATGTGTAATTTGTGTAATTTTACTAACTTAATGTCTTAGCATCTTTATTTCTTTCAGAATCATGTGTAATTTTTAGTCTATGAAATGCATAATTTGTGTAATTTTCTTCCTTAAACGATCAATTTGGTGGCTTAATAAATAATACAGAAAAGAAATTATTTCATTTTTAGGTGACCCAGCTGATCTAAGATGCAACAAAGTTGATCTTGTGAACTGCAGGGGGTCGTTACCTGCAGTCCGATAAAGAATTGGTTTAGAGGTCTGAAATCCTATAAAATGTAACTAGACTTAATTTGTTAAATAACTTCTGCATATATTCTATACAGTACTAACTTAAACTAATTAGTAATTAGAATTACGCGTTCCAGATCCCGCTAATTCTAACATCTGGAAGCTTATCCATGCCAGTCAATAAATGGGCCAATCTCATACCCTACAACAGACTTATGATTCATTCAAGGTTGATACCCTAATCTACCCAAAAAAGTGTCTTAAATAGTCCTACAATCGATGTTCTTCTACTTTATTTGATCAGCTTAGTGGACTGGGTTGACCTAAAATGTCAAAAAAGGAGATCTTGTCAGCTGCAGGTGAAGAAGAGTAAATGCCTGTAGCTTGATAGTAGGTTTGCTTGGAAGCACTGGAAATAGTTTAATTATAAATAAATTTTATTGATTATATATTATTATGAATATGTTCTCCTAACGTAAACTAATTAGTATCAAAATTCCATAGTCCTAATATCAGAAATTATAACAACTAGAAGCCCTTTCCCGACAACCATTCAATTATTTACTCTCAGTCCCTATAGTAGGTTTTTTTCCTTGGTGGACACCCGTTCTACTTAAAAAAAAGAGTTAAATCTTCCACAAATGGCAATTTGTTTATTGCAAAGTAATAGTAGGATAAAATCTGATTCTTCTTGGAATCTAACAAGAAAAACCCCTTTCACCTCCACTAGAAATTTATATAGTTAAAGAAGAGACTAGGCGTGAAAATAAATATCTTAAATATTATTCTTTATAAGCTTAGGTGGCAAAGCTGATATAAATGTCGAAAAGTTGATCTTGTAGCTGCAGGGGGTCGTGCCTGCAGCCTGATAGTTTGCCCAAGTAAAGGTTCCAGAAAACCTTTAAATAATAACTAGATTTAATTTTATATATAGATTTTGCATATATTCTAGATAGTACTAACATAAACTAATTAGTAATTAAATTACGTGTTTCAGATCTCGCAATTATAGCATAAGAAAGCTGTTCCATGCCAGTCAATAAGTGAATTAATCTCAGGCCCTATAACACGCTTATAATTTCCACTAAGTGAATAACCTTATCCTACTCAAAAAAATACCTTAAATAGTTCCACAATCTGTCTTTTTTTTCTTTATTTAATTAGCTCAGGGAATTAGGTTGATCTAAAATGTCAAAAAATGGGATTTATCTGAACTGCAGGGAAGGAAATGCCTGCAGTTCTATAGGAAGTGGACTGCTGGGTACTGGAATACCCTTAATTTATAACGAAATTTAATATATTATATGTTTTGTGTATATATTCTAGATAGTGATATCAAAACTAAATAGTATCAAAATACACGGAGTCATATCAAAAATAGGCGATATTTTTAAGCATCTATATTTAATTAGCGACAAACATGTTGAAATATTGTCAAGTAATTCGCATTTTATTTAAAATGATTAATCTGGGAATTAAAATAATCCTTATTTATTTTCTATTCTAGTGTAATTTTTATTGATTTCTATAGTCTTTAAACCCGGCAGTGTCTGGTTGGTTGGATTTATTGGTGTGATTCCTTGGATTAATTTCTTGCCATTCACATCGTAAACATCTATTGTAACCGCGTCTGTTTCCATTAAATACCCCTATTTATAGATGATTCAGCTGATCTCTGGTACTAGAAAGGTAATCTTTGTGGACTGCAGGTGAGTCAATGCCTACAGCCCATAGAAGGATTGGTTGAAGGTAGGGTAGACCTTTGAATTAGAACTAGATTTAATTCATTATATAGTTTTCTCACATATTCTATACAGTATTATTTAAGCTACATAGTAATGAACGATTTGAAACTCTATCCAAAAGCTAAGTAAATATCTGGTTAAACTTAATTTATATACTTTTGAAGTAATAAAACTGTATGAAAAATATCTTAAAGGTACTTACCGTGCTGTGTCATTTGAAACATGGGGAATGGAATTGGTCAAAAAACCGACTTATTCTAAGACCACCGATAAAACTTTTATAGTGAGTCTAATAGAATATCATTACCCTACTCAAAATAATCGCTCTGTGAGCCTGAGAATGGCTCATTTTTTATTGATCTAGTCTAAACCCCGGCTTTGTATCAAAGGAAACTAAATAAATGATAAACACACGACTACTAAATATTAATTATAAAGTAAAAACGGTGAATATATGGCTCGCCCATCAAAACTGTCTCCTGATATTACTAAACGAATCGGTGAAAACATTGCTTTAGGACTTCCGTACTCTCTCGCAGCTGAAGCTGCAGGAATCACATATCAGACGTTCAACGAATGGCACAAGAAAGGCAAAAATTCAAAATCTGGAGAGTACTATAGGTTTTATAAATATATTCAAAAATGTAACGCCGATGCGGCAAAGAAATGTCTTGAAAAACTAAACGAAGCAGCAAAAGCAGGAAACTGCACGGTGTGTATGTGGATTTTAGAAAGACGTTTCAGTGAAGACTTCGCCAGACGACAATATCGTAAAATTAATGTCATTTCGGAGAACCTGAATCAGAACGTTGACATAATAGTTAAGGACACAGATGCAATTCGGAAAGAAATTCTAGCAAAGCTTGTTTTGGGTTGAAGAAAGTAATGAGTTATTAACTAGTTAAGATTATTCATCGGAATTTTATTTATTTTTAATAGAATATCCTTCCATTCTAATTTTATCCTATGGTACAATTTCAGCCAGACTACCAGAATCTCCACCAGGGCTTACTTTTTTCTACATTTTCGGGAAGTAGCTTAATGTTTAGCCTGCTATTTTCCTGGATTACCGACTGTAAAGAAAAAGCCTGCTTATCTATCTGTTGATCTTTAATTGCAATTTGGTTATCTTTTATCGCGATCTGCCCTTTTAGAAACTCCACTTGCGCCATTGTGTCAGTAAGTCTTGATTTTAACTCAGTGGTGCCATTGGGGTCATGGTAGTTACCATCGGAGTCATTATTGGCACCAATATTGGCGTTAGGGGCTTCCGTACTTTTTTTTCTGGCGTCACTATTGGTACCAAAAGTACCATCTGGAGTAACTGTTCCTTCCTTTAATTCCACAAGAAGCTCGAGTGCTTCGTTTATAGCTTGTGCTGCGCTGGCGTAATGCTGGCGTATCCTGGCGTCTAATTCTTTTGTAATTCTTGCTGATACACGTATCCGTTCTTCTCCTGGCGCCATAGTTGGATATATTTGGCGCTGATTTTAAAAAGTTATCGTTTGTTATTGGTAACGTAGCTTACAAGGTATTTATTAATTCACGAAAGATTATTTTTTTCATTCCTTGGAATTAATGGAAAGTCAATAGTTTTAGTGACAAATATTCTGTTTATTATTTTTCCATATCAGCAAAACGGCAAGTCCTATTTTTTGTAGTGACAAAAAGCAGAGAAAATAGGTATATACAAATAATAATGGCTATATAAAAAAAGCCCATGTACATTGCGGATAATAAAAAACTTGAGAGTGCATGTATAGTCCCACCAACATTAAAAGAACTTATGAAAGAACAACAAGCACTAGAAATGCGAAAAAAGGAACGATTTTGCAAAACTTAGGTGCATCGCTGCAGAAAATATCTCTCTAATATGGTAATTTTATCCTAGGTAGTTGATACAGAACTAAATTTTCGTGATGAATGACATGGATCGTGTCTTCACTCTACTCTTTTTCAAATTGGCATAATATTAGGTCTACTCTATTAAGATAGATCCAATACTCGTGCAGCAAATCCGAACATTAAATCAAGTAATTGAGCCTTTTTAGGCCCTAATTAAATTACTTGAATTAAGATTTATCAAGCGCCCCTGTATACACCACTGTTCGTTTGGTGAACTTATACCCGCTCAACATCTAGAGACTCGCTTTGTGATGATATGTTAAGCATACTAGCAGGGACCATTACCTGGTAACCAGACACATTTTGTAAATCGGTTGGCTTAACCTCAATTTGAGTATATGTTCCCATATTTTTTACGGTTGCTTTTGGTGTGTGACCTGTTTTATAGCCCCAAACTTCATTGATTTCTCTTTTGACTCCATGGCTTTTTGGTGAATCGCCTTGTGATAGCATCCATTGTTTTGGTGTGTAGAGATATTGTGTGTTTTTGGTTGTCATAAGCGGTGCACGCAGAGTTGTGAATTTCCCAACTTTCCAGACACCTTTTTCCTTAGTTGCTTGCGTATAAAACACAGTCCAAACTCCATTATTATCTTGCGCAGGAATCCAGAGTTTCAAGATGTTTCCGTCATCAGTAAATACACCTGCACTGCGATATAACAGAGTATCTGTATGTGTTGGACATGATGAATCATCGAGTTTTAGAAGTGATGTATTTTGAACTGTAAAATTATCGGTGTAGTTATTTGCAGTTGCAATATGTAGATCGCCGGTGAATCCGTTGTTACTATACATTGTAAGTAATGCATAAATTGTCGATTTTCCTGGATACTTCATTACATTCATATGCCAGGGGTGATATTGACTTGATTGACCCACTGCTTGCTTATTCCCAAAATGAATCCCATCAGTGGATGTGTATCTGTTTATTACATGAGGGCTAGGGTCAATATCAACAATCCACATGTAAAATGTCCTCGTAGCTTCATCATACAATACAGCTGGTGATAACCCATGACTATTGACATTTATTTCTGGTGAAACAGTAATACCATCATACGTCTTAACCTTCGTATCTTCTACGGTTTCATCACCAACGATATCTCCTATTACATAATAGCACATGAATTTCCCGATATTAGGATTGTATA
>Ga0326727_10023079_pt1 | contig 11929 bp, 8 predicted proteins | sample MB2enrmetagenome_FD_207643 | JGI IMG/M metagenome (GOLD analysis project Ga0326727, IMG submission 207643) | Lab enriched peat soil microbial communities from McLean, Ithaca, NY, United States - MB29MY | ecosystem: Environmental > Terrestrial > Soil > Wetlands > Peat | place: USA: New York... | reverse complement strand
CGCCCTCACCATGGCCTCGATCAACTCCGGCCGCTGAGCGAGATCGATCGATGCCTCGGTGTAGAACAAAAACGGATATTCATGAGAAACCTGCCACTGTTCCAGGCTCCGGGCCAGTTCCAGAGCGTGCTTATGGTTGCCGATAAAATTGTCGTCGACGATAAAGACCTGCTCGCGCCAGCCCAGCTCGAACAAGGCGTCGAGTTCCGCAAGCAACTGACGCGGAGTCTTCGTTCGCGGCTTCCTTCCATAGATAGTGATGATGTCGCAGAACTCGCACTGGAATGGACACCCACGCGAGAACTGCACCGCCATGGAGACATACTTTTCGATCTTGAGCAGATCAAACCGCGGGACCGGCGTCTTGCTGACATCGGGCTTGTCCTGGATGACGTAGAGCCGCTGGGCGGAGCCTCGCTCCAGATCGGCCGCGATCCGGTCGAAAATCTCATCCGGCTCACCCACGACAACATGGTCTGCCAGTGCAAGCAGGGTGTCCGGCTCGCTGCTCGCGTAAGGACCACCGATCATCGTGCGCTTGCCAAGGGCCCGCGCCCGCAGGAGAGTCTGGCGAATGTCATCTTTCTGCACGCTCATTCCGCTCACCATGACGAGGTCAGCCCAGAGGATGTCACGGTCATGCAGAGCTTCAAAGCTTCGATCGATCAGTCGCATCTTCCAGCTCTTCGGACAGAGCGCGGCCAGGGTAAGTAGACCCAGGGGGGGATGGACGGTTTCTTCGCGAAGGAGATCCATCATTGCAGCAAAGCTCCAGAAAGACGGGGGGAACTGCGGCCAAATCATCAGGACTTTGATCGCTTCACCGAGAGGAGGAAAGGTGTGGAGATCGCTGCGATCGTCCCTTAGCGCAGACACGGATGGCCTCTGGGAATCGCTCATCTGAATCGGAATCCCCCATCTCGACTCTATCTCTACCTTACGGCTTGCGTTGGAATTCCGGCACACCGAATTGCCACAGCAGGAAGCTCCATTCATCCGCGAGCGTTTCCTGGGCCTGTTTCTTCGTACCGCCGATTTGGCCGTGGCCGCCCGCGTACTCGACGCGCAACAGGACCGGCTTACCGCTCGCGGTAGCAGCCTGAAGCCGTGCCGCCATCTTCGCCATCTCCCACGGATCGACGCGGGGATCATTGTAGCCCGTTTCCAGCAGGACGGCCGGGTAAGCAGTCTGGTCCTTGACGTGGTGGTACGCGCTCATAGCGTAGAGCGTCTTAAAGCCATCCTCGGTCTTGGTGCTGCCAAACTCGGGGATGTTGGGCACGCCATTGGCTGTGGTTTCCATGCGTAGCATGTCGGAGCAGCCGACGACGTCGATGGCCGCGCCGAAGAGATCAGGCCTCTCCGTGATCGCCCGGCCGATAAGAATGCCGCCAGCGCTCCCGCCTTCGCCGGCCAGCCGCGGCGGGGAAGTGTATTTGTTGTCGACCAGATACTGGGCGCAAGCGATAAAGTCGCGCCAGGTATTGGATTTAGTGTCCTTCTTACCTGCCAGGTGCCATTCCTCGCCGTATTCTCCGCCGCCCCGCACGTGGCACACCGCATAGACTCCACCCTTTTCGTACCATGCCAGCCATCGCGAGAGGAAGAAAGGGGGATTGGACATGCCGTACGCGCCGTACCCGTCGAGGAGCGTAGGATTTGATCCGTCGAGCTTTATGTTCTTTGGGTGAACGATGGAGAGCGGCACCAGCGTGCCATCGTAGCTCGTGACTTTGACTTCCACCGACTCAATATTGGCAGGGTCATCGTAGGGACCGGTCGGCTGAAGTTTCGTATCCGTCACCTGTCTCGTCTCAGGGTCATAGGTGTAAAGCTTGTAAGCCCTCTCCCAGGAGGTCATAGCAACCAACCCGCCGGGCAGGCGGGGGTCGGTGAAGACAGCGACGGTGCCCTTAACCGGCAAGGTGACTTCTTCCGCGCGCGGATGGGGCCCGTAGGGCACGCGCAAGATGCGGTTAAGGCCGCCGTCCAGCAATGTCACATAGAGGGCATCCTGGGCAGGGTTTACGGCGGTAACCACCGCTTGGCCCGGCGGCACGACCGTCTCCGCCTTGGACAGGGCGGGTTGGCGCGCATCGAGGCGCAGAACCTTGTAGCGCAGCGCATCCTTAAACGACAGCAAATAGAGGTCATCACCGTGGACTTCGACGTCGGCTACATCATCGGAAAAATCGGCCACCTTGCGCCAGGCAGAATTGGTTTTGCCCAGGTCGGCCACCGGTTCGATGTAGAACACGTTATTGGGCGAGGTGCCGTTCGAGATTGCTCCGATAGCGTAGTCCCAATTCGGCTGCGCCGCAACACCCGCGAAGTAAGTCGGGTCCACACTGATCGAGGGCACAGCGCCGTAACCGAACACTGCGGGGTCTTGCTCGGAATCTGTTCCCAAGACGTGCAGATAGCCACGCACCTTCTGCTCGATCTCTGTGGCCGGCGCGCCTGGGGGCAGTTTTTGCAACCTGCTATAGACCAGCGAGTGATTATCCGCCAGCCAGTTCGGGTTGCTTTCCCAGGCGCGGGGGATCACATCGCCAAGCTCGCGTCCGGAAGCGGTCTCGAAGAAGTGCACTTCCGTGTCCGCCTCCGACCCGCCCGGGGCGATGCCGACGGCCACGTACTTGTTATCGCGCGACGCGGCAAAGTATTGGATCGTGTTCTTTCCCTTGCCCTTGTTCGACGGCGCGAGCGTAACCTTCTCGGGGTCGACCAGGAGTCTGTCCTCGCCCGTCAGCCCTTGGCGCAGATAGAGTTTCGCGACATCTTCCGTGGGAAGGCGCTTACGAACGAGGTAAAGACCGCCCGGCAACTGTTGCGCGAAGACTCGCGGGACCGCCTGGTCGAGCTCCTGAATGCGCGCCAAAAGCTGTGCGCGCCCGGGCAGGCTCGCCAGCGCCGCCCGCGTGTAATCGTTTTGGCCCTTCATCCACGCCTGCACTTCCGGATTCTTGAGATTTTCCATGTAGCGATAAGGGTCCACCACCTTGGTGCCGTAGTAGTCGTCGGTGACCGGTTTGGCCGGCGCCACGGGCGGGGAAGATGGATTGGCCGACTGGCAGCGCAGGTCTAATGAGTGCGCGCTCAACAGGAGCGCCAGGGAGGTGAATGCATAGAGCAATAGTCGCTTTGCGGTCATAATTAGCCCCTTGTTTGTGGGATCTCCTACGTGCAAGACTTTACCAATGGGATTGGTGCGTGTCAAGGCGTCATGGAACGCATGAAATGCATCGACCGGAGAGTACTTAAAAGTTATCCGAGAGGCATGGCCAGCGCTAAACGGCGATGAAGAGGTTCTCTGCGAATGCCCACTCATTGTCCACCCACTGCGCCACGCACTCGAACCCGGCCCGTTCGGCCATCTTCGGGGCTTCTTGCCGCCCATACTTATGACAGCTCTCGGTCCAGATGGTCTCATCGCGCTCGAGCGTGGTGCGGAAATTAGCCCCTTCGATGAAGACGGTCTGGCTTTCAACCGAGCGGAGATGCATCTCGATGCGCCGCTCCCGGGCGTTGTAGAGCGCGACGTGCTCAAATCGGGACAGGTGGAAGTCACCTCCGAGCTCCCTGTTGATGCGGGCCAGCAGGTTGCTATTGAACACCGCCGTCACGCCGAGAGAGTCGTCATAGGCGGGAATGAGTTGGGCCAGGGGTTTTTCCAGGTCCGTGCCTAGCAACAGAGCATCGCCAGGCTCGAGCGCCTCGCGAATCTTGCGCAGGAAGTCCTCGCCGGGCCCGCGATCAAAGTTGCCGATCGAGCTACCCAGGAAAAGCACCACGACTCCCTCACCGAGTCCGCGGCGCGCCACCGCTCTGCACAGACCATCCAGGTACTCGGTCTCGAATCCCAGAATGTTGACCTGGGGCAAATCATCGAGTTCGCGCTCACAGCTTTCCAGCGCCGTCGAGGAGATCTCAATGGGACAGTACGTCGTCGGCTGATGGTGGGCGAGGGCTTGAAGTATCCCGCGCGTCTTCCTACCGCTGCCGCTGCCCAGCTCAACGACGATCCCATGCGAAGCGAGCCGCTCCGCAATGGCCTCGGCGTGTCGCCGCAGAATTCTCTCCTCCGCTCTCGTCAGCCCGTATTCAGGAAGCTTGGTGATCACTTCAAACAAGGCGGAGCCGACGTCGTCGTACAGGTATTTTGACGGCAACTCCTTCTGCCCCGACCGCCCGAGCCCGTCACGCACGTCTTCAGCAAACGAGTTGACAGCATAAGTCACGCCACTGCGGATCACCATATCGGCTCCCTTCAGTTGCTCACACAGCGGAAGGATGCGTAAACGAATGGATAGTGCGCCTGGAACCAATTGCGGAACGAACGGCGCAGCATGCACGCCCCAGTGCGCGGCGAGGCTCCTTTCATCACGTAATGCTTTCCATCGAAGAAGTTCGCTGAGTAGCCGCGGTAAAAGGGAAAAGGCTCGAAACCAGGGAAGGGCTCGAAGAGCGAGGAGGTCCATTCCCATCCGTTGCCGAGGGTATCCTCCACTCCGAAAGCGCTACGGCCGCCGGGATAGCATCCCACCGCAATCGGATCCCAACGCTGGAAGTCGAAGTTGCCGCGCTTAACCTCAGGGGACGCGTCACCCCAGGGATACGCTCGCTCCACGCCTTCCATCGTCCCATAAGCCGCGCGATGGAACTGGGCCTCGGTAGGAAGAGACTTGCCAACAAAACGCGCGTAAGCCGAGGCCTCCGCATGGCTGACATACACCGGCCAGGCCAGCAGCAATGGCAGATCTTCAAACATGGCCTGGTAGAACCACTGACCTTGGCGCTGGCTCCAAAACCGTGGATGGCAGATGTTCTGTTCCTTGATCCAGGCCCAGTCTGCGTCACTCCAGAAGCGCCGATCGTCGTATCCACCTTCGCGCATGAACTTGAGAAACTCACCGTTCGTGACTTTGTAGGCGTCAATCGCGAAGGCCGGCACTAGAACTGAATGAACCTCAAACTCGTTGTCCCAGCCAAACGATTCGCGTCCTTGCGGAATCCCGAGCGTCACAGTCCCAGCCGGGATATCGACCATCCGCGCAAGGATCGGCGGGCCGGCCTCGGAGGACGCCGGGGAACGATAACTGCGCGGCGCGATCTTTCGCTCGGTGGGCAATTGGTGCAGCATGTACGCCAGGGTTTCCGCGTGCATGAGCCGATGCTCGATCGCCACGTTCAGGATGATTTCGCGCGGATACTGCCAGCGACTCGCCGAGGCCTGTGGCCTGTCGTTGAGAATCCTGTCAAGTTCTTGGCGGACGCGAAGGTCATAGGCGTTGACCTCCGGGAGCTCAGGCCAGTCGGAGGGTTGGTCCGTCGGGAGGCCGCCGCCCACTGGATCGATGCCGAAGGCAAAGAGGCGATCGAACTCCTTGTGCGCAGGTCCCAGGCCCAGCGCCTGGTCTGCGATCAGATTCCAGTCAAACGCCTCGAGGTGGCCAATGTAGAAGACAATTCGGTGCCTTTCAGGAATGGGCCGGTCATACAACGCATTCGTGCGCACTATTCGAAACAAGTCATCGGTCATCGACCGTGATTCAGCCAGGCGGACCAAGAGCTGGTCCCGATTGTCCAGTTGAGTTGCCGTCGCTTTCATTTTGTGATTCTCCCTTTCGACTGCGAGGTTGGGATAGCCTGTCTTTGCCCGAGTATTGTTCAGATAAACTTCGTCATGGAGACTGTTCTTTGTTCGATCCCGAGACCCCCTCACCCCCTGCCCCTCTCCCCCAAGGGGGAGAGGGTGGACCGCAACCGGCGCTTTCTTCAGCCGGGGCGGGCCGGGTGAGGGGGTCACCCACCAGCGAATTGAGAGGTAATTTCGAATAGCCCCTTACGTGAACAGCATTGCTGCCGGCCCCATCTCGTCCAGGTCGCCTAATCTGACGTGATGCTTCATCCTCGCATTTCGGTTCGCGGCCTTGACATTCACGGGAACGGCTCAATCGTGACCTCGTCGATGTAACACCATCCCCAGTTTTCACCTGGCTCAAGAGACCGCATAATTGGGTGCTTGGTCTTTCGGAAGTGTTTCGTGGCGTGTCTATTCTTCGAAGAGTCGCAGCACCCGACGTGGCCACAAATCTCGCAAAGGCGCAAATGAACCCACGAATCACCCATCTTTAAACACTCTTCGCATCCATCGGTTTTTGGCGATGGGTTGCGAATTTGGTCAAGGTGCGAACAAGTTTCCTGCATCATGTCCCTCCTCTACTCTGTCGATGACTGGGCTTTCGGCTGAGTGATAGGCAAATAAACCTGGAATCGCGTGTCGGCCGGGTGCGAGGAAACACTGATCTCGCCATGGTGATTCCTTACGATCCGGCAAACAGTATCAAGTCCCAGACCCGTCCCCTCGCCCACTCCCTTGGTGGTGAAAAAGGGTTCAAAGATGTGCGGCAGAACATCGGGTGGGATTCCAGGTCCATTGTCTCCAATCTCGACAAGCACGCGGTCGAGTTCCCGCGCGGTCCGCACCCGCAGCTCACCCTTCCCTTGCATGGCCTCGATGGCGTTGGCCATCAGGTTGGTCCAAATCTGGTTGAGCTCACCGCCATAGGCGCAAATTCGCGGGAGGCTTTGGTCGTATTCGCGCACTACAGTTATTCCGTCTTTGAGGCGGTGGTGGAGAATCGTCAACGTATTCTCAAGCCCCTGATGCAGGTCGATCTCCTGCATGGCAGCCTGGTCCATGTACGAGTACTCCTTGATCGCTCGGACCAGATCAGAAACGCGTTTGGTGCTGATCTCAATCTCGCCGATCAGTCTCGAGATCGTGAGCAGCGAAGCGATGCGGATGAGTGCATCGCTCAGCACCTCGTCGCCCACCTGGGCAGCCAAGCCTTCTAACTTGGGTATTTCCGCGCCCGCGTCGGCGAGGGCCGGCGCGATCTTCCAGGCATCCGGCACCTGGCGTCCTTCCAGCCACGTGGTGATGCGCTCTTCGCGATCACTTTGGGCCAGGGGATCCGAAGGAATCGTGGCGGTATATTGCCCAGCCTCCCGCTCGAAGCGGGTAATCATCTCGCGCTGCTCAGGAGAGAGGGCGTGACGGGCGAGCCGGATGCTGGCGTCGCGCACGGTCTCGAGCGTTTCACGGAGGCTTGATGTGGCCCGTTGGGCTGCGGCGGCGGGGTTGTTCAATTCATGTGCCAAACCCGCGGACAGCTTCCCGAGCGCCATCAGCTTATCGCGCTGCGTCTCGAGCTTGGTGGTCTCGCGAATGCGGTCTGCCATGATGGCGACCAAACGCTGGCCGAGCTGGGGCATTCGCTGCAACATTTCAGGAAAAAGGTTCTTGTGGAGGCGCACCATGCGGGTGGGAAGCACGGCTCGGCCTGTGCCGGGGTAATGCGTCAGCCGTGAGTACGGGAGTACGCCGGAAACCTGGCCGGCATACGCGGTGTGGATAGGTGCGTCCGAACCGCTTTCCCGCTGTACGCGAATTTCTCCCTCGAGGATCACGGTGAGATAGTCCACAGGTTCACCCTCATGAGCAAAGATCTCTCCCGGCTGGAAACGAATTTCCTCAAACCTTTCCGCCAACCAGGTGAGGTGCTCCTGGGGCAGGTCAGAGAAGACCTCGATCTTGCGCAGATCGTCGATTAGACTCTTGCCCGTTTCGCTCGTAAGGTTTTCCCCCATGTCACACGACGCTGAGGTACTGATGAATGAACTGCACGGCAATCGAGCCTTCGCCCACGCCTGACGCAACTCTCTTGACCGAACCGTGGCGGACGTCGCCGGCGGCGAAGATGCCAGGGACACTGGTTTCCGTCCAATACGGGTCACGGGTCAGCGGCCATCCCTGGGGTCGCTTTCCGTCGCGCAGGAGATCAGTTCCGGTGAGGATAAAGCCGCGCTCGTCGCGCTCTACCACGCCCGCCAGCCAATCCGTGTTGGGCTCTGCGCCAATGAAGACAAAGAGCGAATTCGCTGCTACCCTTTCAGTCTCGCCCCTGTCCCCGCAGTGAATGGAAAGGGCTTCGAGGTGTTCGCTCCCAAAGACTTCCACGACCCGGGCGCGCGTTTCCACCTGGATATTCGGGGTATTCTTGATCTGGTCGATCAGGTACTGCGACATTGAGGCGGAGAGGGACTCGCCACGGACCAGCATGACCACGCGGCGCGCATATTTTGAGAAATACATCGCAGCCTGCCCAGCGGAGTTCGCGCCTCCGATGATGTACACGTCTTCATCCTTGCACGCCATGGCCTCCGTCATGGCTGAGCCATAGTAGACGCCGCACCCTTGCAGGTGCTCCGCGCCGGGCACATCAAGCTTGCGGTAAGAAACGCCCGTCGCGATCAGCAACACTTTGCAACCGATATCGCCTCCCTCCGCCAACTTGACGATCCGCGATGGGCCTTCCACTCGGACCCCGGTAACCTGCTGCGGGGTGAGAATTTCGACTCCGAAACGCCTGGCCTGAGCCACGGCGCGCCGCGCCAAGTCGCCACCGCTCAATCCGGAAGGAAAGCCGAGGTAGTTCTCAATGCGTGAGCTCATCCCCGCCTGCCCGCCCGGCGCTTCCATTTCGATCAGCACCGTGCGGAGGCCCTCCGATGCGCCGTAAACGGCCGCCGCCAAGCCTGCCGGACCGCCGCCTACGATCACCAGATCGTAAAACGCCATCTCCGGCCGCACGCTCAGCCCAAGTTTTTCCGCCAATTGCGCCGTGCTCGGGTCAGCCAGAGATGAGCCATCGGGGAAGAGCACCATCGGCAAGCTGGAGGTTTCCTTTCCGACCGCCTTCACGAGGCGGCGCACCTCGGCGATTTTTTCCGCCGTCTCAACATCGATCCATTGGTAAGGCGCCTGGTTGCGCGTTAGAAAGTCTCTGATCGCGTAAGAATGTGGAGACCAGCGCGTCCCGAGAACTCGAACCCCTTCGAAGGGAGGCCGGAACGATGCCATCCAATCCTCCAAAAGGTCATCGAGCACGGGGTAGAGGTGTTCCTCCGGCGGGTCCCAAGGCTTCAGCAGGTAGTGATGGATTCTGGCGTCGTTGATGGCGTGAATCGCCGCATCGGTGTCGGCGTAGGCCGTGAGCAGGACGCGCTTGGCGTTGGGGAAAAGCTCCATCGCCTGTCCAAGGAATTCTACCCCTGTCATCTGAGGCATCCTCTGATCTGCCAGAAGTAGCCCTACCGAATCGTCTCGCCTCTTGAGCCCGCGCAGAGCCTCCAGGGCGGCCGCGCCCGAGTCTGCGCGCAAAACTCGGTAGCGCTCGCCATACCGGTGCCGTAGGTCACGCTCCACCGCACGCAATACTTCCGCGTCGTCGTCAACCGTCAGCAGTACAGGCTTTGCCATTCGTTTGCCTCTGGACCGAGCCCAAGAGGGGCGAAACGGTGGGGTTCGCTCCTATAACCCGTCGTCTTCTCTACAGCAATCTATCGGATGAACCTCGGCCATCGTTCGTTTCAACCCCGCCGACCGTAATGCATCGCGCCAGCCGTTCGCCGGGCGGATAGGCCTGAACTCCCATTAAGCGAAATGGTTTGTTTGCGCCAACTGGCCACGAGAGCCTTTAGTCCGACCCTTCACCTACAAAGGAAAGTGAAACTTCCGGGCCCCGGTCCCCGTATACGTGTCCATAACGAAGCGCGCCTTTTCCTCGGCCGGAATTAACCTCGTCCCGGTCCGCGCGACGCTGATGTCACGTTCGCAAAGGAGCTGAAATGACAGATCACACCGTTGAAACATCGCCACGCCTGAAGGCCAGAATTGCAGGCGTGTTGTATTTGATCAGCGGGACGCTGTTCGTCCGCGGCATGCCTGTTGTAACTGGCGACGCCGCGGCTACGGTGCACAACATCCTGGCGCACCAGACGTTATTTCGCTTGGGTTTCGTGGCCGACCTCATGTCGGCCCCGTGCTATATCGCTGTGACGCTTCTCTTGTACGACTTGTTGAGGCCGGTGAACAGGAGCCTCTCGTTGCTCGCAGCGGTCTTCAGCCTCGTGGGATCCACCATAGGGGCTCTTGACTGCCTCTTTCATCTCGCCCCCTTGATCGTCTTGGGAGGCTCGCACTACTTGAGCGTGTTTAACGTGGAGCAGTTGCAGGCGCTGGCGCTCCTGTTTCTCAACTTGCATGCGCAGGGACTCAACATCTGCATGGTATTCTTTGGGTTCTTTTGCCTCCTGATCGGCTACCTCATTTTCAGGTCGACCTTCCTTCCCCGAATCATTGGCGTGCTGCTGGCGATCGCGGGTTTGTGCTACCTGACCAATTATCTCGCGACCTTCCTTTCTCCTGAGTTTGCGGCGCATCTGTTCCCCTACATCCTGATCCCCGGACTGGCAGAAATAGTGCTGGCCCTGTGGCTCCTCGTCTTCGGCGTGAACGTTCAACGATGGAAGGAGCAGGCTAGCGCAGCAGGGGGGGCCATCCGCACATGAAGGCCGCCATCTATACCAGATACGGGCCCCCGGACGTTCTCCAAATCAAGGACGTTGAAAAGCCTGTTCCCAAGGACAATGAAGTCTTGATAAGAGTTCGCGCGGCTTCCGTCAATCCCCTTGACTGGCACTTCATGAGAGGCACGCCGTACTTCCTTCGCATGATGACCGGGCTGCGCAAACCCAAGGACAAGCGACTAGGCGTTGATGTGGCCGGCCAGGTTGAAGCGGTGGGCAGGAACGTAACGCAGCTCAAACCAGGCGACGAGGTGTTCGGCGCGTGCCGTGGGGCCTTTGCCGAGTATGCGTGTACTTCCGAGTCGGCATTGGTCATGAAGCCGTACAACGTGACGTTTGAGCAAGCGGCTTCTGTACCTGTGGCGGCATTCACCGCATTGCAGGGTCTTCGCGACAAGGGACACCTTCAGCCGGGGCAGAAGGTCTTGATCAACGGTGCGGCCGGAGGCGTGGGTACGTTCGCTGTGCAGATTGCGAAGTCGTTCGGCGCCGATGTGACCGGCGTGTGCAGTACGAGGAATGTGGACATGGTCCGATCCATCGGCGCAGATCGGGTCATTGATTACACCCAAGAGGATTTCACCCAAAGTGGGCAACGTTACGACCTAATTTTCGACTGCGTTGGGAATCACTCGTTGTCAGCTTGCAGGCGCGTCTTGAATCCCAAGGGGACATACATCGCGGTCGGAGGACCGGGCGGTTGGTGGCTCGATCCTCTGACTCGTATGCTCAGAACGCTTGTGTTGTCATGGTTCGTGAGCCAGAAGCTGGTCATGTTTCTGGCGAAACCGAGCAAAGAGGACCTGACCATCATTGGCCAGCTCATGGAGGCCGGGAAGGTAGCACCGGTCATCGACAAGCGTTACAGTTTGAGTGAGGTCCCTGAGGCGATCCGGTATCTGGAAGAAGGGCACGCTCGGGGAAAGGCGGTAATAACTTTGTAACATATTACAATGGGACATTACTGATTTACTATTTACATTCCATATGCCTGAACTCCCCGAAGTCGAAACCGTTTCCCAGGGCCTCCAAAGGCATGCTCTGGGCCGCCGCATACTTGCCGTGGAGGTCCGCCATCCGGGCGTCATTGTCGGGTCGCCGGAGCAATTCGCCGCCGAGATTGAAGGGCGCGCCATCGTTTCCGTGCAGCGCAAGGGCAAGGCGCTCGCCCTCGAGCTCAGCGCCGAAAACCAGCCGCCGCGCTATCTGCTAGTGCGCCTCGGCATGACCGGGCAATTCACGGTCTCCGCGCGCCAGGCGCCACTCGAGCCGCACACACACGTCCTAATGGTGCTCGGCGAGCGCGAGGAGTTGCGCTTTCGCGATGTGCGGCGCTTTGGCAGGATACGCTCCTGCACACGTGAGGAGCTGGAAGCCGCGTTCAGCCGACTGGGTCCGGACGCGCAGCAGGTGACCGAGGAGCAGTTCCTGAGCGCCATGCGCGCCCGCCGCGGCGCCATCAAGAGTTGGCTGATGAACCAGCAGTTGCTGG
>Ga0326727_10023077_pt1 | contig 11931 bp, 9 predicted proteins | sample MB2enrmetagenome_FD_207643 | JGI IMG/M metagenome (GOLD analysis project Ga0326727, IMG submission 207643) | Lab enriched peat soil microbial communities from McLean, Ithaca, NY, United States - MB29MY | ecosystem: Environmental > Terrestrial > Soil > Wetlands > Peat | place: USA: New York... | reverse complement strand
CCACGATGCAACTCGAGTCCACACCCCCACTCAGGAAAACACCGATGGGAACGTCGCTGATCAATCTCTCCGAGACGGCCTGCTGAAATAGCCCTCGGATTGCGGCCACAGCTTCGTCCGGCGCATCCGTTGCCGGGGGTCGGGATGCCACTTCGACCAAGCTCCAGTAACAACTGCTTTCGAAGTGGTTCTTCTCCCAAACGAGCGTATGCCCGGGGGGAAGTGACCGCACGCCCTCGATGATGGTGAAAGGGTCCTGAACGGCACCGAAAGCCAGGTAGGATGCCAAGCCCGTCATATCCAGGCGGCGCGGCGCAAGCCCGCTGGCCAGCAAGGCGCGAATTTCCGATCCGAAGAGGAACAGGCCAGGCGACTCGTAGTAATAGAGCGGTTTTACACCCAGACGGTCACGCGCCAGAAAAAGCCTTTCCCTCCGCGCATCCCACAGCGCAAAAGCGAACATTCCGGCCAGACGACCAATGCACCCCTCGCCCCACTCCCCGTATGCCTTGAGGAGCACTTCCGTGTCCCCGGTGGAGGTGAAGCGATGGCCAAGTTTCTCGAGTTCGCTGCGGACTTGCTGGAAATTGAAAATTTCTCCGTTAAAGACCAGCCAATTGCCTGTCTCAGGATCATGCATCGGCATGTGCCCGGCGGGCGAGAGATCGAGGATGGCCAGGCGTCGGCTTCCCAACCCGGCGCACTGCTCCGCGTCCGAGCGAAGCGCAAGGATCTCGATCCCTTCGTCGTCAGGGCCGCGATGAGCCATTGCCCGCGTGCCCAAGCCGAGCGCTCGGCTAACCTCGGGCGAGCGCTTGCCGACTAGTCCGAAGATTCCGCACATAACCCAAACCTAAGAGGACCCTGGGGAAACGGCTAGAACGGTCCGAACTTGACCTCGTGATGCCACTTGGAAACCACCCCTCGCGAACGCGTCTCGCGCCTCAGCCGGCGATCCGAGTCACCGGAATTCGCGGAACAACGTGAAACCTCCCGGGGAAAATCTGGCATAAGACCCAACGTGTCGTGAGGAGCCAAGCAGAGGGGCGCCAAGCCTGGCGAATGAGGTGAAGGCTTTCGCCTATTTCTCCCAAATTCAGACAGGAAAATGCCCGGAGACACTTCACCATTTGGAGCACCACCGGCAGTGGCGGCGGCTTCAGACTCGGGTCAATGCACTCGAGCTCTCGATTCAGGATGATCGGATATCCTGCCTCAAGCTGCCCGGCTCTGAGATCCCCGGTAATCGTTTGATGACCTTGGTGATGCTCTGCGAGCACCTTGTTGACGAAAAGCAAGTCGCCGTGCCTCAGCACCGCGCAATTCCAAACTGCATCAAGACCGGTGAACATGCCCGGAACGTCCTCAAACAGGGCGCCTTGCTCGATGGCTCTCCGGTGAACCATGACCTGGCTTGGCAAACCCACGTTGCAGTCCTGAAGGTACATCCCCAGGTGGATGTGTCGTTGCCGGATGAGTTCTGCGGGCGCTTTTCCCCTGCGCCTCCAGCTCCGCACCCGCCTTCCACTGAAGTATCGCTGAACGAGGCTACTCACCATGACGACTGAGGGCAACCCGCGCGTCGAGAGGAGAAGTGTTTCCAGGCACTCGGGTCGTAGAACATCGTCGCTGTGCAGGGGCTTGATCCACGTTCCTCGTGCCTGCCGGAAGGTCGAGTTGATGTTGGGTACCTCGCCGTGCGGTCCGAGGTTTCGCATCACGCGCACGCGCGAGTCCCGCTTAGGCAGTTGCTGCAAGTAGTCCCACGTCTCACTGGGAGGATCCTCATCGTCGCTGATCAACAATTCCCAATCTTTATAAGTCTGCGCGAAGACACTGGCGATGGCGCGCCTGACCAAGACAGGGCGTTTGTACGTTGGAATGCAAACACTGACGCTCAGCGATGCCGGGTCTGTTATCCCCACCACACTCCCCTTAGCCTCCAGTTTCCAATTTCGAGTTTCGAATTTCCAGTTTCTGCTCTTTGCTTTCTCCGTTCATGAGTGTACCTTGACCATCTTGGCGACCAGGAAGGAACCCATCCCACATTTGTTCGTCATGAAGCGGCTAAGGCGGTTGGGAATCAACCCCAGAATCGCATTCTTGAAACTACCACCCGGAATAGGCACCAGGTCGGTCTTTTGACCGAGTATTTCGACACCCCTCAGAGCGAATAGGTCTGCGACGAGATGTTTCCATTCGGAAACTGAGTAATATCTGGCCATAGCGCCGTCCGTGAACCGCTGAATGGTATCGTGGAGCGGCCTGCCTTTCAAAATCCCCCCCTCTGCAAGGGAAAGCAAAGTCCCGGTAAAGTAATAATTCCAAAGGCCACGGTGATAAACCATCACAATTGTTTCGCCCTGGGGCCTCAAAACCCTGTGCATTTCTTCGAGGATTCTTCGAGGGTTCGAGGAATGGTGAATGACCCCCCAAGCCCAGATGAAATCAAAGCTGTTGTCATCAAATTGCATCTGCTCGGCATCCATGCGGAGAATTCGAGCGTTCAATTGGAAACAGCGCATCCTCTCACACGTACTGTTCACTGCGAAATCCGTGAGATCGATTCCCGTAAATGATTTCGAATGGGCAGCGAGGAGTTGCGCATGGCTGCCGTTGCCGACCCCAATCTCCAAGACATCCTTCCCCTTCAAGGCCTCAAAGTCTATGAGGAAGTCAAAGGGCACGCTCTTCCATGGAGCAAACAATCTCACGCTCTGGAAGAGGCGGCGATCGATTTCCAAGTAGAATTCCTTGCTGAATTCCTTGTAGGGGACTGCTTGTTTCCAGTCGTATCGCATCGGGTGGGATTCCCACCACGTGCGGTTCAACTCCTGCCAGCGCCGGGCTTGCTCGGGGCCGGACGGCAAAGCCGTGGGATTATCAAATCCTTCAGGAACATGATATGTACATTTCTTCATCTGGGAGGCTCGCCGTCAAAGCCAGGCGAAACGTCGTCACCACCTCGGCGACGGTTATCCGCTTCAGACTTACGTTCCCTGACTCATCCGAAGATGCCACACATAGCAGCTAATGTAGTGCCCAGGAAATGGCTAGACAACGTGCCTTCTCGTAGCGCCGGCATCCTGCCGGCAGATGCCGCCGGGACGGCGGCGCTACATTGTCCACTCAATTAGTGGACACTACACTAGAAAGGGCCCGAACCCGACCCAAGCTCTGAAGTCGATTCGTGGAAAGCATCGTCGGCAGGAGAATTCTTCGCTGCAAAGCACCTGGACAGTGCGTTATGGAATCCTGCAAGAGTGGAATCATAATTCCAGCTTTGAACCGTGCATCGTGCCTTCTCACCCAGCAGTAACAGGTGCTGTTCGGACTCGCAGGCGCGATCTATAGCCGAGGCCAGAGCCACCGGGTCGTTCTCGGGCACCAAGTATCCGTTCTCGCCCTCGATGACCAGATCGTGTGCCGCCCCAACCTTCCGCGTGGCGATCACCGGCAGTCCACTTGCCATCGCCTCGTTGACCACAAGTCCCCAGGGTTCCCATTCGGACGGAAGAACGAAAATGTCGGCCACGCCGTAGTACTTTGGTAAATCCGATTGCCCTTGAAAGCCTGCGAAGTAAACGTGGGGCATCCCCTGCGCCAGTCTTTCCAATCGTTCTCGCTCAGGACCGTCGCCAACGATCACCAATCCAATGTCCGATCGCTTTGTGGAAAGCCGCCGCAAAGCTTCAATCAGGACATCAACACGTTTCTCCACGGCTAATCGGCCCACGTAAAGCAGCAGATAACGCTGCCTCCAGCCTTTTTCCTCCCTGGTAGTTTGCCGAGAAACGCGATAACAGTCTGACTGGGTCTGAAAACGCTCGTTATCTACGGCATAGCGCGCCAGGAAAACCTTTTCCGGTGTTGCACCGTAGAATTGCCAATACTGAGAATTCACGGTCCCGACGGATAGGAAGGCCGAAACACGTCTTGTGAGCCAGCTCAGCAGCAACCGCTTCAGTGCACGCGTCAGGTGCGCTTTGCCCGGATCTGCAAGCACGTTCGAATCAGTCCGCATCAACATCGGAATCCGGTGACGGATAACCCAGAGAATCGCCAGCAGTGAAGTCGCGGTGTTATAACCGTAGATGACAACTGCATCGGGTCGGAAAGCTCTAAGTTCTCGCCATACACCGAGATTGATGGCTCCCAGCAACAGCCGGCCATCCCATCTTTCTCCCGCAAAGTTCTTGAGGTAGCGCGCCGGGTAGTGATGTGCACCAAAGCGCCATTGCTGTCCCGGCTGGTGGACGCGACAGTACAGCACTTGAATATCGTAGTCCGCCGACCTTGCAAGGCGTTCGAAAAGGGGCTCACGATAGGGTGTCGGGACACCCACCAAAATCGCAACGCGTTTCTTCATCGCGAAACTCGGAGGGGAGTAGTGAGGCGAGCCGCCAAGACGCCAAAGGCCAGCCAGAACAAGATCGTTGAAAAAAAGCCTACACTGGTGAGCCACGCTTCGAAAAATGCGTTTCCCAACCCTCCCACCAAACAGGCTGAAAGCGTGAGCGTCACCCAAAATTCCTCTCCCATTTGATGCCGCCTACGGAAGAGCATTAAGCGCTGGATCGCGGTGACAAGCACCCACGCCAGCGGGAGAAGCAGAAAGCCAGAACCCGCTAAACCGACTTCCTCTACCAACGCAAGGAAGCTGTTGGCCTTCTCGCGCCCGGCGGTGCCGCTTTCGAACGCAAACTGCCAGTCCTCGCTATACCCTTTGCTTACCCCAAACCCAATCCCGATCAGCGGGCTTTCCTTGGCCGCCTCCCAGGAGGCGCTGATGAGCTCTCCCCTCGATTTAAGAACGTAAGAACTGCCCTTAAGAACGTAGACTCGGTTCAAGGTCTGCACATTTTCAGGGAAGTACAAGCCATAAATGACCCCGGTGATAAGCGCGCCGCCCAGGAACAATCCAAAAGCCCTGCGGTGGGCAAAGTAGAGCCACCATCCACACGCAAGAAAGGTGGCAACCAAGCCCGCCCTGGATTTCGACATGAACAAGAGGATGAAATAAGCAATGGTGAGTAGAACATTGGCAACACGGATCTGCGGTGCCTTGTCAAACGACCGTAACAACTCGAGTAGTAGGACGGGGGCGACCAAGGCCGTGAAGGCCCCGAGACAATTCGGATTTCCGAAGGGGCCTGCGAAATAACCCGGCCGCGTAGGCAAGACATGTATCACCGTCAAGGCGCAGCCCAGCGCCACGATCACAGCGCACCAATAAACCTGGCCGAGAAGCTTGCAGGAGTCTCCAGATTGGCCTCCAGATTCCAGTCTCCCATACAGGATGACCCCCGCAGCCAGGCAACCAAAACTCCCAGCCTTTAAGATCGTCATCAGGCCGTTCGCCGAATAGGAGCTTGAAATCACCGCGTAGAGCACAAAGCCAAAAACGCTCAAATGCATCGGATGCCAGACAGAACGGCTTTTCTGCACAGAGCTCCGCAAAAGCATGCCGAGCGCCAAAGCAAGGAGCATGACCCAACGGAGTTCACTCATCGCTCCCCCTAGACCTGCGATGGGCATCGAAGCACCCAGGAAAGCCAGCAGGGTGGACAGGATAAGGTAGTGCGGCGGAATTAGAGAACCGAACAGGACAAGCGCAGCCACTACAATCGCAACTGCCACCTACCAACCTCCGCGAAGGAAAAATTCACCACAGAGCACACAGAGACCACAGAGAAAAGTACTTCTGCTCGCGCAAGCAGGGATTACAAGGTTACGGTTCCTTGTTTGTTGACCCACGGTCTCTGCCTGCATCTCTTCTCCGTGGCCTCTGTGGCCTCTGTGGTGAGAAGTTTGTTTCATAATTCATTCACAGCCTGAAAGCGGTGGGCGAGGCCACGACCTATTCGGGTGATTTGAGAACCAGGCTCGACTCACGGCTGAGGTGATGCATAAGATGGGGGCTTCCGGCAATCGCAGCCACGACCTGCTCGAGCGTAACGGACCCGATTACGCGCTCCGATGCCGCCACCTTCCAATTTCCCTCAACAAGAAGAATTGCCATCCGAAGCAGAGGCAACATCGCCGCCGCAAAGAGGATGAGGGCCAGTAGGCTGGAATCGCTCGTGGGGCTCACTAATTCGAGCTGATTGGCCGGCTCGCCCGGCCTCGTTTCCACGAAAGGAGGCTTGCCACGCATTTGAGGCCTTCACCATTTGTTTGCCCCGCTGGAGGAACAGCCCTTGGCTCCCGTGATCGAAGACGGATGCCAGAAGGGGGAAGTCAGAAATGTTGGTCCTATCCCTCAACACTGTTCCAGTGCCTGCTGCAATCGGCTCACACACGCGGACCATCTGTAACCCTCTGCCCGCCGGTGGCCCCGGCCGATAAGGTCGTCCCGGAAAGCAGACGGAGATTGCAGGGCTGTCATCGCTTCGACGATTGAGTCTGGTCGATCCGGATCAACGTAAATCGCTGCATCACCGACCACCTCGGGAACCGCCGTGGAGCGACAGGTGACGATAGGGGTGCCGACCGCCATGGCTTCAGCCGCGGCGATGCCAAACGTCTCGTACCGGGTCGGATAGAGCAGAGCCAGCGCGTCACGCATGTGACACGCCAACCGGCCTGAGCTCACATAGCCCAGGAGCGTCACATTCGGCAACTGCGCGGCAGATTTCCTCATGTCTTCTTCATGCTGGCAGCCAGCCACGATAACCCTCAAATCCGGCATTCTCCATTTCAGGAGATGGGCAGTTTTAATGATCCTATCTCCGCCGTCGAGGTGATTGAGCCCGCCGACACAAAGGATAAAGGGTCGGTTCGACGCCTCGCCGGAGCAGCCGCGCGGTTTTTTTGCCGCCTCAAAAAAATCTGCTTCTACGCCGTTGCCGACCACACGGACTCTCCCCGCGTCAACGTCAAACCATTCGACCACCTGCCGTCTGAGAAATTCCGAAACTGTGAGAATCAGGTCGGCCTGTCGGGACAGGCGCACATAGGTGGCACGGCTGCGAAGACGCCCGATGCGCGCCAACAGGCCGCCGCGTTTCGGCATATTCGGATCTAGTTCGGAGGCCCCGTGGATTGTCACGGCGACCCTGGACTTGCGAACTGGAATGAAATCATTCTTTGGACAGTAAACCCAGTCCGCGCCTCCGGACCAGCGGTCGGCCGCGGGACAGCCTGTCAGCGTCCACGCCGCTTTGGCCAGTTTCCAGGGCATGGGCATCTTGCAAATCGGTAGGAAGGAAAGTGAGCCCGAGAGGCAGATTTGATCCCGGGCTGCGAGCAAGGAAACTTTGTTAGTCCGGATCTGGCTCAGGCCGTGGACCATCTGAAAAATATGCCTGCCGACGCCCGTTGGCCTCGGATAGGAGGTGAAACGAAGATCCGTGAACACGCGGATGTCCATCAGGTTATCGCCGTCAGTCATCCCTCGGTGTGTGCCGTCGTTCTCAGAACGGCGAACACACTACCCGCTCACCGCGATGAGTCCGCTTATGTCGCCCTTCGCGCCACCCAACGAATTCCCCGCCGGGGTAACCCTGCCACCCATGCGGGGTAGGTTACGACAGCCCTCGTCATCGCCGCGGTCGCAGGTCGCGAATCAGCTTCACGGTGTCCAGAAGTCCAGCGCGCGGCGAACTAGGCCCAAGGATCGAACGCGCCTCGTACGTGATTACTTCATCGACAGCGGGATGATAGTGCGGGATATCGGCCACAGCGCTTTTGCACAACACCGCCATATGCGAGTGCGGAAACCTTAGTCTGAGGTTACCGAAGAGTGGGGTTAGGAAGACAAGATCGCCAAGGTGGGACAAGCAGATGGCCAGGATGCGCTGCGGTTCACCACCATCCAGTTTCCACGAGCGAACTCCGAAGACCCGGCCCGTTGGCCTTAGAAGATTGTAAAGAAGTCGTGTCGCGTTTCGAGAAGCGCGCATATACGCTGGAATCACCTGGTCAGGTCGTTCGAGAACGATGAGATGTTTCTGGGATCGAAGCCGACGATGAGCAGACCATCGCGGGCGATCTCCGCCGGCGCCGTAACCACTAGCCGGCGACCGATGGTAACCTCGTCTGGTTCAACCTTCTTGCCTAAGTGACGGAGCAGTCGTGCGACCAACGAGTAAGTACGTATACTCTCCATTTCATAGTGAAGGCCTTGATTGGCGAATTCACTGCCTAACTGGCTCTCCTGGACCTGGCAGAAAACGAATCCTTGGTCTGGCCCAGCGACAATCTCAATGCGGACAGCTTGATTGTCGCGTGAGATCCTTAGGCTTGATTGCGGGCTGCTGCCGCCCTCGAAGCCGTTCACCGTAATTAGCCTCCTTGCGCGCCCTCCGTTGGGCCATGCCGCCATCTGGAGCATGGCCTGAGCTCCTGCCCGACCTGCCTGATCGTTAACAAGTAACAACGTGGGCACGCTCGCCGTGGCGATGGCCTTCCGGAGCCCTTCGAACTCTACGCGGGCCGGCCGATTTTGGGCCTCGTATTCTCTCACTGTCTGTGGAAAACCGGTCAGGTAGATCAACAACCGGGCTAACGCTAAACCGACGAACCCCAACGCCAGTCCCCTCCGGACCCACAGCCGGTCCGTGGCCTGGCTGATTTGCTCGGCAGCAACAATGGCTGCCAGCGCGCCGAAAACCCCGGCAAGGAGCATAAGCCGGGTCGCGGGTGCTATCCACAGGACGCCGAGTGCAATTCCGAGGCACAGAAGGACCCGCAAGAGGGGCCTGCGCCCCGCCTTGCCCGGCCGGAGCAACGCATAGGCCACGAGGGCGTAGCCGGCTAAATTCATCAACCCCCCGAGTAAAGCCCGCAGCCTCCACTCGCCGCTCGTAACCGCCGCCGTCCCCCAAGGAAAGAAAGCCTTGCCAAGGAGCTCCGCCGCTCCCATAATCCCCTTCCACGCCCAGCCATTTTCAGGCTGCAGAACGTAGGCATGGCTTACACCACCGTAAAACACCCAGCGCAATGCCGCAAAGCAGAACAGCGGCAGCAGGAAGAGCGGTAATACCTTTAGGCGCCGCCGAGCTAACTTTCCGTCACGTCCGAAAACGAAGAGGAGCGCTGCGATTACGGGCGTTACTACGCCGGTTTCGTGACTGAGCAACGAACCCAACTGACACAGGATGGAAAGGGCGATTCGCCATCCTTGATGACGGCTACCCTCCGGGGGCAGGAGGAGAAAAGCGGCCAACGCGAAAAGTACCATCAGTAGACTGCACCGATAGGCTGATAGCAGGAGCGCCTCATACCACATGGCTGAGAAGGCGTATACAATCAACATTGACGAGACAAACAAAAGGCTGCCACTGGTCTCGCGACGCACGAAAAACATGAAGAGAATGAGCGTAATCGCCAGGCCCAGAAAGTTCGTCGTCAGATTAAGGGGTCCGGTTCCGGGGGAGAGCAGGCTTTCAAGCCAGAAAGTTGCATTGACCACCGGCCGACAGAAATCGGTACGGAGCTGGGGAAGGTCTGGAAAACTAACGACGTAGTTAGAGAAACCACGCGTAACCCACAAGGCCGGGTCCGGCTGATACTGCCGGGCGCTCGCGAGGATCGAAGCAAAATCATCTCCCTTTATGTGGAATGTTTGCACATACGGCAGAAGGAACACGGAGTAAAGAAGACCTGTTGCCAAGAGCAAAGATGCCACTACTAGCCAGTATTTACGCCCTGTCATTGACAGCCTCTAAACCTTCTGCCGCCATTCGAGAAGCGCGCATATACGCTGGAATCATCTGGTCAGGTCGTTCGAGAACGATGACATGTTTCTGGGATCGAAGCCGACGATGAGTAGACCACCGCGGGCGATCTCCGGCGGCACCGTAACCACGAGTCGCCGACCGAAGGCAACTTTGTCTGGTTCAACCTTCTTGCCCAGGTGACGGAGCAATCGAGCGATGGGTGAGTACCAACGGACAGTCTCCATCTCATAGTGGAGACCTTGATTGACGAATTCACTTCCTAACTTGCTCTCCTCGACGTTGCAGAAATAGAATCCTTGGCCTGGCCCAGCGACAATCTCAATGCGGACAGCTTGGTTGTCGCGCGAGATTCTGAGGCTTGATTGAGGGCCGGTTTCCCCACTGAAGCTGTCCACCACAACGAGCCTCCTTACCCGCCCTCTGTTGGGCCATGCCGCCATCTGGAGCATGGGCTGAACTCCCGACCAACCTGCCCCATCATTGACGAGTAACAATGTGGGCACGCTCGCCGTGGCGGTAGCCTTCTGGAGTCCTTCGAACTCTACGCGGGCGAGGCGACTTTGGCCCCCCCAGTAGGCCACCATCTGTGGGATGCTGGTCAGGTAGATCAACAACTGGCCGGCTGCTAAACCAACGCCCCCCAGTGCCAGTCCTCTCCGAACCCACCGCTGGCGGGCACCCTGGCTGATTTGCTCGACAGCAACAATAGCTGCCAGCACGCCGAAAACTGCGGCAAGTTGCATAAACCGGGCCTTAGGTGCTATCCACAGAACGCCGAGTGCAACCCCAAGACACAAAAGAACCCGCAAGAGGGGCCCACGCCCCGCCTTCCCCGGCCGCAGCAACGCGCAGGCCACAAGGGCGTAGCCGGCTAAATTCATCAACGCCCCGGTTACGACCCGCAGGGACCACTCACCGCTTGTGACCTGTGCCGTCTCCCAAGGAAAGAAAGGCTTGGCAAGCAGCTCCACTGCTCCGGTAATCCCCTTCCTCACCCAGCCGTGTTCAGGCTGCAGAACGTAGGCATGGCTTACACCACCGTAAAACACCAAGCGCAATGCGGCGAAGCAGAGCAGCGGCAGCAGGAAGAGCGGTAATACCTTTAGGCGGCCTCGAGCTACCTTTCCGTCACGTCTGAAAACGAAGAGGAGGGCTGCGATTACAGGCGTTACTACACCCGTCTCATGACTGAGCAACGAAGCGAGCTGGCACAGGATGGAGAGGGTGATTCGCAATCCTTGATGACGGCTACCCTCTGGGGGAAGGAGGAGAAAAGCGGCGAGCGCAAAGAGCACCATCAGGAGACTGGCCCGAAAGGCCGATAGCAGGAGCGCCTCATACCACATGGCCGAGAAGGCGTACACAATCAACATTGACGAGAGGAATAAAATGTTGCCGCTCGTCTCGCGACGCACGAAAAACACGAAGAGAATGAGCGTAATCGCTAGGCCCAGAAAGTTCGTCGTCAGATTAAGGGGTCCGGTTCCGGGGGAGAGCAGGCTTTCAAGCCAGAAAGTTGCATTGACCACCGGCCGACAGAAATCGCTACGGAGCTGGGGAAGGTCTGGAAAATTAACGACGTAGTTGGAGAAACCACGCGTAAACCACAAGGCCGGGTCTGGGTGGTACTGCTCGGCGCTGTTGAGGATCGAAGCAAAATCATCTCCCTTTATGTGGAATGTTTGCACATACGGCAGAAGAAACACGGAGTAAAGAAGACCCGTCGCCAACAGCAAAGGTGACACGGCCAGCCAGTATCTGCGGGAGGTCATTCACAGCCTCCGGATCTTGAGTTGATAGGCCAGCAAAGCGCATGATGTTCGCTCAAGCAAGCAGTGAGCATCATCGCATTACCTTTTGCGCCAGAACTACAATCGAGGTCCCCAAGGGCAGATTGATCGCCCCCATCATCGAGGCTTCGATTCTCAGCAGAACAATGAGCAGATTGTTAAGAAAGGCGGGCAACATCACATACGAAGCCCTGGGGGCGAAGGGATCCTTGGGAAAGAAACCGCGGAACAGGCGGTAGAACGCAATAGGGAAAAAGGCGAAGAAAACAGCATAGCTTCGTTTCAGCACTCGGAAGCCGGAACTGGTCAGCTTGATATGCAACTCTGACGCTATATATCGCCTGCGGTGCATCAGGGCCTCGTCGTGCTCGCTCCAAAGAAACCGGTAGGCCGGAACGGTCACAAGGAGGAATCCCTCAGGTCGCAAAACCCGGTGGAACTCGCTCAATGCGCGCATG
>Ga0326727_10023076_pt1 | contig 11932 bp, 15 predicted proteins | sample MB2enrmetagenome_FD_207643 | JGI IMG/M metagenome (GOLD analysis project Ga0326727, IMG submission 207643) | Lab enriched peat soil microbial communities from McLean, Ithaca, NY, United States - MB29MY | ecosystem: Environmental > Terrestrial > Soil > Wetlands > Peat | place: USA: New York... | reverse complement strand
CCAACATGGAACCGGCCTCAATGCGGGCCAGTGGCGATAAATGATTAAGAGATGATCCAAAAACGCAAACTATGGGCTGATCCTCCGCCCTTCCGCCAAGGCCCCCTCACGAGGGCTGGCACCTGCACAATTGATGGAACGAACCCCTCTCTGAAATCATCAGCGGCGCGCAAACCACTTTCGCGCGCCAAAAAGCAGCCCGCCTATCGCTGTCAGCGCAACCGTGCTTGGTTCGGGAACGTCTGAAAACGAGATGTCGTCGATATTCCAATTGTTCGCTTCTGAACTATCTCCCAATGCTGCGAATGTGATTTGCTCGGAATCATCAGCCCATGCCGAAATATTTGCACCGTACAGCGTGTAGTTTGACCCCGTCCCGATGGCGCCGATTGGAACGATTTGGGTTCCCATTAGAACGTCCAATGATCCAAGGCCAGGTTCGGCCTCAAAATAAAGCGATTGTGTGCCAGCAGGTATGAGACCAGTTTGGCTGATTGAGACACCGGGCAACGAACCTTGAAGTATAACACTGTAATTTCCGTCAATTGCTCCGTTGGCTGCGTTAACCAAATCCACTTGCGGAGCACCTGTAGAAAACGAATTGTACGCTACTACTGTCTCCTGAGTGGTCCCATAATAGACAGTCCACCCAGGTAAGGCGCTTGCAGCGGTGACGTCGTAAGCAGGATAAGGGTTTCCAGCAGCGACCGGATTCGCCTCCTCGAAATTTAGGTTTTGGAAAGTGCCTTGCGCTTGAACCGATAGAGCGGCGAGAAAAGCGACTGAGAACCCGGCGATTAGTTTTGTCGTTTTCACGGGATCATCAGCGGCGCGCAAACCACTTTCGCGCGCCAAAAAGCAGCCCGCCAATCGCGGTCAGCGCAACCATGCTTGGCTCGGGAACGTCTGAAAACGAGATGTCGTCAATTTCCCAGTTGTTCGGTTGCGAAAGGTCCTCCAGTGCCGAAAACGTCAGCGATTCCGAGTCGCCAGCCCACGCTGAAATATTGGCACCATAAAGAGTGTAATTTGCCCCGTTCCCCATTGCTGTAATGGGAACGATTTGGGCTCCTATAAGAACATCCAAGATTCCCTCACCTGGTTGAGCCTCGAAAAACAGAGATTCTGTTCCCGAGGGTATCGTACCAGTTTGCGTGATTGAAGCGGCGGACGCCGTGCCGCCACCTTGCAACAGGACGCTATAGTTTCCATCAATAGCGGGCCAGCCTTCGCCTACCAACGTCACCAAAGTTGATCCAAGGCCGGGAGAGTTAAAGTTGACTGTGTTCTGCTGAACGTCTCCGTAGTACACATTCCAGTATGGCAGGGCGTTGGCCACTGGCACGTTGTATGCGACGGGATAGCCATTCGGGCTCTCCACCGTTTGTCCCGGGTTCGCTAGTTCAAAGTCAAGATTCTGGAACGTGCCTTGGGCCTGCGCCGATAGCGCCGCAAGGAAAAGGACTGGGAATCCTGCAGTTAGTTTTTTAATTTTCAGAACAAATATGGCCGATTTATAAGACAAGTTTATACTGCTTTCGCCGGACGTGTGCAAGAAGAAAATGAATCCTCTCATGCATGGGGTGCATCTCACTTTTTGGGTGGCGGATTCCACCTCTTAATCTTCTTCAGGGACGAAAGGGACCAAAGGGACGGAAGAGACAAGATTAAGATTAGGAGACGGAAACCGCCACCCAAAAAAACGATCCCTTGGGGCGGTTTGGCGTGGAGGCGGAGTTAACTGGCTGGCGGAGGTTTCCCGGAGGGTTGCCGCAATTGGGCGTTTTGCCGGGTGAGGCGGGCGACTTGGTTTTCCAGGGCGCGATTGGTCTGTTGGAGTTGATGATTCATGGCCAGGGTTTGGGACAGGAGACGGGAGTTGTTGGATATGAATTCAAAACGCTCGACGGCGCTCTTGACGGAGGCGAGGAGTTCTTCGCGCGACCAGGGCTTGACGACGAAACGGTAGATTTCGGCTTTGTTGATGGCGTCGATCAGCGTGGTGAGATTGAGGACGGCGGTGATGAGAATGCGGGTGGCGTCGGGCTGGATTTGACGGACTTGGGCCAAAAACTCCAAGCCGGAAACCATGGGCATCTGCTGGTCGGTGATGACGACGGAGAACTGCTGTTCCTTGAGAACACTCAGGGCATGGACGGCATGGGGAGAGGAGACAATGTTGTAACCTTCGTGCAACAAGGTGTCGCGCAAGGCGACCAGGACGATTTCCTCGTCATCGACAATCAGGATCGGGCGGGCCGAGTCGTTGGGGGTGTTCAGCTCCTGAGACATGGGATCTCAGCCGGTCTTGTCAAAAAAGGATTTGAGCTTCAACAACAGGTCGGATTCGGACAGGTCGGGATTGAGAAGCAGATCGATGCCGTTGAGCAATTGGGCATCCAAATCGTCCTGGTTGCAGCCGGCGGGTTTCAAGACGAGTTTGACGTTTTTATTCTGCTGGCGGACCTCGGCGGGCAGGGAGTTCAAAGCCGGATCGTCGGGTTGGGCGAGGATGAAAACGCCGTCGAAATGATAGTCGGAGGACTCCAGCAACTGGGCCAAACTGTCGGACGAAGCGGCGGTGACGATTTGGTAATTGTGGGAGCGGAGCAGTTCGGCGGTTTTATCGAAGACTTCGCCGGGCAGGCCCAGGAGCAGGAGGTTGCGGCGGGTTTGGCGCTTGCGGGAGGCGGCTTCTTCGAGGCGGCGGGATTCAGAGAAGTCGGCTTCAGGCAGCCAGATTTGGAAACGCGTGCCGGCACCCTCCCTGGAGGCAACGGAAATGGCGCCCTGGAGTTTTTCGACGGCGAGGCGGGCGTTGTAAAGGCCCAGGCCGGAACCTTTGGCTTTGGTGGTGAAAAACGGGTCAAAGATGGAGGCCAGATGGCGCTGTTTGATGCCGCAGCCGGTGTCTTCAATGGTCAGGCAAATGCACGGGAGGCGCGGGGCGGCGCCTTTCATGTTTTCCAGAGCGGGCAATGCCTCGTGGCGGGAGGTGCGCAGGGTCAGGCGCCCGCCGCGCGGCATGGCATCGGCGGCGTTCAAGAGCAGATTGATGACGACTTGGCGGAACTCGACGACATCGAGATAGGCCGGGAGCCGGAGGGGGGACAACTCGGCGGCCAGTTGGATGCGGCGGGGCAGGATTTTGGTGACCAGGTCCACGAGGTCGCCGGCGATGTCATTCAGATTATGATAATTGCGCTCGCCGATTTGGCCGAGGTGGAGGTTGACCATGCGTTTGACCAGTTGGCTGGCCTGCAATGAGTTTTTTCTGACCAACGACAAGCCTTCGTAAAAGGGATGGCGGGCGTCCATCTGGGCCAGGAAGGATTCGCTCAGGGAATGAATGCCGGCGATGATGTTGGTAAAGTCATGGGCCATGCCGAGGGTCAGGACGGCCAGCGTTTCCTTCCACGCGGCGGTGGAAAGCCTTCTTTCAGCGATGGTCTGGCGGGTGACATCCAGCCAAAGGACCTCGTAGCCGAGCAGGAGGCCGTGCGGGGTGATGACGGGCTGGCGATGTTCCAAAATATAGGCGACATGGCCGGTGAGGGCATGGCGGATGCGATAAGTGTTGGTGACGGGGGAGTTGGATTGGACGGCGTGTTTGAATTGCTGCCGCAAGTCGGCGGCGTCCGACTCGTGGACCACATCCCAGAAGCGGTCGCGCTGGCCGCACCAGTCGGCGGCATCCAGGCCGGTGAGTTCCTTGATGTTCTGGCTGGCGGATTGCAGGCTGAAATCCGGGCGCTGACTGAAAATGACGCAGGGCCAGCGGCGGGTGAGGCCTTCGAGGCGGGCTTCAGCGCACAAGAGCTTGACGAAGAGGTCGCGCCGGGTTGAATCATTGTGAAGGCGGCTGTCCCAAAGGCCCTCCTGCAAATCAGTCAGGGGCGGAGGGGAGGAGTTCAAGCGGACGAAAAAACAGTGGGGCGCACGGGCCACTTCCAGATTAAACCATTGGGCGGGCTGCTCCGGGCGGGCGGGCAATTGAAGATCCAGGCGGGCGAACGGCGCGGCGCTGCGGCTGGCGTGGAGGATGGGTTCATTCCAGTCCGGCGACACTTTGGCCAGGATGTCCCAGAAGGATTCGCCGATGAGGTCGGTGACGGGCTTATCGAGCCAATGGGACAAAGGCTTGTTGATTTCGAGCAAGCCGCCGGAGTGATTCAAGATGGCCATGCCGCCTTCCAGCCAGCTTCGCGGCGTGAAGGATTCCGGCGGGGCCGCGGGAGCGGGGCGGTCCTTGACGCTGTGTGGACCTGGCAAATTCGCTGGCACGGGATTATGGATTCATCCGCTGGAGAATTACGGATAGTGGCCGGCAACTCAATGGCAAAATGATGGCCAATGCAATTAATTTTTCGGGGGCCAAACCCCCGACCCATTTGATCATCGCGGCCAGGCTAATTTGACGTGTGGATAAGCCAGAATTCTTCCGTCGTCCGTTGCGAGAGGACAATCCATTTCTCGCGCTGTCGCTGTGATGATTTGGTCGGCTGGGTCGTTGTGAAAAGACTGCGGCAACTGGGTCGAGGCGACGGCGATCTTCGGGTCTAATGGCAACAGGCAGATTCCAGGAAAGGCCAGGGCCTGATCAATCCACTGACCCACCGGCATCGCCAGCGCCAACCGCCCTTTTTCGACCAGTTTCGCGATTTCCCAGCAACTGATAATACTGACTCCGAGACCATCCGCCTGGCGCGATGAGAGGATTTGAGCTTTGCGTGCTGAAAGTTCAGCGCTGCCGTTGACCCACCAGACCCAAATGTGGGTGTCGAGGACAATCATTTGGCCGCTTCCCAATCTTCCCCGGCAACGGGCGCAAGCGGCTGCTCATATTTCAACACGGACCCCTTGAGTGGATGCTTCGTGACCGTCGTGGCGGATGAAACGAAGACATGCACCGGCTCCCCTTCGGAAAACGGCACATGATCCAAGTGAAGCTTGCCATCCTTTTCAACGACAGTTTCTGCATGGAACGTTTGCATAATGAGAAAATGTAATCCGGGTTCTCCGGTTCGACAAGCGCGGATCACTTGCCGGACGACACGGACTCAGGCGGGTTCCGGCGTTTGCGCGTAGGAGGAGCGAAGGCGGCGGAGATCGTCGAGGGCTTGTTCGAGGAGCAGAGTTTTCTCGCGCACTTCGCGCTTGCGCTCGGCAAGCAATTTGCCGTTGCTGGCTTCCAAGGCGAGAAGACGGCTGACCTCGTCGCGAAAGGGATGCGAGGCGGCTTCCGCGGGATTCTCGATCTTCCACTGTTCGATGGCGTCGGTCAGCGGCAGTTGCAGGTCGGCCTTGGCTTTCTGAATTCTGGCCAGTTCCGACCAGCGGCCGAGTTGGATGACGTGGGATTCGCGATGAGTCATTTCGAGCCATTCATTCAAGAGCGAGGTGATGCGCTGGCGTGCGTTCATCTTCAGGAGGGGAGTGAATCGGTTTCGGCCCTCAGTTGAACCGCCAGATGATGGGCCAGTATTTGCTCCGTCTGCCGCGAGGGATAATCCGGGTCGGCGATCAGGCTCCTGGCCCGCGCCACCGCTTCGGAGCGCGCTTCGGGGAGACTATGCAAGGTGCGTTGCAAATGGGCGAAGGCCGCTCCGCTTAGAAGAGCTTCGAAGGCGGGGGGGGAACGTCTTGCCGGAGAGGCTCCGTTGTTGCGCGCCGCGCTGAAATGACTGTCAGTATCCATGCATGAGCAGTTCATTGAGTTGGCCACGGTGAACTGCCGGTTTTATATCGGCGGAAATGGCGAAAACTTTAGCCGGGATTAAGAGGATTAGGATTAGGATTAAGATTACGATTAGGATTGGAAAAGCCGTGCTCGACGCGCCGGAGGCCCGCATTCTAGACCGATCCCGTCAATTGCAGGAGGATCGCGGCGGCCCGGCGGGAGGAACCCGGTCCGCCCAAGGATTGGATGACCTGACGCAGTTTTGCGCGGATGGCCGAGCGGCGCGGCGCGTCGGCCAGCAAATCCAAGGCAGCTTTGGCGAGGTTGTCCGCCGTGGCCTGACGTTGGATGAATTCCGGGAAAAGAGGCTCATCGGCCAACAGATTGGGCATGGCCAGGTATTTTACGGTGACGAGCCAACGTGCCAGGAGGTGGAAGAGGAAGGATGTTTTATACAGGGCCACGGTCGGCAGGCCAAAATAGGCGCATTCCAGGGTGACGGTGCCGGTCGAGGCAATGGCCAGCGTGGCGGTGGAGAGGGCGTCCGCCAATTGGCCTGTTTGAATTTCCACTTTGGGCGCGCGGGCCGCCAGGAAAGCGCGCATGTAATCCGCGAGTCTTTCGTCGGCTGCCACCAATTTGAATCGGACAGGCCGGGCGGCTTGGATTTGATGGGCGGCGGCGAGCATGACCGGGAGATGGCGTTTTAGTTCGTCTGTGCGGCTGCCGGGGAGGAGAACAACGGTTGGAATTTCCTCCGCCTGCCGGTTCGCATCGGCGGAAGCCGCCCGGGCCGCCGCATGACGGTCAAAGAGGGGATGGCCGACGAACTCCACGCGCAACGGCGTTCCGCGCCGGGCATACCACTCTTTTTCAAAGGGAAACAAACAGAGCAACAGATCAATGTTCCGGGCCAATTTCCCGGCGCGGCCCGGGCGCGAGGCCCAGACTTGAGGCGAGGTGTACTGAACAATTTTCGGCGCCCAGCTTGAACCGGTCCCCGCGCGGGCGCGGACAAAACGCTTGATGGCGCGGGCCAATCGCTGGTTGAAGGTGTAGAAATCGACCAAAATAATCAGCTCCGGCCGGCGTTCTTTGGCCAGGTTTGCCAGATGCCGGCATCGTGTCCGAAAGGAGCCGAGCTTTTTGATGGCATCGACAGGGCCGATCGCCGCGTCATCCGTCAAGTTGAACGACAACCGGACGCCGGCATCGGCCATTGCGGGGCCACCGGCCCCTATGAATTGCGCGTTTGGAACGGCTTGGGCGAGCGCTCTGACCAGATCGGCGGCGTTGGCGTCGCCGCTCGGATCACCGGCCACGACCATGATGGTTTTTGGTGTCATTTCAGTTCCGCCTTCACCTTTTTCAGGAACTCCGCGATTTTGCAGGGAATGAAGGGGGCGGCCAGGCCGGTGAGGAAATCAGCCGCGGCGCCGGCATACGGCAACGACGAGGGCAAAACCGTCCGCGTCCAGGTCTTGTCCTCCAGATGGAAAAAAACCAGCGGGATCGGAAAGCCCTGGATGCGCAATTTGGGTCCATTGCCATATTGGACGAAGAACGTCAGCCAAACCGCCAGAGCCAGGCCGGCGGCGAAAGCCGCGACGAATCGCGGCCATTGCCCGAGTTGCAGCCAGCGGCGCAACTGCCGCCGGCCAGTCGTGCAGGCAAGCCAGATATCGAAGGCCAGAATCGGGATGATGAGAATGAGGCCGCCCATGCCGTGTTGGTGAAAAACGGGATTAAGTGGTCCGGTTCGCCGCCTGAATCTGGCGGGTGATTTCAAAGGCCAGGTCCAATGAGCGTTTGGCCACGGCGCCGCTGACTTTCGGGGTTAAATGGGCCTGAACGCAACGGATGAAGTCCTGCAATTCCAGCTTGAGCGGCTCCTCCTTTTCAATCGGCACCGGCTCGCGCACGACTTTTCTGCCGGCAAACTCACTGACGATGGCCGAGTCTTTGCCCAGCAAAAGCTTCTTCAACAGGGACGACTCCTGCTCCCCCTCGCGCGCGACGCGGTAGATGAAACCCTCCTGTTTCTGGTAGTCGAGCGAAACGTGGCTGGGCTCAGCGCCGCCGCTGAAGACGCGGATTTTGCGCATCCTCTCCGGGCTGACCCGGCTGGCGGTGAGATTGGCCACGCAGCCGTTGGCGAAACGAAGGCGGGCGTTGGCGATGTCCTCGGACTGGCTCAGAACCGGGATGCCGACCGCGTCCACGCTGGCGACCGGCGAGCGGACAAATCCAAGGACCACGTCCAAATCGTGAATCATCAGGTCGAGCACCACGCCGATGTCCGTGCTGCGCTTGGGATAGGGGGACAGGCGGTGGATTTCGATGAAGCGCGGGTCGGTGGCGACTTGTTCCAGGTATTTCAGCACCGGATTGAACTGTTCGAGGAGGCCAACCTGGAGAACGCAGTTTTTTCCCCGGGCCAATTGCACCAACTCAGCGGCATGGGCGGCGTTGTCGGTCATCGGTTTCTCGACCAGCACATGCTTGCCGGCGGCGAGGATTGTTTGGGCCAGTTCAAAATGGGTGGAGGTGGGGGTGACAACGCTGAACGCCTCGGCGGCAAGGAGGGCCTCGTTGAGCGAAGCGAAAGCCGGGACTTGATATTTTTCGGCGATCTTCGCGGCCTGTTGGGGCGAAACATCCTGCACGCCGGCAAAACGGATTTGTCCCGCCGCGGCCAGCTCCGCATAAATACGGGCGTGTTCCCTGCCGAGGGAACCGACCCCGATCACAGCCACCTGAAGCTTGTCTGACATGGCAATGAATTTACGGTTTATGAATTACGATTGACGAGGATGAATTGCTGCAAATTTCTCTTTTAAAGTTCGGCGGCATTCTTCAACCTGAGGCGGATACGTGGATATTGGCGCTTACATTGCGGTCCTGGTGATTTCTTATTTTCTCGGGTCTGTGCCGGCCGGCTTTTTGGCGGGCAAGGCGCGGGGAATCGATGTCCGCACTGTGGGCAGCGGAAACATCGGCGCGACCAACGTCTTTCGCGTGCTGGGAAAAACAGCCGGAACGGTGGTCCTCCTGGCCGATGCGCTGAAGGGTTTTGCCGCGGCCCGCTGGACTCCGTTGCTGGCCGTTTATTTGTTTCCAGAGGCGGCGCCGCAACGGGAAAATCTGGCGCTGGCCGCGGGCGCCGCCGCCATTTTGGGGCACAATTACACCTGCTGGCTCAATTTCAAGGGCGGCAAAGGCATTGCCACTTCGGGCGGAGTGGTGCTGGCTTGGGCGCCGCTGGCATGTCTGACGGCGCTGGCTTTGTGGGGAGTGGTGTTTGTGGCGACGAAATTTGTTTCGCTCGCCTCCATTGCCGCGGCGCTGGTTTTGCCCGTCGCGGTTTGGGGCTGGAATGGAAGCCTGACGATGACGGTTGTGATGGCGGCGCTGAGCGCGCTGGCCATTTACAAACACAAGGACAACATTCAACGCCTGCTCCAGGGAACGGAAAGCCGGGCGTGGGGAAAATTGAAAGACCGCCGATGAAAGTGACGGTCATTGGAGCCGGGGCGTGGGGAACCACGCTGGCGAATTTGCTGTGCAAGAACCAAAATGCCGTCACGTTGTGGGGATACGATCCGGCGCATGTGCTGGAGATGGAGCGAACGGGCCGCAATGACCTGTTCCTGCCCGGCATCGCGCTGGCGCGGGAGTTGATGTTTCAACCGGACCTGGCCAGGGCCGTGGCGGGCAGCAGGTGCGCCGTGGTGGCGCTGCCGTCAAAGTTTTTCCGCAAGGTGACGAGCTGCCTGCCGGATTTTGAGGGCATCGCGGTCAGCGTCACCAAAGGGATCGAATGCGAAACGGGGCTGACCATGTCCGGCATTTTGCGGACGACCATGCCAAAGGCGGCCGTGGCGGCGCTGTCCGGTCCCACGCTGGCGATGGAAGTGGCGCGCGGGATTCCGGCGGCGATTGTCGCCGCGCATGCCCAGGCGGGGATGGCGAAGGAAATACAGCGATTGTTTCATCGCCCGGCTTTCCGGGTTTACACCAGCAATGATGTGCTTGGGGTTGAACTGGGCGGGGCGTTGAAGAATGTGGTGGCCATCGCGGCCGGCATTGGCGACGGGGTGGGTTTCGGAGACAACGCCAAAGCCGCGCTGATCACGCGGGCGATTGCGGAGATGCGGCGTTTGGGAGTGGCCTGCGGCGCCCGGGCGGAAACCTTCTCAGGATTGAGCGGTTTGGGCGATCTGGCTGTGACCTGTTTTTCCCGTCTGAGCCGCAACCGCGCCTTTGGCGAACGGATGGGCCGGGGGGAAAAGGTGGAAGCCATCCTGGCCAGCACGATCACCGTGGCGGAGGGATATCCGACGGCGCTGGCGGCGCACAAGCTGGCGCGGAAATTGCGAATCGCGACGCCGATCATTGACGAGGTTTACGCGATGCTCTATGAACAAAAAGACATTCGCAAGGCGGTGCAGGACCTGATGAGCCGGGATATGAAGTCGGAAAATGACGAATGACTAAATCCGAATGACCAAATGACCAAATGGATATCGGCTGTTTTACCGCCTTTGGTCATTCGGATTTAGTCATTCGTCATTCATGTCATGGCCCTCTTTATGGCGGAGAACAGATCGCCGTAGTCTTCGAAGGGTTGGAATTGAGGGAATTGCTTTTTGATGGGATCGGGGGAATGAAACAGAAAACCAATGTCCGCTTCCTTCAACATGGCGACGTCATTGAAGGAATCGCCGGCCGCAATGACAAAATACCGCATGCTCTTCAAGGCCGTCACTGCGCTTCGTTTGGGTTGTTCCTGGCGCAGTTTGTAGCCGGCAATTCTGCCGTCTTCAACAATGAGGCGGTTGCAGAAGAGGGTGGGCCAGTCCAGTTGCTTGAGGACCGGCCAGGCAAATTCCTCAAAAGTATCGGACAAAATAATCACCTGGATCAGAGAGCGCAGTTGGCGAAGGAATTCAAGCGCCCCCGGCAAAGGGCGGAGCGTGGCGATGACGTTCTGGATGTCGGCCAGTTTCAATCCGTGTTGATTGAGGATTTCGATGCGTCCGCGCATGAGTTTGGCGTAGTCCGGTTCGTCGCGGGTGGTGCGGCGCAGTTCGGGGATATGGGTTTTTTCGGCGACGGCAATCCAAATTTCCGGCACGAGCACCCCTTCCAGATCCAGCACAACAATTGATTGTTTCACCGCGGCAGTGTCCCAAGAAAGGCTTTGGGTGTCGAGCCAATCCATGCGCGGGCTTGAAATTCAGGGGCGATTGCGGGAGGCTGGCTGGAGAGATGGAGACGAGCCGGACACCATTGCCGCCATTGAGAGCCGGGACGCTTTACCTGGTGGCGACGCCGATTGGCAACCTGGAGGACATAACGCTGCGGGCCTTGCGGGTGCTGAAGGAATGCGACGTAGTGGCGGCGGAGGACACCCGCCATTCCGGGCAGCTCTTGAAACACTTTGGCATCGCCAAGCCGCTGTTAAGCTGTTTTCAGTTTAATGAGGCCAGGCGCGGCGAAGACATCCTGGAACGGCTGCGGCGCGGCGGGAAAGTCGCGCTGGTCACCGATGCCGGGACACCGGGCATCAGCGATCCGGGCGGACGAGTGGTCAGCGCGGCGCTGGCGGCGGGATTGCGGGTGGAATCGGTGCCGGGGCCGTGCGCCTTGGTGGCGGGCTTGACCGGCAGCGGCCTGCCGGGCGATGAGTTCCATTTTGTCGGGTTTTTGCCCCACAAAGCGGGCCAGCGCCGCCGGCGGTTGGAGGCGTTGGGGAGCGTGCCGGGCACGCTCATTCTCTACGAATCGCCTTATCGGATTGTCAAACTGCTGGAGGAACTGGCGGATATGTATCCGGAACGGCGCGTGGTTCTGGCGCGGGAATTGACCAAGAAATTCGAGGAATGGCGCGCCGGCAGCCCCCGGCAGTTGCTGGAGGAAATGCGAAAACGATCGATCAAGGGGGAATTTGTCGTTTTGGTGGCGGCCCAAGGGTTATAAAATAAAGGCCATTTTTTGATTGCGTATCCCGGGGCTTTTTTTTAAGGTTCGCTCATTCGGCTTATTCCCAATGCTGAACGTTCGGTAAAAAAACCCTTTTTGGGGACCGTGCGAGATACAAAAATGGGTCAACAGTCAAAAGTAGCAAAGCAGTAATATGTCAGCAAAACTATTCGTCGGTAATCTCACCTTCACCGCGACGGAAAACGACTTGCAAGATCATTTCGCGCAAGCCGGAGTTGTAGTGTCGGTCAACATCATGCAAGACCG
>Ga0326727_10023075_pt1 | contig 11932 bp, 10 predicted proteins | sample MB2enrmetagenome_FD_207643 | JGI IMG/M metagenome (GOLD analysis project Ga0326727, IMG submission 207643) | Lab enriched peat soil microbial communities from McLean, Ithaca, NY, United States - MB29MY | ecosystem: Environmental > Terrestrial > Soil > Wetlands > Peat | place: USA: New York... | reverse complement strand
GAATAGCTTTTGGGTTAGGTGCGCTCGGAACTGGAATAGCACAGGCAAGAATAGGTGCAGCAGGAGCAGGAGTGATTGCAGAAAAACCAGAATTATTCGGCTTAGCGCTCGTTTTTGTGGCACTTCCGGAAACTTTAGTCATTTTAGGCTTTGTTGTCGCTGCGATTATCCTTTTCGTTCTACCTACGATGCCATGATGTTTTGGCCTTTCAATGGTGGCGTTGCCACTACCGGGTTTACGATGAAATCTCCCGTTGTTTCAGAACAACAATCGGAGTCTGCTCGCTAACGCGCAAAAAGAAACTGCTTATCAAAGGAGAGCTAAAAAAGGCTGTTGGGGCGAATGACCTACGAAAATTTGATTGCGTCGATGGGGGTAAGCGCTGAAAAGAGCATCACAGAGATTGCTCAAAAGGCGCATCAAGAAGCCGTAGAGATAAAGAGAAGCGCAGAAGCAAAGGGTGAGGAGATTAAGGCCTCATACTGCAAGAACGCACAAAAATCGGCTGAGATAGAGCGAAACAAACTGATTTACAAAGCCAAGGCCGAAAATAAAATGCGGACCATAAAAGAGAAGGACGCAGTCATACAACGAGCGTTTCTCGAGGCCAAAAAAAGCTTAGACAGTTTTAGAGATGACGCCAGTTACAAAGAAAATTTCAAGAAGATGCTCCAAGAAGCGGTTCGCGAACTCGAAGAAGAGAATGTGAGCCTTCACATCGATCCGCGGGACGAAACTCTATGCAGGCAGGTGTTAGATGAACTAGGCAGGAACTCCGAGATCGTCGATGATTTGACCAGCGCAGGAGGCTTAGCCGTCAACACGAAAGACGGAAAGGTGGTCGTCTCCAATACGATTGAATCAAGACTAAACAATGCCAAAGAACTCCTGAAACGAGAGATCTTTTCCACGCTGTTCGGTGACTAAGGTGGACTACGAGTACATCGGTGCGCGCATAAGAGGCATGAAAAGCCGTCTCCTTAAGCGGAAAGAACTCGAGGCCTTAGGGGCCAAACTAGACATCAGCTCCCTTATCGACGAGTTAGAGAACACGCCGTACCGACAAGACCTAGAAGATGCAAGTGTCCGACATACCGGTCTCGCGTGCGTCGAAGAGGCGCTGCGGCGGAATCTAGGCAAGACCTTTCGACTGATATTCAGTTTTGTGAAAGGCGAAGACGCTGAAACGCTAATTAACATATTCCTGAACAAATGGGACATCCAAAACATAAAGACGATCTTGAGAGGAAAAAATATCCAAGAGGTGCCTGAAGAGATAGCAGAGAGCCTCGCACCTGCCGGAGCGCTTAACGATGCGACGCTCACCGAGCTGATTAAGCAACCGGATGTCAAAGCGGTTATTGACTTGCTCGCGACGTGGGGGATCGAATATGCACGGCCGTTAACGCAACATTTTAAGGAATACGGCGAAACACGAGATCTCGTTGTGTTGGAGTATGCTCTAGACAAGTTTTACTATGATCACGCTTTAGACGCCGTCGCTGGTGATTCTTACGATGAAGGGATTATTCGGGGGATAGTAAGGACGGAAATAGACGTGACCAACATAAAAAACGTTTTGCGGATCATTCGCGACAAGGTTGAACTTGAGGACCCCCAGTACTACTTCATTCGCGGGGGAAAAGAGTTAGACGTCGATAAGCTCTCGGCTTTAAGCAAAGCTCGAACGATGGACGGTGTTACTAAACAATTGGCGAACACTTCTTACGACTTCCTCGCCCGCCTTCCGGACGAGTACATCACCGCAGAAAAGATATCCCCATTTGAAAAAGAACTGGATAAGTTTGTCTTACAAAAAGCTCTGAGTTTGTTCTCTGGAGATCCGCTGAGCCTTGCCCTGGTCATTGGTTATTTGTGGGCCAAGCTCAACGAGATCACCAACATCCGGATCATAGCGATGTGCAAGACCGAGTACGTGACAGAGAAGGAAGTAATGGAGGAGCTGGTATTTGTATAAATTTGTCGTCGTAACCGACCCAGAGACGGCACCGGGTTTTCGGCTGGCGGGAGTCGAGGTGCTCGAAGCGGCTACCGTGGAAGAGGCAAAGAGCATAATCCCCCCTTTGTTGTTTAAAGATGACACCGGCATTGTCGCGGTGAATGAGGACTTTATGGCTTCATTGGATGCTAAGCTCATGGAAAAAATCGAAAAGACGCACAGACCAATCATTATTCCCATACCGTCGAGAACGCGACAGATTGATCGCGCAGACTACATCGAAAGGATGTTGCGCAGGGCGATTGGCTACAATATCGTGGTGAGGAGATAGAAATATGTTGCAAGGGTCCATCTCACGGATCTCTGGTCCGGTCATATATGCTCATGAAATGAGGGGGTCGAAATTGTATGACGTCGTGCGCGTTGGCGAAGAGCAGCTCAACGGCGAGATTATCCGATTGGACGCAGATGAAGCCGTCATTCAAGTCTACGAAGATACCTCGGGACTAAGAGTCGGAGAGACAGTTGTGAACACCGAGAGCCCACTGAGCGTCGAGCTGGGTCCTGGAATAATCTCTTCGATCTATGACGGCATTCAAAGACCGTTACCAATCCTCATGGAAAAAAGCGGCGATTTCATTTCGCGGGGCATCGCTGTGCCTGGGGTAGATAGAAATCGCAAGTGGGAGTTCACAGCTGTAGTAAACAAAGGCGACGCTGTAGAAGCGGGAGACGTCGTAGGAAGCGTGTACGAGTATCACATCGAGCACAAAATCATGATCCCGCCCCACGTGTCGGGGACGGTCACCGAAATAGCGAGTGGAGAATTCACCGTCGAGGACACTATATGCATCTTGGATGACCGGGTCAACGTGACCATGATGCAGAAATGGCCAGTGCGAATTGGACGTCCGTACGCCACGAAGTTGGATCCTACATTGCCTTTGCTCACGGGCCAGCGCGTTTTTGACAGCATGTTTCCGGTGACCAAGGGCGGCACCGCCATGATTCCCGGAGGATTCGGCACCGGAAAGACCGTCTCTGAACAAACGCTCGCGAAGTGGGCAGATGCCCAGATTGTGGTATACATCGGCTGCGGAGAGCGAGGCAACGAGATGACCGACGTGCTTACTGAATTCCCGGCGTTAGTTGACCCGCGCACGAAGCAGCCGTTGATCGAGAGGACTATCATGATCGCAAACACCTCAAACATGCCCGTGGCAGCCAGAGAGGCCTCGATTTACACGGGCATCACTATGGCTGAATACTATCGCGACATGGGATATGACGTCGCTTTGATGGCGGACTCGACATCACGATGGGGAGAAGCGCTTCGTGAGGTCTCGGGACGCCTTGAAGAGATGCCGGGCGAGGAGGGATACCCCGCGTACCTCGCGACACGATTGGCCGCCTTTTACGAGCGTGCCGGTAGGGTTGTTTGTTTAGGCTCTGATCGCCGAACTGGATCCATCACGGTCGTCGGCGCGGTGTCGCCACCCGGAGGCGATTTCTCAGAGCCGATAACACAAAATACATTGCGGATAGCGGGCGCATTCTGGGCACTAGATACGAGCTTAGCGTACAGGAGACATTTCCCCGCCGTCAATTGGATAAATAGCTATTCTCTCTATATAGACAGCGTCCAAGACTGGTTTATGGACAGCATCGCGCGCGATTGGCGAGAGCTGCGAGACAAGACAATGTTCCTCCTGCAAAAGGAAGTCGAACTGCAGGAGATCGTTCAACTAGTGGGCCCCGACGCTTTGCCAGAGAGCGAGAAGGCGATCTTAGAAGTGACGAGAATGGTGCGTGAGGACTTCTTGCAACAAAGCGCGTTTGACGAGGTCGACTCTTTTTGTCCCCTTGAGAAGCAATACTGGATGTTAAAAGTCATCCTGACCTTTCACGATGCGATTACTAAGGCGTTAGGCAAAGGCGTCTCGCTACAACAGCTCCTAGACCTTCCGGTAAAAACAGACATCGCGCGAATGAAGGAACAAGAGGATGTCAGTACGGTCAAAGACCTCATCGACAAAATCGATGGGAGTGTCGGATCTTTAGAGGTCGCCAAATGACGTCCCACAGCTTGCTCACCAAAGAGTATAAGACAATCAACTATGTTTCCGGGCCGCTGATATTCACCGAGAACGTGAAAGGGGTCTCGTTCGGAGAGACGGCCAAAATTACGCTCGCCAATGGCGAAGAACGGACCGGCCAGGTCTTGGATATTTCTCAAGAGCTTGCTGTTCTTCAAGTCTATGAAGGCACAAGTGGGATCGACGACCTCGAGACACGAGTCAGATTCACAGGTGAGCCGCCGCAAATCAATGTCTCGTTTGACATGCTCGGCAGGATTTTCGACGGCGTTGGCAATCCAAGAGATGGAGGCCCCGCTATCATTTCAGAAGAACGCGTGGACATCACCGGAACTCCTATCAACCCATACGCCCGCGACAAACCGGCGGACTTTATCCAAACCGGCATGTCAGCGATCGATGGCCTAAACACGCTAGTCCGCGGACAAAAGCTGCCGATATTCTCTGGATCCGGTCTGCCGGCAAACAGGCTAGCGGCTCAAATAGCGCGACAGGCAAAAGTGTTGGGCGAGGAAGAGAACTTCGCCGTCATTTTTGCAGCGATGGGCATTACGTACAAAGACGCGTCATTTTTTATGCAGGATTTTGAACGCACGGGGGCGCTAGAGCGTGTGGTATTCTTCATGAATTTGGCAGACGACCCGACTATTGAGCGGGTCGCAACGCCACGGTGTGCTTTGTCCGTTGCAGAATACCTCGCCTACACCCACAACTTACACGTGCTCGTTATTCTCACCGATATGACAAATTACTGCGAGGCTTTGAGAGAGATTTCCACTGCGCGCGAGGAGGTGCCTGGGCGGCGCGGCTACCCCGGATACATGTATACTGACCTCGCGTCGATCTACGAACGCGCAGGACGGATCAAAGGAAAAAGCGGGTCTATCACGCAAATCCCGATATTAACCATGCCCGACGACGACATTACCCATCCGGTGCCAGATTTGACTGGCTACATCACTGAAGGGCAAATCGTGCTAAGCAGAGATCTGTACCGACGAGGGGTTGATCCGCCCATCGACGCGCTTCCGTGCTTGTCTCGCCTAATGAACTTGGGGATAGGAGCAGAAAAAACCAGAGAAGATCACCGTAACGTTGCAGATCAGCTCTACGCATCGTACGCTTACGGCAGGGATTTGAGACGACTCGTGGCGATCGTCGGTGAGGAAGCGTTGACGGAACTAGACAAGAAATACTTGGAATTTGCAGACGAATTTGAACTAAAATTCATCTCGCAAGGGGCTGAAGACAGAAATATCGAAACCACCCTTGGGATAGCCTGGGAGCTCTTTTCAATGCTTCCCGAGGAGGAACTAAAGCGAATAAAGCTGGAGTATATTCAAAAATACCATCCCGTCCATAAGGGGGGATGACGTGGAACAAGTCAATCCGACACGAATGGAATTGATCAAGAAGAATGCCCAAATAAAGTTGGCAGAGCAGGGAAGGGATCTCTTACGCGAAAAAATGGACGCCCTCATTCAAGAGTTTTTTCACATCATGGTGTCGGTTTCCAAATCACGAGAAGAACTGGACATCGCTGCTGTTGCCGCCCAACGCTCTCTGAGCGTCGCCGAGGCCGTTGATGACCTTGTAGCTTTAAAATCCGCGTCCTTTGCAACGAAAAGGTCCTTATCTCTTGATATTCGGGGAAAAAACATAATGGGCGTCCCAGTGCCACTCGTTGAGCGCAAAACAATCACAAAAAGCGTCCTCGAACGAGGTTACAGCATGATAGGAACAAGTGGAAGGATCGACGAAACAGCGGAGAAATACGAGGAGGAGCTGGACTTGATCATCGGGTTGGCCGAAACTGAAACATCGCTCAGAAGGCTCGGCGACGAAATCCAAATGAACAGAAGGCGCGTAAACGCCCTTGAACAAGTGCTCATACCTGAGTTAAAGCGGCAAGCTAAATACATCAAGATATCCATTGAAGAAAGGGAGAGAGAGGATTTGTATCGACTAAAGAAGGTCAAAAAGATCCTCGAACGGAGACGGAAGGCTGCAAAGAAGAAACAGGCAATTGCTTCTGCTCCCGCCTAAGAATCGACAACTGATCCAGCACTCACCGATACAGCGATTTAGAGGGCACAGGTCACCGATGCAAAAATAGAGACGCGCCCTATTCTTTACTTATTATCGCACAGCAAACTTCGTCAACCGCAATTTTCTCAGGCTTTTCATTCTTGCTGACTTGCTTCGCGATCAGTATAATTGACTCCAAATCTTTTTTTGTCAACTTTGAAAAAGAGATGCCTTCCCACTCACTCCGCTTAATACATATCCAAGCTTCTCCTAAAATGTGCTTCAGGACGTCAATATCTGCTGAAGTAAATGACCCCCACTCTGACGGCATTTTTCGCCGTATTTTTTCTAGCGCAACCTCAACAGCTTTTTCCTTGTGTATTTGAAACAGTCGTCTACCTACTTCCTCATCTCGAGCTTCAGGCATAAAACTACATCCCCCCTACTATTCTAATTACGTTTAGATATCTTTTTTGGAAATGGATTAAGCAGAGTCGTTTCGGTGGCGTGTGCCATCCTAGCACCATATCCAGACGACCACGTACAAACATTTGAGTGCCCATATGAATTTTTTTTGGAATGCACACAACGCAGCGGTCTACAGCAATCAGAAGGCCGACGACATGTAGATACTCAGCGACCAGAACTATTGGGCAGAAGCTTGAGAAAATATGAGGCGGCACAAGGTGGTTCTTTCTTTCGGACGATAAACACCGCAATGTCACGCAGCTTCAGAACGCGCCGCTTTTTTCTTGATTTTCTTAAGCCTGGAGATATTTTCGCGTTCCATCTCTTCGAGCCTGAACACGATGAACGCCTCGGCCTCTTTCAAGTCCGGTATCACCCGAAATTCAAGTGCGTTTACGCGACGCTTAATCCTTTCAATTTCCATAAGCAGTCGCTTAACTGCGGTTTCGACTTCCGCTGCACGTATAATCTTGTCTAACAGCTCTTCGTATGCAGCTGCCGCCTCGTCAATCGCCGATGAGGTCCCTATTATGCCATAACCGCGCTCATCTATGCTCTTGCTGATAGTAGCGAAAGATACTTCCGGGACGGTGACCCCCATTAAGTTCCTGCTCGTTAAAGTGACCTCTGGCTTGTGCTTCAAAGCAAACGCGGCAGAATACACTTCTATTACGCCTTCGACCATTTCCGCGATATCAATTTTCTCCTTTGCAATTTTGTAGGAGTTCGCTAGGTCCATGCTCGCATCTTTCACCTTTTCAAGGACGTCGAAGAATTCCAGCAAGAGCCCGTCCCGCTTCATCTTCAGCAGGTTGTAGCCCGACTCCGACAACCGTATTTTCTTCTTAATTTCGAGCAGTTCCGATCGTGTTGGTTTAACTTCCCTTAAAGCCATGCGCTCTCCTTAGTCGAACAGGGATTCTGGCGCTACGTATGTAGGCCGCCTACGCCTTGCTAAAAGCCACGCTAGGAAGAGACTGCGGGCACGGGCTCCTCAGCCTTTTTCGCGACGTGTGCCGGATGATATTTCTCAATAAGCTTCCTGTCAATTCTGGTCAGTTGCGCTTCCGGCAGCGTTGCAAGCAAGTCCCAGCCGAGCTGGAGCGTTTCTTCTATGCCGCGATCTTCCTCATGACCCTGTCGTACGAATTTGTCCTCGAAGATATCTGCAAACTCGAGGAACGTTTTGTCACGATCGGAGAGTGACTCCTTGCCGACGATGGCCACAAGCCCGCGCAGATCTTTGCCCTCGGCGTACCCCGCATAAAGCTGGTCCGATACCGCCTTATGGTCTTCACGCGTCTTTCCAACGCCTATGCCCGAGCTCATAAGGCGCGAGAGCGAGGGGAGCACGTTCACCGGTGGATATATTCCCCTCCTGTGTAGCTCACGCGATATCACGAACTGCCCTTCCGTAATATACCCCGTAAGGTCGGCAATTGGGTGGGTGATATCGTCGCCAGGCATAGTGAGAATCGGGATTTGCGTAATCGAACCCGTTTTCCCGCGGATTCGTCCGGCGCGTTCATAGATCGACGCGAGGTCGGTATACATATATCCTGGGTAGCCACGCCGCCCCGGCACTTCTTCTCGGGCAGCGCCAATCTGCCGCAACGCTTCGCAATAATTCGTCATGTCCGTGAGTATAACGAGGACGTGCATATCGTGTTCGTAGGCGAGGTACTCAGCCGTTGTGAGCGCAAGTCGTGGGGTAATGAGCCGCTCAATTGCAGGATCATCTGCAAGGTTCAAAAATACCACGGCTCGCTCAAGCGCCCCAGTTCTCTCAAAGTCGTTCATAAAATATCGCGCTTCTTCAGCAGTGATGCCCATGGCGACGAAAATGACGGCAAAGGCTTCTTCTGCACCCAATACTTTCGCCTGCCGCGCAATTTGCAGCGCCAAGTCGTTATGGGGGAGACCCGATCCCGAGAAAATGGGCAATTTCTGCCCTCGAACCAAGGTATTCATTCCATCTATTGTGGAAACGCCGGTTTGGATGAATTCAGATGGGTTGTCTCGTGCATAGGGGTTAATCGCCGCCCCCGTTATGTCGAGTCGCTTTTCAGGCACGATTTCTGGACCGCCATCAAGCGGTTCACCTGATCCTGAGAGTATTCGACCGAGTATTTCGGTGGAGACCGGCATCTTAATAACTTCACCGGTAAACCGTACTTTTGAGTGTCGGTCAATGCCCGCCGTTGTTTCGAATACTTGAAGTGCTACCAACTTTTCGGACGTATCAAGAACCTGTCCTCTTTTTATAGTTCCGTCTGCGAGGATGATGTTGACAAGCTCCATATACCCAACAGGCTCTGTTTTCTCAACGAAAACGAGGGGCCCCGCAATGGATGTTATTGTTCGATACTCTTTCATTTTCTTCACCCTATGCTAGTTCCGCTCGCATAGCCGTTTCAATCTCTTCGAGCTTGGTCCCGTATTCTGCTTCAAACTTGATTTGCGCCAGCTCTGACTTTGCTGGAACGTTCACGATCTCATCGACGAGTTTGCCCATATTAAGAGCTTTTCTCGCGAGGTCGTCGTAAACCATGATGGCTGCGAGGATATCGTGTTGCTTTTTAAGGGGACAGTACGTATCAACCTCATGATACGCATTTTGCTGCAAGAAGTACTCACGAATCATCCTCGCAACCTCCAGGGTTAGTTGCTCATCATCAGGGAGCGCATCAGATCCGACCAGTTGCACGACTTCCTGAAGCTCGTTTTCTTTCTGGAGTATCGCCATAGCCCGCATTCGAAGTTCTTCCCAATCTCCAGCGACGTGATCTACGAACCATTCCGCAAGATTTTGCGTATAGAGGCTATATGAATCGAGCCAGTTAATAGAGGGGAAATGGCGCCGTTGGGAGAGCTTGCTGTCAAGAGCCCAAAATACTTTGACAATCCTGAGCGTATTTTGGGTCACGGGCTCCGAGAAATCGCCTCCGGCAGGGCTCACCGCCCCGATAATGGTGATAGAACCTTCGTTACCGCCAAGTGTCTTGACACGCCCTGAACGCTCATAGAACTCAGAGAGCCGTGCGGCGAGATAGGCAGGATACCCCTCCTCGCCGGGCATTTCCTCTAGACGTGAAGAGATCTCACGCATAGCCTCAGCCCATCGTGACGTGGAGTCTGCCATAAGGGAAACATCATACCCCATATCTCGGAAATACTCAGCGATGGTCACGCCGGTGTAGACTGACGCCTCTCGGGCTGCTACCGGCATATTTGAGGTATTTGCTACGAGTACAGTTCGGTCCATGAGCGGTGCGTTTGTTTGGGGGTCTTCGAGCTCCGGAAATTCCGTGAGTACGTCAGCCATTTCATTGCCGCGCTCTCCGCAGCCGATGTACACCACGATCTGTGTGTCCGACCATTTCGCGAGCTGTTGCTGCGCGACCGTCTTTCCAGAACCAAAAGGCCCAGGAATGGCTGCAGTTCCGCCTTTCGCCACAGGGAAGAGTGCATCCATAATCCGTTGCCCCGTAACGAGGGGGACGTCAGGCATTAACTTCTCAACCGATGGTCTCGACACGCGAACCGGCCACTCCTGCATGAGCTTGAGTTCTGTTCCGTCGTTAAGAGTGCAAATAACGTCGTCGACCGTGTGTTCACCAGACGCTATCGTCTTTATCGTTCCGCCTTTCTCGGGAGGGACCATGATTTTGTGCTGTAAGTGCGGCGTCTCTTGCACGTGGCCGATAGCTTGACCCGCATGGACTTCCTCGCCGGGCGTAACCTCTGGCACGAAGTCCCACTTCTTTGAGTGATCGAGTCCCGATGCGGCAACGCCCCTCTCGATGAAGTCGCCTAGTTGCGCATTCAACACTGGAAGCGGCCGTTGAATGCCATCATAGATGGAACTCAAGAGCCCGGGCCCCAGCTCAACGGAAAGCGGCAACCCCGTGTTCTCCGCGGGCTCGCCGGGCCTCAGGCCTGACGTATCCTCATAAACTTGAATGATGAATTTGTCCTCGTCGATTTCGATGACCTCCCCCATGAGGCCTTCGTCCCCGACCTTTACGAGGTCATACATCTTTGCTTCAATCCCGATAACAGTAACGACGGGCCCTGCAACCCGATATATCCTGCCCTTTTGCTCTACTTCCACAAGTCAACACCTACAGATCGCTTTATCTTCTCTCGCAAATGCGTGCGCTCTTCTCCCGCGCCGCCAATTGAAATGACGGTCGGTTCGACGGAGTCGTCTAAGGCTATGCGCAAAGACATCGACACCTTTTCCACATCGTCACTATTCATGATTAATACGCCAATGTCCTCGTCCTTTAAGGCCTCCTTAAGTGTCAGCTCCAAATCAGCATCGGTGGTGATGAACGTTTTTCGCACGCCTGCCAATAAAAAGCCTGTCACAAAATCCGCGCTGCCGACAACTGCAACTTCCACGCAACTCACCGCATTACAAAATGTTTGCCCTAAAATTTCTTCTACAGTGTCAGATGGTCTTTAATGATTTCTTGTGAGAGTCCTGCCTCTTTGCCTCGCACTATCGCTTGGATGTTATCCACTTCTGCGTCTTTACTCAACATGTACCCCAACATAGGCAGCACCGTCAAGGGATAGTACGTAGAGATCTTCCACACGTGCTCGTTCAAGTATTTGTCGAGCCTCAGTTCGAGCTTGCTCAATGATTCCATTCTCTCTGTAACGATGTCGGAAATAGCGCTCCAATACCGATATTTGCTCAGCAGAGCTACAAATTCGTCGAAGGGCGCGTCAGCCATCTTCTCAATCTCTTTGTCTGAGAGATACAGTCCACTCGGTATGACATATTCAAGGACGCGCGAGCCTAAAATTTCTGCATTTTTCAACCTGAATAGCGTTTTTAAGTTGACGACGTCGATCTCCATTTTAATGACGGTCAAGTACAACGAAGAGCCGCCTATTCTGGATACGAAGTCCACCATTCTTGCATAGTAGAACTTGTCAAGCTCGTCTTCGACCTTCATCGAAGATTCGGTGTAGTCGATATCTTTAATGAGATCGTGATAGACGGTGCCTTTCAGCGCAGCGATTACCTCTTCAACACTCGGCTTCCGTACGAGAGTCTGCAGGTACTCACGCGAGAGCTCGCCACTGGGGACCAGGATCCTCACTATCTCCTCGTCTGAAGCTCCGTACGTTTTTCCTCGCAGTATAGTTTTAATATTCCAGATGTCCCAGCGTCTGAGATATTCGACGATCAAGTCGTGAGGTTCTCCCATCGTCATCTCCATGAGCTTGGTGAATGTCCTCGCCAAGTTCAGGTGCGTAGCGAACTCAACTAAGTCTATGCCTGAGTACGTCCGCGCGAGTTCGTCGACTTCAGCTTTGTACTCCGACTCTTCAATAAATCGGGTTATTTCAGGAAGGGCCATG
>Ga0326727_10023073_pt1 | contig 11933 bp, 7 predicted proteins | sample MB2enrmetagenome_FD_207643 | JGI IMG/M metagenome (GOLD analysis project Ga0326727, IMG submission 207643) | Lab enriched peat soil microbial communities from McLean, Ithaca, NY, United States - MB29MY | ecosystem: Environmental > Terrestrial > Soil > Wetlands > Peat | place: USA: New York... | reverse complement strand
CCAGGAGTCCACGACCTCGTTGCTTCGCTTCTGTCCAAGCAGTGATTCACGCGGAATCGCGCTCGGTTTTTGCAAGCGCAGCGTCACTTCCTGTCCCGGATCGACGCCCAGCGCTTCGGCGAGAGTGCGGCTGAGAGTTACCGTTCCGGAAGCCGGCGGAAAGCCGGTGCTCTCGCTGAAGCTTTCGTCGACGCCGATTAACGTGACGTGGCTGGCCGACGATTCCGGCCGCGCGCTCTCGGAATCCGCCGCTCGAATCGCCGTCGCCTGCAGAAGCAGAGCCGGTGCAACTCGGTCGGCCGCATTCGACGATCGCAAGCCTTCAGCAACCTGTTGCCGGAACAAGTCCGGCGTCACCATGGCCTCATCGACCCAACCCAGGCGTCGCAAAGTCAGGTCACGCAGGCTGCCGCGTAGAGAGTCACCGACGAGCAAAGCCCCGGTCAGCACGGACGTTCCAATGGCAACGCCGAGCATCACGGCGCTATTGCCGCGCCAGTGAAAGAGGAGATTACGCAGGCAGAGACGAAACAGGCTCATGTGGGAAAACAGTATTTCCTCCCCTCGGCAGTGAAGAGGGGAACCAGACGCTCCTCCCCTCGCGGAGGAGCCAAACCCAGCACTCTCACCGGGCCCGCTGCTCAGGCAGGGCCTGCGGCGGGCGGAGTCGGCCGTCATCCATCAGTAGCGTCTGCGGAAAAGCGTCCGCCAATTCCTGACTATGAGTGACGACGACCAAGATCGTGTTCTGTTCGCGAGGCAATTCCAGCAATAACTGACCGACAGCTCGAGCAGACTGTCGGTCGAGATTCCCGGTCGGCTCATCGGCCAGAAGCAGCATCGGTTGCCGAATCAGCGCCCGGGCCACGGCCACGCGTTGACGCTCGCCGCCCGACAACTCGGCCGGTCGATGTTCGAGGCGGCCGGATAGGCCCACGCGCTCAAGGAGCTTGCGGGCACGTTCGGTAGCGGCGGCGTGTTCGTTGGCGCCGACAAGTGTCGGGATGAGCACATTCTCCAAGACCGAACATTGCGGCAGGAGGTGATGATCCTGAAATACGAAACCGATGTTCTTGTTCCGAAAATCGGCCAAACGCGGCTCGGAAAGCGTGAACGGGTCGACTCCGTCGAGGATCGACCAGCCGCCCGTCGGTGTGTCGAGTGTGCCGAGAATGTGCAGGAGGGTGCTCTTACCGGACCCCGACGGTCCCATGATGGCCAGGGCGTCACCGCGACGCAGATCGAAGCTGACGCCGCGTAAGATGGGCAGCGGACCGCTTCGAGTCGGGTAGTTCTTGCAAAGATTATCGACGTGCAGCGACATCGTCCGAAGCGGCCGGGGGTAGGGGGCTCCATGCACGCAGAGGGGCACGACAACAGACACCCTCTGTCCGTAAATTATTGGCAGAGAGGGGGTTCGGCAAGGGCCGGACATGCCTCGGCGCCGCGCTAAAACTTCGCGACAAGTAATAACTGGCACGACGCCATCGTAATGATACGATGACGCAGCGCCAGTCCAGCGCCCGTCTTCTTCAAGTCGAGCGGACCCACAAGAGGAGCCATCATGCGCACCCGTGCCGCCATCCTGTCGCAGGCGAACACCCCGTTGACCGTCGCCGACATTGAAGTCGGCGAGCCGAAGCTTGGTGAGGTGCTCGTGCGAATGATTGCGTCCGGAGTTTGCCAGACGGACGTGGGCGTCATCCACGGCAAGCTGCCGCTGCCGTTGCCCGCGGTGCTCGGTCACGAAGGCGCCGGTGTGGTCGAAGCGGTCGGCCCGGGCGTTGGCAAGCTGCAGGTCGGCGACCATGTCGTGGTAGCGGCCGTTACGCACTGCGGTCATTGCCGGCTTTGCCTGACCGGAAAACCGTTTCTCTGTCCGGATATGACGAATGGCTTCCTCGGCGGCATGATGCCCGACGGCACCAAGCGATTTCGCCGCGGCGACCAGGAATTGTCGCACTTCTTCTGGCAATCCTCTTTTGCCCAACACGTCGTCGTTCCGGAACGGATCGCGGTGAAGGTCCCCAACGATCTGCCGTTGGAGAAGCTGGCGCCCCTTGCCTGTGGCGTGCAAACCGGCTCGGGCGCTGTGCTCAATACGGCCAAGATAAGACCCGGCGACACCGTTGCAGTAATCGGCTGCGGCGGGGTCGGGCTTTCGGCGGTGATGGCCGCTCACCTCGCACGCGCTCTGCGGATCATCGCCGTGGATTTCTTCGATCACCGACTCAAACTGGCACGCGAACTCGGCGCCACTGACACGATTTCGGCGCGCGGCATCAACGCTGTCGAGGAGATTCAGAAACTGACCGGCGGCGGCGTGGACTATTCCTTCGAATGCATCGGCAAGCCCGAGACCGCACGTCAGGCAGTGGATTGCGTCCGCCTCGGCGGAACGGCCGTGATCAGCGGCGTCCTGGCGCCCGGAGCGGCGATTCCGATCGACGGCCTCGGCCTGCTCGGACGGACCATCATCGGCAATGTTGAGGGAAGCAGCGTCCCCGAGGAATATATCCCCAAATTGGTAGAGTTCTGGCGGCACGGCGAATTCCCGTTCGACAAGATGACGACGCGTACCTATGCGCTCAATGAGATCAACCAAGCGATTGCCGATATGGAGAAAGGCGATGTGATCAAACCGGTGATTCGATATTGAAGAGAGTTTCAGACGCTGGTCGGTTCAATCGGTTGAATCGGTGGGTGTTGACACATTCGTCCACCCGCTTTTTGAGTCCTTTTGTCAAGGATCTTTGCTACGCATAGCTCGAATCGGTTGAATCGGTGGGTGTTGACACATTCGTCCACCCGCTTTTTGAGTCCTTTTGTCAAGGCTTTTTGCTGACGGTGCGCCGCATCCGTCAGCACCAACCAACACAGCGTTATAACAGTCTCACTCGCGACGGTGACAGCCGTCAGTTATCAACCAGACCCCCCGAGGGGGAGCAGCGTCCGGTTCCCCTCTCCCCACCGGGGGAGAGGGTTCGGGGGTGAGGGGGAAAGCTCGCGGTAAGCCCGCCGCCTAACCACTCTCCTCCGACGCGAGAGGCGAACCAGTCCTCTCCGCCGCCAGGCTTGGAAAACGTAGCCGAAATGTCGTGCCTTTCAACGGCGTCGAGTCGATCTCGAGCGCAGCGTGGTGATGATTGAGGATGGCGACCACAAACGACAACCCAAGTCCCATCCCGGTGCTGTGCCCTTCATAGATGGCGTTATCGCGCTTGGTCGAGAAATGCGTCTCGGTGCAGCGGCTGCGGACTTCCTCGCTCATGCCGGCGCCGTTATCGCTTACCTCCAAGACGATACTGTCGCTCTCGCGCCGGGTCCGAAGTAGAACGCGGCCGCGCCAGGCTGCGGCATCGATCAGAGCCTGTCGCCGTACCGCGGCGTCCGCCTGCTCGTTTTTCCGCGCCGCGTCGCGGAGCTGGTTTCGCATTTCAAATGTTGCGTCGCGAGCATTGAAGAGCAAATTCTCAGCGGCCTGTTCCAGATGCGAGGCATCGCCTTCCAACGGTAACGGCCCTTCCGTCAGATCGACGGACAGCTCCAGTTTCCACTTGTCGCGCGCCAGGTCTTTCCAGGTGCGCTCCATGTCGCGAGCAACATCGTTCAGATCCAAGCGCGTCGGTTCCGATCGGCTCGGATCGCGGCGCACGGTGCGCAGGATTTGCTGCAATCGTTCGGTGACCGTGCCGAGCGTCTGTCGGACTTCGTGCAGCATTGTCTCCTGATCGTTTGTCAAGCCATCGACCTCGAGGCACCGGCGTAAAAGGTCGTTGGGTCGTACGAGTAGGTTCTTGATGTTGTGTGCGTATGAGCCAGCCATGATGCCGACGTTGGCGTACAGCTGAGAACGCATTTCGAGGGCATGGCGCTCCGCAGCCTGAGTTGCCAGGCGTTGTTCGAGCAACTGACGCTCAGTGTCCGCATGACGCCGTTCCTGGCGGAGCAGCATGCGCTCGGCGGCGTTCACCTGTTCCCGTGCCAGCTTGCGCTGCAGCTCCTGCCGGTGCTCGCGGCGTTGTAGGAGGATTGTCCAAGCCGCACCGATCACCGTGGCCGCCACAGCCAGCAAGCCAAGCCAGCGCAGGCGTGCGGAGTGCTCTTGTTCGATGCGCTGGCGTTTGTTGTAGGCGTGCAGCTGGTAGCGCAACGTGACGATGGCGTGCGGGTGGATGCGATAGTCCATCTGCTGGTATTGGCTGGCATGCGACGGCAATTCAGAGTCCCATGTAATGGGCGGAAGCGGACCGGCCGGCAAACCATCGAAACGCACTTGCAACCGATAAATCACCGGGAACAGCGGCATCTGTCCCGAATACATCTTGGTTGGAGGAACGCCGAGGGATTCCAAATGGGCGCGAATGTTTTCGCGTTCCACCGCTGCCGCTGCCCGCAGGTTCTCGCGTTCGATCGGGACGTCCGCTCGGGCCTGCTCCTGATGGATGCGAAGCAAATAAGTCTCCACCATCTCGGGCAACGTCGCTCGGAAGCCGCGCGATTCCTCGAGCCATTCCTGCAGCGCGGCTTCATCGTAGCTATCTTCGCCGCGCAGCCATGTTCGCACCGGCTCCGCCAAGGCGACCGCCAACAATCCCCACACGAGCAGCGGTGCAGCCAGCGCTCGGGCGTATCGCCAGGGGTGCGGCCGATGCTCACCGGATGCCGGAGCAGCGTCGCTCATGGCGCGCCTCCCTGGTCCGCAGAAGTGTCGTCGTAGACGACATCAAGCGGCGGACCGCGCCGTTCCCAAACGGGCCCCGTCGTTCGGTCGGAGTGCAGCGCCCAGACTTCGATCGTCGATTGCGGCAGGACTCGTTCTCCCACGATTCGCGGGAGGACGCAGACGACGTGCTCGCCGGTGCCCGGGCGGCGAGTGCCGTTGTTGAGAAATAGCCGCCGGCCGATCTCGAATCCGAGGTGGTCTTCGTACAAGCGCACCTGGATCAGCCGCCCCGCCAGGTCGCCGGCGTCGGGACTGAACACGCCCTCGCGCGCATAGGAACGGGCCAGCGACTCGACGATATCGCCGTTGATGAGCACGTCCTCCGTGCCGGTTGTCGAGGTTCCGACTTCCACCGGATCGGCGGGATCACGCTGGAAGCGAAAGCCGGCATCCGGATTGACCGGATCGTTGTGGCAGAAGAAAACGAGCGGAAAAGGCAGATCCTGGATCGGCCAGGCGACTTGACGATCGCGATATACGGTGTTGAACGAGATCGCGCCGCCCGTCGCAACCACAAAGCGGCGAACATAGCCCGGCGCCAGCCGCACCATGGCGCGCAGAAAACGCCGCGACGCCACGGCCTGGCCGGGAACGATCAACAATGGCCGCCGCTGCGGGTGGGCCATGGCCAGGTCGAGCAAGTCCCGCGCTACCTGCGCCTCGAAGCGATTGGGCGTCAAGAAAGTTCCGACGCTGGAATCGATCAATTGCGGCGTTGGCGGCACTGCCATGCGGAAATTGCTGCCGTCGACGCCGGCCCGATGCACCGGGAAACCTCCTGATGTCAAACCGGCAAAGCTGCCATTGGTAGCGCAGCCGGTCGCCCACGTCCAGTCCAGGACGGCTTCGTGCGTTCCCAGGCGCTGCAAAGCAGCGAGGAAGCCGTGCATCAGATCGCGAGAGTAGGTGTCGTCGTGCCAGCGGACGACGTGAACCGGGTCGCTGTCGGGGCGCAAGTCGTCGCGCTGCCAGATGAACTGCGTGACCGCGTCAGCCATCTGCTCGTTGGTGAAACAGAATCGGAATGTGTGGCCGCCGTAGACCCGGCTTAGCTCCACCTGGTTTGCCGCGGCAGGATCTACACCGGGCGATTCGCTGCTCTCCTCCGGAACAAACTCAGCCGTCGCGGTGGGCAGCAATAGGAGCGGCTTTTCCGCATCGGGCAGATTCGCGCTGGCTGCTTGCAGATGGCTGGCCAGTTCTCGAGCCGCGTCGCTGGTGCCGCCGCCAACAATCGCCAGGGGCGGTGGCTGACGACGAAGCAAGGCATCGACCCAGTCGCGCGTTTTCCAGTCACTTGTGTGCTTGTACCATCGGAAAACTAGCCGTCGCTTTTCGCCGGGCCATGAGATGGCGATCTCCGGCGTCGCCGTCGATTGCCTCGGGTAAACCGCCGGCCCGTCAGAAACCGTGAGTCCGGGATAATCGTTTCGCAGCCGGTCGCCCGATCGGCGTACCGCGGTAACAAATCGTTCCCAGTTGGTCGCGTTTGTAGCCGGATATAGCCAAGCGATCTCGCGATCCCCTTCGGCCACGGGGAGCGGCGTCGGTCGATTCGTGGAGGGCGCTGCTTGAAAGACAACGGCGGCAGCTCCAACAACCGCGATGGCCAGCAACGCGACAACCACGGACGGGCGGAAGAATCGACGCATCGATTGATCCTCTCGAGCTCTGTCGCCGAACGAGCGGCGCAAAACGTGCATGGTAGAGCGGCGTAAACGCGATCACCGGGCCGAACGTGGCCGGCAGACTAGCGCCATTGTACAGTGGCGGAGACAGACCTCTGCCGTTCGGAGTGCCCCTCGACGAACGGTTCCAGGCGAGAAGTGTGCGCAGATTTCCGAGCGTCAAACTCATTCTCGCGGCGTTATGACACCTCGCTACTTCGGAGCAGCGTCATGGAAAACGGCCCCCTCACGCTAGTAATCTTCGGCGCCTCGGGCGACTTGACCGCTCGCAAGCTGGTGCCGTCGCTGTACCGGCTCGATCGCAAGAAACGCCTGCCGCCGGAGACCAAGGTCGTCGGAGTATCGCGCTCTCCCTTCAGCGACGATGCCTTCCGGGACAAAATGGCCAAGGCGCTGCAGGAGTTCGCCAAGTCGGATTGGGATGCCGCTGCCTGGGCCACTTTCGCGCCGCGGCTGCACTACGTCGCCTCCGATGCCGCAAAGCCCGGGAATCTGGGTCCGGTCAGGTCCTGGCTGGAGAAACACGAAGGCAATCGCGCCGGCCGGCGCTTGTACTATCTCGCCGTCGGTCCCGATCTCTACCCGGCCATTGCGACAAACCTCGGCCAAGAAGGGTTGAACCGCGAGGAAGGTAGCGCCTGGAGCCGGCTGATTATCGAGAAGCCGTTCGGGCACGATCTGGCATCCGCTCGATCGCTGAATCAAACCGTGCGGCAGAATTTCGACGAATCACGCGTCTATCGCATCGATCACTATCTTGGCAAGGAGACGGTGCAAAACATCCTCGTCTTTCGCTTCGCCAATACACTGTTCGAGCCGGTCTGGAATTACAATTACATCGATCACGTTCAGATAACCGTCTCCGAGACGGTCGCCGTCGAAGGACGCGGCGATTACTACGACAAGGCCGGCGTGCTGCGCGATATGTTCCAGAACCATCTGTTGCAGCTATTGACGCTAATTGCGATGGAGGCGCCGAGCCGCTTCGCGGCCGACCCGCTGAGAAATGAGAAAGTGAAAGTCTTGGACGCTATTCCGATCTATTCGACGGAAGACGCCAAGAAGAACGCCGTTTTCGGGCAATACGCAGGTTATCGGAAGGAAAAGGGCGTCAGGCCGAACTCCCGAACTCCGACCTACGCCTCCATTCAGCTTTCGGTCGACAACTGGCGCTGGCGAGGAGTGCCGTTCTATCTGCGCTCGGGCAAAGCGCTGGCGCGGCGTTTGAGCGAAGTGGTAATCCAGTTCCGCTGTCCGCCACACCTGATGTTCCCGCTGCCGCCCGGAGCGACGCTGCAGTGCAATCGCCTCTCGATTTGCGTGCAGCCGGACGAAGGCATCCATCTGAACTTTCAAAGCAAAGTTCCGGACGAGGAAAACACCGTACTGCGGCCAGCCGACATGGAATTCCACTACCGCGACACGTACCGCGACCGACCGATTCCCGAATCTTATGAACGTTTGCTGATGGACGCCATTAACGGCGACGCATCGTTGTTCATGCGCAGCGACGAAATCGAACGCGCCTGGGAAATCATGGACCCGCTGATCGCCGCTGCCGAGTGCAGCGACGCACCTCCCTGCGGCGACTACGCCATCGGCTCCGAAGGCCCGGCGTGCGCCGACGAATTCCTGGCACGAACCGGCCGCTCGTGGCTATCGCTCTGCCATACGAAGAAGTAGACAGACAGTAGTCAGTAGTCAGTAGTCAGTAGACAGTAGTCAGTAGACAGTAGTCAGTAGAAGAGCCGGACGCGGCTGCGCGTCGGTTTACTGCTCAACGCCGATCGTACTGTGCTAACTCATCGGAGGTGAAGCAACAGTCAGCATTTCTACTGACTACTAACTACTGTCTACTGACTACTGTCTGTCTACTGCAGTATGAGCTGCGCCAGGGCTTGGCGCACGGCGTACCAGAGTTCGTTCATGCGGAAGGGTTTGCGGATGAGGCCGACGCCTTCGTAACGGAGGAGCTCCGGAGCGGGGTCGGCTTGGGGTAGGCCGGTGCAGAGAAGGACGGGGACGCCTGGCCGGCGCTGCCGGAGGCGTTGGAAGGTGATCGCGGCGTCTTCGCGGGGCATCATCAAATCGAGAATGATCATATCGACCTCCCGACCCGCCGCGAGATGATCGAGAGCCTCTTGTCCGCGTGAGACGCAGGTCACGCGATGGCCGGCAATCTGCAGGAAGCGTCGGACCACGTCGAGCACCGCTTCTTCGTCGTCGATCACCAGAATCGCATGTCCGGGTGTGCTCTCCGGCTCGAGCACTTCGGGCCCGAGAGCGGGCGTCGACGGCCGCGAGACGTCGGCGGCATCCATGAGGCGCGGCAGGTAGAGCCGGACACACGTGCCGTGTCCGGGTTCGCTGTCGATGGTCAGGTAGCCCTGGTGCCCCTGGACGATGCCGAACACCATCGGCAAACCCAGTCCGGTGCCCCGGCCGACTTCTTTCGTCGTAAAGAACGGGTCGATTGACTGGGTAAGAACTTCGGTCGTCATGCCGGCGCCCGAGTCTTCGACTTCGAGCACGACATAGTCGCCGGGTGGAACATGTTGCGGGAAGGCAGCGAGCTCGGTTTCCAGCGGCGTGTGGCGCACGCGGAAGCTGACGGGAGCGCGCGTGCCGTTTTTGCCGGACAGAGTCGCGGCCTCGCGCTCCTCCATTGCGTCGCGAGCATTGAGGGCAAGATTGACGAGGGCCTGCTGCAACTGGTTGCCGTCAGCGCGAACGAGCAGGGGCTTACCGTCAAGGCCCGCTTCCGAGATGGCGAGACTCACTTCGCGTTGCAAGGTGCGACCGACGAGATCTGCGGTACGCCGTACAAGCCCGGGCATGGCGGTCACTTGCCGGATAAGGGCCGGCTTGCGGGCAAAGGCCAGCAATTGGCGCGTCAAAAGGGCCGCGCGCTCGGACAGGTCGACGACGTGCTGCAAAAATTCGGCGAGTGTCGGCGACAGTCCGGCTTCGCGTAGTCCGAGCGAAGCGTAGCCGTTGATGCCCGCGAGCAGGTTGTTGAATTCGTGGGCGACGCCGCCTGCGAGCGTGCCGATGCTCTGCATCTTCTGCGCTTGCAAAAGCTGACGTTCGAGTTGCTTGTGTTCGGTGATGTCCCGCAAAATGCCGACGAAATGCGTCAAACGCCCCTGGCCGTCGACGATGGGTGACACGGTCAGCGAAGTCTGAAACTGCGATCCGTCTTTTCGACGGTTGGTCAGCTCGCCCTGCCAGGAGGTGCGTCCCAGCACGGTTCGCCACATGTCGGCGTAGACTTCCGGCGAGTGAACGTTGCTTTTGAGCAGGCGCGGCGTCTGACCGAGCAATTCCTGGCGATTGTAGCCGCTCAAGATCTCGAGCGCCTGATTGACGTGCAGCATCACGCCCTGCAGGTCCGTGATCATGACGCCGTCGCGCGTCGATTCCAATGCTTGAATGAGGAGGCTGTTGGTGTGTTCGAGGCGGTAACGAGTGACCGATTCCACCACGCGCTTGGGCAACTCGGCGAGGAACGTCAGGGCGTGGTCCTTGACGAGGTAATCGAGTGCGCCGGCTCGAAGAACTCGCGTGGCGAGCTGCTCGTCGCCATAGGCGGTGATCATCAGGGCAGGAGCGGCGATTCCATCGCGATTGAGCGTGTGTAAAAGCTCCAATCCCGCCATGTCCGGCAAGCGTTGATCGAGCAGCACGAGATCGAAGGTGCTCTGGGCGAGGACGATTAGCGCGTCGGCCGCCGTGCGGCAGCGCGAGACTTGATGGCCGGCACGCTCCAGGCTCTTGCGAATGAGCAAGGCGATGTCGTCATCGTCTTCGATCAAGAAAAGTCGCAGGGGGTCCGTCATGGAGAACGATGTTCCACTTCCGGGTCGGGGCGGACAGGAATTGGTTCGCGAAACAGGATGGAAACTGTTGTACCTCGCTCCGGCGCCGAGGTTATCTGGAGCGAGCCTCCCCATCCGGAAACGAATTGCCGAACAAGAAACAGGCCAAGTCCGAGTCCACTACCCGGGCAAAATGGCTCGCCGATTCGGCGTGCGACGTCGTCCGAGATGCCGCAACCGTTATCCGCGATCTGCAATTCGACTCCGTCCGAGACGCACCGGGCGCTAATTCTTACGCGCAGCGGTCGACCCCGAACTCCAGCACGGGCCGCGTTGCCGAGCAGCTGGACGAATACCTGGTGAAGGGCCAATCGCGAGATCGCCAACACTGGCATGTCACTCGCCACATCGTACTCAACTCCCGGGGCGGTGGATAGCAGATTTACCTCGGCCAGAGCCTCTCGAGCAGCATCCGAAAGCGATACTCGACTGAGCGGTCCGTAATCTCGGTAAATTCGACCCACCCGGGCAGTGGATCGTGCCAGCGTGTCGGCCTTCCGAGCGAGACCGGCGAGGCGGTCGAGCAGCGATCGCCCTTCCGGGTCGAGGCGAGCGCCTTGTTCCTCACAGAGAAGGCGGGCCAGACCCTGCAATGAAACCAACAGATTGGGCAGTTCGTGACCGAGTGCTTGTTGATAGCAGCCGAGCAATTGGTCAGTGCGCTCTCGCGACCGGCCTTCCGGCCCCGGACCGATGGCCGGGTCGTAATCGAAGAGTACGTCCATGGCTGAGTGTCCCGGCGAGAATGTCCGAGAACATGGAATAGTCTAGATCACACTTTAAGGCGGAGTCTGAGATTTTGAACAATTCTCACATCTTGGAACTCACACCGTAACGAACGCCGACAAAGACTGTCATACCGGGTAATTTGAGAAATCTGTAGCGACTCCGCTCGGCGATTGACCTTGCCCCGGATTCCGCTCGACCGCTAACCTGTCCATCAACGCCACCCGCTTCGGCCAGCCTGGCATCTTGCCTTCCGTACAGCACAGGTACCGCTATGGAACTGTTACTTCAGATAAAAGACGCGCTGTTTCCACCGACGGTGGAAAAGATCGCATTCTTGACGGACACGCTCGGGCCGTGGCTCTATGTTCTGATGTTCGCCGTGATTTTCTGTGAAACCGGCCTGGTGGTTACTCCGTTCTTGCCGGGCGACTCGCTGCTTTTCGCCGTCGGCGCTGTCGCCGCGGCGAGCGAATCCATACAAATGCCGCTCTTGATAATCCTGCTGATCGTCGCTGCAGTATTGGGAGATGCCGTCAATTATGCCATCGGATGGCGGTTGGGACCAAAGGTATTCCATTACGAAAAATCGCGCTTCTTCAACAAGGCTCATCTATTGCGCGCGCAGGAGTTCTACGAGAAATATGGTAGCAAAACGATCATTCTGGCCCGCTTCGTGCCGATCGTAAGAACTTTCGCCCCGTTCGTTGCGGGGATCGGCAACATGCGTTACGGCCGATTTGCAGCTTATAACGTGATCGGCGGCGCAAGCTGGGTTTTGATTTGCCTGATCAGCGGTCGATTGTTCGGCGGTATCACCTGGGTAAAGGAGCATTTCGAGATCGTTCTAGTGGCAATTGTGCTCATCTCAGTCTTGCCGATGGCGGTTGAATTCGTCCTTGCCTGGCGCCGCAA
>Ga0326727_10023072_pt1 | contig 11933 bp, 9 predicted proteins | sample MB2enrmetagenome_FD_207643 | JGI IMG/M metagenome (GOLD analysis project Ga0326727, IMG submission 207643) | Lab enriched peat soil microbial communities from McLean, Ithaca, NY, United States - MB29MY | ecosystem: Environmental > Terrestrial > Soil > Wetlands > Peat | place: USA: New York... | reverse complement strand
GGCTACCGCGAACGGAAGCTTCCTTCTTCCCGCCCAAGTCCAAGCTGCTTGTATCGCGTAGCCGCCAGCCAGATAGAGAAAAGGCAGCAACGAAAGTGAGTATCGCATCCACTTGGCTCCGCAAATGGAGAGCCCGATCAACTGCACTAGCCCCAAACTGAGAAACAGACATGAAGCCAGCGTGTGACGGTCCCGCAGGAGCAGTAAGGTGCCAATGATGATAGCCGCCAAGATTGGTATTGGCGTTTTCACCAGCAGCATCCACAGATAAAAATACCACGGCACTCCGGCCAAGAAGCGCGAAGGAAAGTTCGGGTACAACGTGCCATTGAAGTTGTAGCCCGTGTGACGAATACCATCGTGGTGCAGCCAGTGCAAGATGTAATGGACGCTAGCGGGCGAGACAATCAGGGGGTTCGCCAATAAGAACACCAGGCCCATTATCAGGAAAATCCGGAGGTGCAGTGACCCCAAGCGTTTATGATCTAATCCTCTGCGGCCGGCCACGTGCCATGCCAGGTGGTTCAGTCCGAAGAGATGAATCATGTATTGGGAGGCGGTGGCGAGTCCAAACGCCATCGCGCTGAGATCCACCCAACGACGCGTCTTCGCCTCCGATGCTGCCTTTTTCCCCTGGAAATAGAAATAGCAAGCCAGCATGGTAAAAAATGTCAGTGCTGTTTCTTCTTTGGCCAGCCGGTTCAGGGCAACGGTCACTGGCGATACCGCCCAGAAGAAACCCGCCGCAAGAGAAGCCGCGGTTCCCATCATTTGGCGGCAAAGCAGGAAAAGGATCGCCGCAGTGGCAGCACCGAACAACACGCTGGGAAGTCGAAGGCAACCTTCAGGAGTTGTACCTGGCAAGCCATGCGCCCGAGCAATAGTATTCCATCGTTCCCCGAGCGTCAGGCTGCCCCAGGCAAGCATTTTTAGGATCATCGGGTGTTCGCTGTTCACGCCAGCGAAATGATTTTGCCGATATTCCTGGATCGCCAGCCACTTTGCCGTTTCATCCTCGGAGAAACTGTTGAACCCGATGCGGTCAATTCGGACGGCGAATGCCAGGAGCGCCAGTACGATTGCGAGGACCACATCCAAGCGGCGGAGGGCAGATCCAATTTGAGGTTCGCTTGACACCAAAGCACCTACTTACGCTCTTGGAAGCCGCGTCCTATATGCACGTGACGAATTGAGTAGGGGGCTCGCGGAGCTGGATTAAAGTACTGCCATACGGCCAACTCACCCAGAAGCCCCAAAGCCAACAGCTGAACACCGAGCAGGATCAGGACTGCGGCAAAAACCATAAAGGGGCCATGTTGCTGAACGATACTGGTTCCATAAACGACCTTGGATATCCCGAGCCAGAGGGCCATCACGCTTCCGGCCGTCATATTCAGCAGCCCGATGCGGCCGAAGAAGTGCAGGGGGCGAGACATATAACGCAGAAGAAACCGGATGGTAATCAGGTCGAACAAGACCCGGAAGGTACGCGAAATGCCGTAATGCGAGGTGCCTCGCGTTCGCGGATTGTTGTGGATAGGAACCTCGCAGATGGATGCCCCACAGGCGGAAGCTATGGCCGGTATGAAACGGTGCATCTCGCCGTAAAGCGGCAACTGACGCAGCAGCTCGCGCCGATACGCTTTGAATGTGGTTCCAAAGTCGTGAATCTCGACGCCACTTAGCTTTGCCATAAGCCAATTGGCACAACGGGAAGGGATCCTTCGCAGCCACAAGTTGTCAAGCCGACGGTTCCGCCAACCACTCACGATATCGTAACCTTCTGCCACCTTTTTCAAGAAGGCCGGAATCTCGGCGGGGTCATGCTGAAGGTCGCCATCCATGGCGATGACATAATCGCCACGGCTATGCGCAAATCCAGCAGCCAGCGCGGCAGTCTGTCCGAAATTGCGACGTAATCTAATGACTGTCACCAGTGGGTCCATCGCCGCAATCTCATTCAGCAGTGTGAAGGTGTCATCGGTGCTTCCGTCATCTACAAATACGAGCTGGTATCGCCACCCGATGTCTTCCATTACGGTATGCAAACGGCCATACAGTTCGGAGACATTGCCCTCTTCGTTGTAGAAAGGAACAACTACAGATAGCGACGGCGCATCCTGTTCTGCGCGGGCAAACCCAGAGCGCTCTGAAGTTGCGTCTGCCGCGGGAGCCTGGTTGGTGCGGCTGCGGTCATAAAGGCCGTCTACTTCAAAAAACTGACTGTCCTGGCCAATTGCGGCAATTCGTGCCACCACTGGTGATTCTTTATGTGAGTCTGTAACTCTCAAGTTGTACTCCCGGGCGGCTCGTGGCCGCGCTTGCGTTGACCGTGTGCATCGTCGGCGCCAAACTCCGGTCACTTGCACAAGTGCATTTAGGTCGCCAAGACTTGCTTCACGGCATCGACCTAACGGAAAGGCCCGTAAGCTTTCCTGAGCTGCCAACACATGGCCACAGAAGGGATCCCTGGAAGTCACCGACAGATAATGACTAAAGGGCTTTGGCAGGCTCGGTTTTTCACAGGCGGGCTAGCACGTGCCAGCCAAGATCTTTTCTGTTGCTTCACCACCCAAGGCGGTGCCCGCATTTGGGCACTGCCCGAAGAGGGGCACAGAGAAAGTGCGTAGGCTTGGAATTCCGCTCTCCAATAGCAAGAACGCCGTGGAGCCTGGGATGCGGGACCTAAACGTCCGCCAGAGTGAGTTTGTACTTTTGTAATACCTAGCCAGAATTGTACCCTTCGCTTCAACGCAGAATCGGGCGATAGGCCGAGCCTCGCTCCAGTTCAGCCTTGTCGCCGATGGCGCACTCAGGAGGTGAGAAGAAGGCTGTCAGCCATTCTTTCGACGAAAGAATTAACGCTGCTGCGCGGAGGTACTGAATAAATATAGCCTGACAAGAGTTTCAACGCAGGCCAGGAGCGAGCAATTGCCAGCACCGAACACCTGGTTCGTTCGGCTGCGGATCAATCACAAATGAAAAAGACTAGGCTTTAGGCCAGGGTGAAATTGATAGTGATCTGGGTATCGACCTCAACCGGTTGACCACGCAACAAGTAGGGCTTGTACCGCCATTGTCTTACCGCTTCGATTGCTGCCTGGGCCAGCAGAGGCGCCCCGCTCTTGACTTGCACATCGCGCACGGAGCCATCCTTGTCGATTACCGCGAGGAGCACAACTGTGCCTTCGATCTTAGCCTGCCGAGCCTGAGGGGGATAGTACGGCTTGACATCGTGGATCAAATTCCCCTCTGCGATTACAGAGGGGACGCGGACTTTCTGTGGCTGCGCGGGTGAAGGCACGGCCATTTTCGCCAATACGGGCGCAGCCCCGGCGCCACCCAGCACTCCGCCTGGCACTCCGCCAACCACCCCACCGGGCACTCCGCCAACTACACCTCCGACTATACCGTCCGCGGGTGCCTCTTCCGCCTTTGGCGTCGGCTTGGAATTTTCCGCAGGCGTTCGCAGCTGGACAGTTGTTTCAGGAGTCTTTTGTACCTTTATAGTAGAAAGGCGCTGCCTCGGAACTGTGCCGCCAGCTGGAGGAGGCGGCGGAGGTGGCGCTAGATACACGAGGCTGGTCGCCCGCGGCTTCGGCAGCGTGTCTGTATGCAATATGGGCAAGAGACACACAATCCCCACGAGGAGCACCTGCAGGCCCAGCGATACGATTGTCGTCCAGGCTCTGCGCCCTGGCGACCTACCGCCCGATTCGATCAGACTGTCCTGAAAGAGTGCCGAGCTTTTCCCAAACGTCGGCTTAGCCACACTGCCGCCATACATCCCAACTGGTTTCAAACTGGTCCAATAAGCAGTAGCCATACCCTGACCCACCTCGCGTGTTAACGGCCGCCCTACAGGAGTGCAAGAGACGCGCCAGAGTTTAGCCCCCTGTAAGTCTATGAAAACGCAGCACGGGGGAGGACCCCAGGATCAGGAATGCCGGTAATTGTGCCCGTATGAGGGCACCTGGGCAGTTGGGACGCTGGTCAACACTTATTCACTAGGCGATTTGCGAGCCTTGACGGTTCCGAAGTTCCACTTCTTTCGTGCGGTACCCTTGAACGAACCTCAACCATTTTCGGTTGTTTCCACGACCGCCCTTTCTGGCCCACAAATTGCACCCTGGAAGCCTGTTCGACATAGTTTCCCGAGCCATGCAGGGTAGTTCGGTCGAACGGTACCTTGATCCTTTTTGTTACTGGTGTGATTCGCTTGAGGGGTGTATAAGGTACGTTGCGAACCGTTGCAGGGCTCCCCGACGGACATCTTGAAACAATTCGCTGCGAGGGAGGCTCGCATGGAAATCACGACTTTTTTCCACCGGTACCGAAGATTCAACATTTCGGAAAAAAGCCCTGCGCACATCATCGCCGAACTTACAGGTAAGCAACAGGGGAACAGCCTGGCAAGAAAGCTGGCTCGTTGCCATGTCGCGCTTTTCCTGAGAGCTACACAGATTTTGCTGGCGCTGCTCGCTGGTGCATCGCTCCTTGTCACACCCGTGTCGGCACAGTCCGTAGCCAAATCAGAAACAAACACAGGAAGCATTCGAGGCACTGTACTCGACCCGAACGACGACGTGGTGCCCAATGCCACGGTAGTTCTCCAGGGGCCTATTGCCAGCGATCGCCGCACGGTGGTGACGAATGACGATGGGACCTTTGCATTCCAAGACCTGACGCCGCAAGTGTCCTATCAAATCACCATCACTGCTGAAGGATTTGTCGAGTGGAGTTCGTCCGTTACGCTCCGATCCGGGGAGAACAAGAGCCTACCCGGCGTCAAACTCCGGGTGGAAGCTGCGCCGAGAACGATCGGTGTGAGTGCTTCTTCCTCTAAGGAGATTGCCATCCAGCAGCTCAAGGCGGAGAAACAGCAGCGCATTGCGGGCTTCATCCCCAATGTTTTCGTGACGTATGAACGTCATCCCGAGCCGCTCACGTCGAAGATGAAGTTTGAGCTCGCATTAAAGGATCTCATCCATCCGTTTTTCCTTGTGCGTGCTGGACTCTTAGCCGGTATCGGGCAGGCGCGGGACACCCCCGACTACGGTCAAGGCGCCGAGGGGTATGGCAAGCGGTTGGGAACTAGTGCCGCTGGCGTTTTCAGTGAAAGCATGATTGGTAACGCTATGCTGCCGGCGCTCCTGCATCAGGACCCGCGCTACTTTTACCGGGGTACCGGTACGAAAAAGTCTCGGCTTCTGCATGCGCTCTCAAGTCCATTTGCCTGCCCGGGAGACAACGGAAACTTGCAGCCGAATTACTCCACCTGGGGCGGCGCTCTAGGTTCAGCGGCGATTGCAACCGTTTATTATCCGTCGTCGGATCGCACTGCCGGACGTGTGTTCAGCAATTTCGCCATCGGTATGGCCCTGCATGAAGCCATCAGTTTGGCCCAGGAGTTTGTTCTGGCCAAACATACGAGCAAAAGGCCAACCCAACAACAGTAGCGAGCCAGGAGCTCGATCAGATACTTCACCAGCGCGAGCGCCCGAAATTTTACGGGTGCGAGCGGACACTCATCTGACCTGCCTCCCCTTGAGCAAAACAGATTTTGCATATCCCAGCGGTCATGGATAGCTGGAAGCGCTGGGGTTTGCGTGAAGAAAAGCGGCCTGTTGGGCAAGTATTCCAGGCACCAGGACTAAAGCCCGAACATGACGCGATATCTTCACCGGGCTGCAGACCGGTGCTTTTACTGGGATACAGGAACTATGTTCCTGCTCTAAGTCAATCGGCGTCTCCGAAGGAAATATCGAGTGCTCGGGAGACAAGAACAAACTCGCTATCAGGCGGCACCAGCTTGAGTTTTGCGATGGCTTCCTCAATGGGTACGAAGTCTATGACCGGAGGCTTGAGCGCTACCATCACTCCGTTCATGCCCTTTGATAGCGCATAGATCGCACCCGCACCGAAGGTAACGCCCAGGATTCGATCCATTGCCGAAGGCGACCCGCCGCGCAACAGGTGTCCTAAGACCACACACCGGCTCTCCTTCCCGGTCAACTCCTGAAGCTGAGCGGCGACCGTCTCGCCGATGCCACCCAGTCGCTCGGCTCGGCCGACCTCACGACTTCTGACGGTTGCATAGCCGCCTACCGGTTTAGCTCCTTCAGCGACCACCACTATGGAATACGGTTTGCCCTCGCGGTGTTTCCGGCAAAGGTGTGCTGCGACCTTCTCGATTCGATATGGAATTTCAGGAATAAGAACGGCGTCCGCTCTTCCCGCCAAACCGGAGTGGAGCGCGATCCAGCCCGCATAGCGGCCCATTACTTCCACCACCATGATCCGGTGGTGCGACAATGCGGTACTATGCAGCCGGTCAATACACTCCGTGGCAAAGGAAACCGCGGTATTAAAACCAAAGGTAACCGTCGTGGCCTCAAGATCGTTATCGATAGTTTTGGGTACGCCGACAACGCATAAGCCTTTTTTCTGCAACTTGTGGGCGATGCTGAGGCTGCCGTCCCCACCGACGGCGATGAGCGCCTCCAGCCTGCTCCGGCGAAAATGGTCGATGAGTTCGTCGGAACGATCAAGTTCTTTCATGGTGCCATCCGGCTGTCTCGTCGGGCGGCAAAAGGGATTGCCGCGGTTCGTGGTGCCTAGGATCGTGCCTCCCAGGTGAGAGATTTCACGTACGGTCGAACGCCGAAGTTCGATCAATCCGCCGTCAGGATAGTTCTGCGATTCCAGGAATCCGTCGTAACCGTCACGAATCCCGAAAATTTGCCAACCCAGACCCCGCGCGGCATATACCGCGCCGTGAATGACGGCATTCAGGCCTGGCGCATCGCCGCCGCCGGTGTTGATTGCTACTCTTTTTGTTGCGGTTGCCACTGGCTTTGCCCCTTATTTTCATGACCGAAACGGAGAATTTACTTCTCCCAGGTGATGCAATCGATCTCTAACGGAATTCGTACCTCAGGATGATTCGGAACAACGCGGGCAGTGTAATCCGACTCGGGACGCACTGCCGGCACCTCTCCCTTAAACATATAAGCGGTGTTCGCATGGGAGGCACGTCCAGTTACGGTCATGGGCTGCCGAAATGGGGCCGAGCCGCGGTTCTCGGCGAACAGTTCGACCAGCACCTCCTTCGGATCCAAGCCTGTTAGCTCTACCTCTACGACAATTTCACGGGTCAGCGGAGGCGCGGGCCCGTCAGGCCGAGTTATGTGCCGTGACAGGATTGCCACACCCGGCCACAACTGCTCGACCTTCCGCCGCCAAGCGAGGATTTCAGCCGCCACACAGGCCTTGCCAGCAGCCCGGCGGCTATATGCGCCTGCCGCAGGCCGGTAATATTCTTCAATGTACTGGCTGAGCATACGGTGTGCGGAAAACCTTGCTGTCAGTTGGAGCATACTGGACCGCATACGAGCGATCCAGGCGGACGGAACACCGCTCGCATCCCTTTTATAGAATGCCCTTTTCACATCTTTTTCGAGAAGCGCATACAGTTGCTCCGCATCCCGCGAATCATCCTGCCATCCGTTTGCGCAATCGCCTATCGCCCAACCCAGTTCTGGCGCATATGCCTCTGCCCACCAGCCGTCCAACTCGGAAAGGTTTAGCCCTCCATTTACTAGCACCTTCATACCGCTGGTGCCGCTGGCTTCCCAAGGACGGCGCGGAGTGTTGATCCAGACGTCGGCGCCGCGAACGAGCCGCTGGGTGAGCCGCATGTCGTAGTCGGCCAAGAAGACCACACGATGATCCAGCCCGTAATTCCGAATAAAATCGTTCCATTGTTTGACCGCCGATTGTCCGTACCCATCGGCTGGATGAGCCTTGCCTGCCAGTATCAATTGAGCGGGCCGCGCCGGATCCGCCAGAATGCGGGCGAGGCGCTCCGGATCGTGCAGCAAAATCGTCGGCCGTTTATATTCCGCAAAGCGCCGTGCAAATACGAGCGTCAGAACCTCGGAATTGAGAACAGTACCGACGTTTTCATCCGCTCTGCCGCCGACAGCGCGTTGCGCCGCCAAACGCTTACGAGCGTACTCAATCAACGCCGTCCTCTGCTTACCGCGCAGATCCCAGAGTTGCCGGTCAGTAATTCCTGCCAGAATATCGGGCGGGATCGAAGCCGAAATCGAAATGGGGGTTATGTCATGTTTCTCCGATGCGATTCCTTGATTCCATAGAGCTGCCGCTTCTGCCGATGCCCACGTGGGCGCATGTACGCCGTTGGTCACATGGCCAACCGGCACTTCAAGCTGCGGCCAACGCGGGAACAGTTCTTGAAAGATCCTGCGGCTCACCTCGCCGTGGACGCGGCTTACGCCATTAACGGCTCCACTGCCTCGAATCGCCAAGTAAGCCATGTTGAATGGTTCATGGTCGTCGTGCGCATTCTTTCGCCCAAGTGCCAGCAGATCTTGGAACGGGATTTTTAATAGCTTCTCGGCATAGGATTTGAGGTGTGATTCCATCAAGCCAGGCTCAAAGCGATCAAAGCCAGCTTCCACCGGAGTGTGCGTTGTAAATACATTGCCTGCCCTGGTGGCCGCCAGCGCCGTGGCAAAGTCAACCGAGTTGTCCTCCATGAAGGACCGCGCGCGCTCCAGAACGGCGAAGGCTGCATGTCCTTCGTTGATGTGACAGACCTTCGGTTCAATACCTAACTCCCGCAGCAAGCGCCATCCGCCTAGGCCGAGGATCAGTTCCTGGCGAAGTCTGAGTTGCGAGCCGCCCCCGTAGAGCTCGCTCCCGATCAGGCGAATCACCGGGTCGTTGGCCGGATCGTTGGTGTCGAGCAAATACAAAGTTGTCGGACCGATTCGCGCCTGCCAGGCCCGGAGCCAAATGGTGTAGCCGGGCGGGGTCACCTTGACCCGCACCCACTCACCATCTTCGGTGCGGACTGGTGCGATGGGCAGTTCCGCGGGGTTGTTGAATGGGAAAAAGGCCTGCTGTTCCCCGTTTTCATCAATCGCCTGACGGAAATAGCCCTGCTGAAACAGCAGTCCAACGCCGATGACAGGAGCATTCAAATCGCTCGCCGCTTTCAGTTGGTCCCCCGCAACATTCCCGAGACCGCCGGAATAAATGGGCAATGCCTCCGTAAGCATATACTCCATGCTGAAGTAGGCGACGGTACCCAGTGCCGCAATCGCCTCCTCATCTAGCGCAGGTTGCAGCAGGCTGTCCGTTTCTCTTTGCAGCAGGACCTTTCGCAGGCATTCCTTGAAATCCCGGGTATCGGCTACACGCATCAGGCGTTCGCGCGAGACGGTTTGCAGCACGACCAAAGGATTGCGCGTACGCTCCCACAATTCGGGATCGAGCTTGTTCCAGAGCAGATGCACGGAATGATTCCACGACCACCGTAGATCCAGGGCGAGATCTCTCAGGACGGCAAAAACCTCTTCATAGTCGGAACCAGCTTGTAAACGTTTTTTCATAAGGCTGTTTCGCTTTTCCTTTTTATTTGAATCGCTACTCCTGGATTGAACCATCCGGGTCTGGGGTGGTTCGTCCGTACGGACAACCACAAGTGCGTTCCTTAAGAACCATGTTCACCGCGAGCGGATCGCGCCGAGTTTTGGCTACGGAAGTGGTGAGGAGCGTTGCAGTAGTTTTTCTGCAACAGCACGGATTCCCGGGTTGCAGTCGTCCAAGGCAGCAACGAGCTCCTGGTATGCCTTCACGTCTTTTTTGTCGCGCCATGCCAGATGGCAAGCAAACAGGTACAAGGGATCGCGAGGCACAGATGAAGGGCATTTTTCTGCGGTACGTGGTTCCGCCCTAGCGCTAGGGGAACCGTTCCGGCGCTCTGTTTCCACGAGATGTGACGCAATGAGCCTCGACATCACGCGTACCCCACCCGCGGCAGCCGTCCTCGGTGGTTCACGGCGTCAGCTCCGGTGCGCATATTGTGGCCTAGGCAAAGCCTCAGCATATCCGGCAAGCCTTGATCGGGTACGTTCGGAGGCCAGCGGCAGATCTAATCGCTCGCAAACATCGCGTGGGTACGACGTGTCGGCCAGGAATTCCGCTCCTATTCGTCCCAACCAGGCCAGCACCTGTTCGCCGACGGCGTCAACGTACGTCACGTCCGATACGTCCACCAGCAGTTCTCGAGGAATCTTGCAGCGCGCGACCAGCGTCCTTATCTCTTCGGCAAAGGCGCCCACAAGTCGACCTTCGATCCGCATGGTTATAGTGTTCGCGGCATTCTGGAATTCAACCCGTAGCATGACATATCTCCGCTATTCAGCACCGCAGCCGTGTTGACGTGCCCCATCGCAGGGGCGCGCGGTCCAGGGATGCGGTGCACGATCGACATGTTCGCCAGCGAATACGTGAACCTCGCCCCGCAATCCCAGCAAACCCGGTACGTCTGCCCGTCGAGGGTAAAGACCCAGCTAAGGTTTTGGTGACGGCAGCCGAAGAGAAAATCCATTATTTTTGCCAGCATCCTCGCCAACCATTTCATAAAGCCTCCTTGCCCCCTTGGAGGTGCGATTCGCCCTGAACAAGAGCAGTTACGGTGCCAAAGAGGCACGCAACCTCGGCAGTTGCAAGTACCTGATTGCCAAGTTGTTGCCAGGAACATAAACCGAACGGTGCCATAAACTTGCTCTGCCCTGGCATGGTCAGTGCCGGGATACGGGCAAAGTGGAGGTTTTTGGCCAGGGATGAAGGCTCCTCATACGAGGCGATACAGCTCGCTTGGAAGCGGGAACTTGGAAGCTGGAACAGTGTGGGGTAAAGCTCGAGGAACCCACTGGCATGCATCTCGACCCGATGAGGGCGCGAGCTGAGGATCAATAGTCGGCTTTGGTGATATTGAGTCGCCGCATTTTGTTCTGGAGCGTAGTGCGTTTCAGTCCGAGACGCTCCGCCGCTCCTCCCATGCCGGAGATTCGTCCGGCGGCCGCTTTCAAAGCCTCAATAATGACCTGGCGTTCGCTCTCGTGGAAGCTCGAAACGAGTGCGGTGCCGGGTGCACTGGTTTTGGTGAGTTCCGCCAGCGGGACATTCAGCTCTTCGCCCTGCGACAGAATGACGGCGCGCTCTACGAAGTTTTCCAGTTCGCGAATGTTGCCCGGCCAGGGCGCATTCGCCAGTGCGTTCATGGCCTGCCGGGGAATGGACTTGATCTGCTTTTGCATACGGCGGGCCAATTGCGACACGAAATAGTGCACGAGAAGTGGGATGTCCTCGCGCCGTTCCCGTAAGGGAGGTATCTCGACGGGGAATACGTTGAGCCGGTAAAACAAATCCTCCCGGAACTGGCTGTTTCGTATCATGCCCGGCAGGTCGCGATGCGTGGCGGTGATGAGACGAACATCAACGTGGATCGTCCGGTTGCTGCCCAGGCGCTCGAACTCGTGCTCTTGCAAGGCGCGCAGCAGTTTGGGTTGCAGCTCGAGACTGATATCTCCAATTTCGTCCAGAAACAAGGTGCCGTGATCCGCCAGTTCAAAGCGGCCGCGCTTCTGCATCAAGGCGCCGGTGAAGGCGCCTTTCTCGTGGCCGAACAGTTCGCTCTCGACGAGCCCCGAAGGAATCGCCGCGCAGTTCAGCCTTACGAAAGTCCGATCTTTCCGCGGACTGAGGCTATGAATAGCACGAGCGATCAATTCCTTCCCGGTGCCGGTTTCGCCGTGCAGCAGCACGGTGGAATCGGTAGGGGCCACGATAGCAATCTGGTCCAGCACTTTCCGCAGCGCAGCGCTCTTGCCTACGATATGCTCGAAGTTGTATTCCGCACGAATCTCCGATTCCAGATACAGGCGCTCGTCCTCCAGTCGGTCCTTAGAGGCACTGAGTCGCCCGTAGGCAAGCGCGTTCTCCAAAGCCAGGGCAATCTGAGTACTGATCTGGGACACAAGGTCAAGGTCCTCTTGGGCAAAAATATTCGGCCGCCGGCTTCCCATGGCCAAGACCCCCAACGGCCGGTTCGGGCT
>Ga0326727_10023071_pt1 | contig 11933 bp, 8 predicted proteins | sample MB2enrmetagenome_FD_207643 | JGI IMG/M metagenome (GOLD analysis project Ga0326727, IMG submission 207643) | Lab enriched peat soil microbial communities from McLean, Ithaca, NY, United States - MB29MY | ecosystem: Environmental > Terrestrial > Soil > Wetlands > Peat | place: USA: New York... | reverse complement strand
GCTAAATTACCTCAGCAAGAAGGACATAGAGAGATACCGATCTCTCATTAGCCGTTTAGGCCTGAGGAGATAGGGAGAGTTTAACAATATATGATAGAGCACGTTGAGTTGGACCTGGGTGGTCAGACTCTGCGGATTGAATCCGGCAGAGTCGCCAAGCAGGCCGATGGCGCGGTACTCGTTCAGATGGGTGATACCATCGTTCTGGGTGTCGCAACCATGAGTGACAAGCCAAGGGAGGGTTTGGATTTCTTCCCTCTGGTTTGTGATTATGAAGAAAGAAAGTACGCGGTAGGCAAGATTCCGGGCGGTTTCGTCAAGAGAGGCGGGAGGCCATCGGAAAAGGCTATTCTTACCGCCAGATTGATCGACCGGCCACTTCGCCCGCTGTTCCCGGACGGAATGCGGAACGAAGTGCAGGTAATAGCCACACCGCTGTCAGTCTCACTGGATAATCCCCCGGATGTGCTGGCAATGAACGCTTCCTCCGCCGCGCTGACGATCTCCAGGGTACCATTTCATGGCCCGATCGGAGCCGTCAGGGTCGGCAGAGTTGAAGGCGAGTTTGTTCTGAATCCATCGTGGGATCAGATCAACGTATCGGACCTCAATGTTGTCATTGCAGGTACAAAGACCGCCGTCACCACCGTTGATGCGGATGCAAAGATGGTGGATGAAAGCGCCATCCTCGGCGCTATCGACTTCGCCCATGAGTATATCAAACAGATAATAGATCTGCAGGAGCAACTCGCCGCCAAGATAGGCAAGGAGAAGGCTGAGCCGGTCATCCACAAAGTGTCCGCGGAGCTTGTGGACGCAGTCAGAGCCCGGTCGAGCGCAAAGATCGCGGAAGCGATCCAGGATCCCGACAAGGCTACCCGTGAAGCGGGGATCAGCATCCTCAAGACCGAGATCGTTGCGATGCTTTCAGAGGATTTCCCCGAGCAAATAGCCGAACTCGGCGAGGCTGTCGAGAAGGTTGTTAAGGAAGAGGTCAGGAAACTGATCATAGATAAGGGAATTCGACCCGACGGTCGCAAGCCGAGGGAGATTCGACCGATCACATGCGAAGTTGGCTTATTGCCTAGAGTTCACGGTTCCGGTCTCTTCACCAGAGGTCAGACCCAGGTTCTCACGACCGTGGTTCTTGGATCGCTGGACGACGCCCAGATTGTCGATACGCTGGAAGAGGATGGTGTGAAGCGCTACATGCACTTCTACAACTTCCCACCCTACAGTGTCGGCGAGACTAGGCCGCTTCGTGGCCCGGGTCGGCGAGACATAGGGCATGGGGCGCTGGCGGAAAAAGCGCTGCTTCCCGTCATTCCCGCGCAAGAGGACTTCCCGTATTCGCTCCTGTTGACCTCCGAGGTGCTGGAGTCGAACGGATCATCCTCCCAGGCAAGCGTGTGCGGAAGCACACTGGCTCTTATGGACGCGGGCGTGAAAATCAAAGCGCCGGTTGCCGGAGCCGCAATGGGCTTGATGACCGACGGCGAGAAGTACGTGGTTCTCAGCGACATCCAGGGCATGGAGGATTTCTCCGGCGACATGGATTTCAAGGTGGCTGGGACTGCTGACGGCATCACGGCAATTCAGATGGACACAAAGACCCAGGGTATTCCCCGGGAAGTTGTCGTGGATGCGCTGGAGCAGGCCAAAGAGGCCAGACTGCACATCCTGGGCAAAATGCTCGAGGCGATTGCCGAACCGAAGGCCGAAATGTCTCCTTACGCGCCCCAGGTGCTCATCATCGAGATTCATCCTGATTCCATCGGCGCCGTCATAGGCCCCGGTGGCAAGGTAATCAAGAAGATCGAGGCCGAGACGGGTGCTAGCCTGACAATCGAGCAGGACGGCAAGGTCTATATCACCGCACCTGACCAGGATTCCGGGCAGCGTGCCTACAAGATGGTTGATGACATCACCCGTGAAATAAAGGTCGGCGAAACCTATGTTGGCCGTGTCACCAAACTGATGAACTTCGGCGCCTTCGTGGAGATTCTTCCGGGCAAAGAGGGCCTCGTCCACATCTCCCAGCTTTCAAATCGTAGAGTGGATCGGGTTGAGGACGTTGTGAAGGTCGGCGACGAGTTCGTCGTTCAGGTTACGGAGATCACGCCGCAGGGCAAGGTCAATCTCACCCGAAAGGGACACCTTGAAGGTGAAGACGCCGGTTCTTCCGAGGCGCCTTCAGGCGGCGGTGGAGGAGGCAGACCCGATCAGGGCCGGGACCAAGGCCAGGATAGGGGCCGAGGAGGCGAGCGTCGAGAACGCGAGCCCTCCGGTGGTTCTGATGTGCCTCAGGCGAGGTTCAGGCCAAAACGAGGCTGATAGATCGGCCTCGGAATCAGTATCCCAAGATCAACAGGGCGGGCGAAACCCCGCCCTTGTTAGTAATTAGTTGTCAGTCGCGGGTGGCAGTAGTTTTCTCGCATCGTGACTGCCGGGCGCAATAGGTAAACCTTACAGGTAATTCATGCTAAATAAAGATATTCTTCCCAATGGAATCCGGGTGGTTACGGAGACTGTCCCGCATGTGCAGTCCATCTCAATAGGATTGTGGGTGGATTCGGGGGCGTGTGACGAATCCGAGGCGACCAGAGGGATTTCGCATTTTATGGAGCACATGCTCTTTAAGGGAACGGAAAATCGGACTGCTAAACAGATCGCACAGGAGTTCGATTCAATAGGTGGGCAAGTCAACGCGTTCACTGAAAAAGAGAGCACGTGCTTTTATGCCAAAGTCCTCTCCGAGTATCTGCCGGTTGCAGTTGACGTTCTTTCGGATATGTTTCTCAACTCGAAATTGGACGAGAAGGAGATCGAGCTCGAAAAAAACGTTGTTCTTGAAGAGATCAAGATGCACGAGGACACACCAGAAGATGTCGTCCACGACCTCTACGCCGCAACAGTCTGGCACAAACATCCACTGGGACTGGCAGTGCTTGGCGATCGAAATGTGGTCGGCGGGCTAAAGGCGGATGATCTTCGGGACTTCGTGCGTCGGAGATACACACCGGATAATCTGGTTGTGTCGGCTGCCGGGAACCTTTCGCACAAGGATGTAGTAGAAAAAATAGAAGCTGTGTTCGGGCAGATGACCGGGTCGAAGATAGAGTGCGAGCGCACGATCCCGCAGTTTACCCCGGAGTCGCTTTTTGCGAAAAAGAGCACCGAGCAGGTGCAGTTTTGCATAGGTACACCTGGATACGGGCATTTGGACGAGAATCGATATACGCTGGCAGTTGTGGACACTGCTCTCGGCGGCGGGATGAGTTCCAGGCTGTTCCAGGAAATTCGAGAGAACAGGGGACTGGCCTATAGTATCGGTTCCTACTCGAGTTCATATCGAGCAGGCGGACTGTTTACCGTGTTTGGCGGCACAAGCCTGGAAACGATGGAGAAGGTGATCGACCTCATCGTTGCCGAGTTTAAGAGCGTGCGCGATGAAAACCTGACCGATGAGGAAATGAACCGTGCGAAGAATCAGATTCGCGGCGGATTGATTCTCGGCCAGGAGGGGATGAGCAGCAGGATGATCAGGCTCGGTAGAACTGAGCTTTACTATGGCAGGCTGATGCCGCTGGAAGAACTGATCTCCCATGTGGTTCGCGTAACACGAGAAGATGTGGCGAGAGTGGCAGAGTTCCTTTTCAACGGGCCATCGTTCCCGACGGTTGCAGTCGGGCCGTTCAAGGCGTAGAGAGTAAGGATTCAGGATTCGTGGCAAGGTTCGTGAATCCTGACCGTCAGTGGAGTCATCAATGAGTAAAGTAATCAGAGTTGCGGTGTCGGGAGCAGGCGGAAGAATGGGCCGGGAAGTTGTCAACGCCGTCCTGGAGGTGGGTGACGAGTTCGCGCTGGTGGGAGTTGCCGATCCGGTCTTCGCAGGGAACTCGCTCAGGGAAGTGGCGGGGCACGATTGTCCGATATACTATGAGCGGAGCATCGCTGATGTTCTTGAAAACGGATCGGCAGATGCGGTGGTTGTTTTCAGCATTCCTTCAACTGCCATGGACGACATTCGCACCTGTATGAAGGCAAAAGCCGTTCCCGTGGTAGGCACCACGGGGATCACTCCGCAGAATCTTGATGAGATCAGGGCTCTGTCGGCCGAGACGGGGGTTGGGGCAATCATTGCGCCCAATTTTGCTATCGGCGCCGTTCTCATGATGAAATTCGCTCAGCAGGCGGCGAAGTATATGCCTGCCGTTGAGATTATCGAATTGCATCACGATAAGAAGTTGGATGCGCCCTCCGGAACTGCGATCAAGACCGCTCAAATGATCGAAGCAGCGCGGCAGGAGGAGTTTCACGGAGTGGGACCTGATACGCCGGCGAGGGGCGAGGAGTTCGGCGGCGTTCATATCCACAGCGTAAGGCTGCCGGGATTTGTGGCGCATCAGGAAGTCATTTTCGGTGGACTCGGGCAGTCGCTCACAATCAGGCACGACTCCATCGACCGCAAGTCGTTTATGCCGGGTGTTCTGCTGGCCCTCAGGAAGTCTCGAGACCTCACGGAAGTCGTTTACGGCCTCGATAACATAATGGATTGACGCATTAAGATTTGACCCTTTGAACCCAAAATACGGCAGGGAGAGATAGATAGAATGAGCAAATATAACGTCGCGGTAGTTGGAGCGGGAGCAGTAGGCGAGGAGATGCTGAACGTTCTGGCTCAACGCGATTTTCCGGTAAATGAATTGAAGGTGCTGGCGCGTTCAGCCAGGGAGATAATTGTGAACGGCAGGAGCTACGCCGTCCGCAAGACTGAGCCGGAGGAGTTCGACGGGGTGGATTTCGCCCTGTTTGCCGGTACAGAGAATGCCAGCGCGACCTATGCATGGGAAGCGGCTAAGCACGGCGCGGTCGTGATCGACAACTCAGCGACTTTCAGGATGGATCCGAAGGTTCCGCTGGTGGTTCCGGAGTGCAATCCGGATGACGTGGATTGGCATCAGGGCGTGATTGCGAACCCCAACTGCTCGACCATCCAGATGGTCGTGGCGCTCAAGCCTCTGCACATGCGATCGAGAATTACAAGGATTGTTGTATCAACGTATCAGGCGGTCTCCGGAACAGGCCGGGATGCTATCGAGGAACTCGATCAGCAGTCGAATCTCCTCGTCCATGGCAGGAAGGTGAAGGGTGGGCCCACATATCCATATCAAATTGCTTTCAACCTGCTTCCACATATCGGCAGTTTCAGGGATGACGGCTACACATCGGAAGAGTGGAAGATGATAGAGGAGACGCACAAGATTCTGGGAGACCCGGACATCAAGGTTACGCCTACAACAGTACGCGTGCCGGTATTCAACGCTCATTCCGAATCGGTATATATCGAGACGGAAGAGAAGATCACAGCGAATGAGGCCAGGGAGTTGCTTGGGAAGGCTCCGGGGGTGGTTGTGGTTGACGAAAATGTGCCGGGCAAGGACCCGAAGTTCCGAACCTATCCCATGCCGATTGATGCATCCGGCCAGGACGCCACCTACGTCGGGCGGGTGAGGGAAGATCCGTTCATCCCTACTGGTTTGAGTATGTGGGTGGTGTCCGATAATCTACGTAAAGGCGCGGCCCTCAATGCGGTGCAGATCGCTGAACTGCTGATCCAAAAAGGATTGGTAACCGGGAATTAATTGATAGAGCGCAGGCTCTAACCATACCAATTACAACTAGCTTGATGATTAATAGGTAGCTCCGGCAGCGCGCTTCGCTTGCTACCGAAGCATCTATTCCCGCAATCATTGGTGATTTGCGGGTCTGTTTCGCGCTGCGATGAAGGCAGAGAATGACAAGAAAAAAGAAAAACGAATTAGATAAAGTGAAAATCATCGCGCTGGGCGGCGCGAGCGAAATAGGGAAGAACATGTGGGCGTTCGAGTATGAGGATGAGATCCTCGTGGTTGATTGCGGCCTCATGTTCCCCGACGAAGAGAAGCTCGGTGTGGACATCGTCATACCGGACATCTCATATCTGCTGGAGAACGCCGACAAAGTCAAGGGTATTATCCTGACTCACGGCCATGAAGATCACATCGGCGCTATCCCATATGTACTGCGACAGATAAATTTGCCCATTTGGGGCGCAAGGCTCACGCTCGGTTTTCTTCAGGGTAAGCTGGAAGAGCATAAACTGGACGATATCGCCGTTTTGCATGAGATCGAGCCCGGTGACAGCGTCCAGATAGGCAAGTTCAACCTGGAAACCATCAGGATCAGTCATAGCATACCCGACGGTTTTGCGATCGCCATCAGGCTTCCTTTCGGGACGATCGTTCATTCAGGCGATTTTAAGTTCGATCAGACGCCTATAGACGGCAAGGTCGCTGATTTCAACAAGTTCTCTCAACTGGGCGAGGAGGGCGTACTCCTGCTGATGGTGGATACCACCAATGCGGAGAAGCCCGGGTACGTTCCTTCGGAACGAATGGTCGGGGATATGTTCGCTGAGGTATTCAGCCAGGCGACAGGCAAGATTCTGATCGCTGCTTTCGCATCCAATATTCATCGCGTCCAGCAGATCTTTGACGCCGCGGAGAGATTCGACAAAAAAGTTGCGATTGTGGGTCGGAGCATGGTACAGAATATCGAGGTGGCTGAGCGACTGGAATATCTGAAGATTCCCGAAGGCGTTCGAGTTAGGCTGGACGAGATCAAGGACTTGAAGCCGTCAGAGGCAGTGATCGTCACCACCGGCAGCCAGGGTAAACCGCTTTCCGCTCTTACGAGGATTGCCACGGACGACCATAAGTATGTTAAGATTGAGCCTGGAGATACGGTGATAATTTCCGCAAGCCCGATCCCGGGGAACGAAGCGTTGGTTATGAGAATGATTAACCACCTGTTTAAGCGTGGGGCGAACGTCCTGTACGATGCAGTCGCATCCGTTCACGTTTCGGGTCATGCAAATCGAGAAGAGATCAAGCTTCTCCTCAATCTCACCAAGCCCAAGTACACGATGCCTATTCACGGTGAGGCGAGGCACGTTGCGCAGTTCGCTAAGCTTGCCGCCGAAACCGGCACCTCGGACGATTACGTCATTCGCATGGAAGTCGGTGATGTCCTTGAACTGGATGCAAATGGCGCCAGGAAGCTTCAGCGGGTGCAGGCCGGCGATGTGCTTGTGGATGGCATCGGAGTCGGCGATGTAGGCGACATTGTTCTGCGTGACCGCAGGCATTTGGCCGACGACGGCATATTTGTAGTCGTGGTGGGCATCGACACCAACACCGGTGATATAGTCGCAGGGCCGGACGTGATTTCCAGGGGCTTCATCTTTATGGACGAGGCCGAGGAGCTCGTGGAAGAGGCGAAGAAAGTTGTAGTTGAGACCATCTACAATCTATCCGACGAGATAGCAGGTGAGTGGTCAACAGCGAAGCAGGACGTGCGGTCAGCGGTGAACAAGCTTCTTTATTCGAAAACTCATCGGCGACCAATGGTCATACCTCTGATAATGGAAATATAGCGGCGGCAGTGGAGGAATATTGGAACATCTCATAGAACCGATAAGGCACTTCGTTTTCATGTTGGGTTACCCCGGGATAGCAGCCATGATGGGCATCGGCTGTGCGTGCATTCCGCTTCCGAGCGAGCTGGTAATGCTGTTCTCCGGGTCTCTGGTATCGGATGGCCATTTCAACTTTCATGTGGCCGCCCTGATAGGGTCGCTGGGAAGCGTGCTCGGATCGGTTGTCGCATATTACGCAGGAATGGTCGGTGGGCGTCCATTCCTAGAGAAATACGGTCGATTTGTACTCATCAAGAGGCATGATATGGACAAAGCCGACCGTCTGTTCAGCAAGCATGGTGAGGCAGTCGTCTTCTTCGGCAGATTGGTTCCGGTAGTCCGGGCCTACATATCGTTTCCTGCCGGAATCTCCAGGATGAATTTTACTCGCTTTCTGATTTATACGTTCATCGGATCGATGGCATGGTGCTACGGACTCACCTATCTCGGCATGAAACTCGGCGATCACTGGCGTTCAATCCTGGTCTATTTCCACAAGGCGGATGCCGTGATCATTGCATTCCTGGTGCTGGCGATTGCGGTGTATCTGTATCACCACCTGAAGCCGGAAAAAGCTTCAGCGGAGAGTGCCTGAGCGGTTCGTTTCTTTTCGTTGACACGCGCAATATCTATACACTACAATTAACAAGTCAGTTCGTGCCTGTCCGGGATTTTCGGTAATGTCTAAGTCATTTCGGTTATTTGTTCTGCTACCTGCGATTATTCTCTCGCTCGTCAAACCAGCCATGTCCGCGGATTATCTCGGGACCATCAAGCAAGCGGTATCATCAATTGAATTGGGTGAATACGACAGGGCGGCGGCTGAAGCTGAACACGCGCAGGCCCTAAACGAATACGATCCGCTTGTCCATACCACATTTGCCGTGATCTATCTTCATACGGGTCGCCTCGACGAGTCAACCCGTGAGTTCAAAGAGGCGATCCATCTGCAGCCGGATGACTGGCGAGCCATGTACGGGTTGGCGCTTGTCGCTCGAATCAAGGGAGACCTGGCGGAGTCACAAAGATGGTTGTCGGAGGCCGCGACGGAGCCCGGTTCCGAAGCCGACGTTGCCTCCCTGAATCTTTATCTCAAATATACTACCGGCCAGGCATGCACCAAGCTCATGTTCGATAAAGCAGTTGCGCCACTCGGCATGGAGACTGCTGCGATACAGACCTATGAATCTGAACGCAAGGTAAACGCCGAGAGCATGCTTACTGATATTGTGGACTCGCCGGCGCTGCTTGGATTTCAGGAGAATCGCGCGCCACTTGCAACCTTCGATCCGAAACTTCCGCTGTTAATGCCCAAGGGCAAACTGACGTGGAAGCCGTCTAAGCGTGCGAAAGTTCCTGTCGTCACAGGAAGGATATCCCTGAACGCCGATACTTCGCGTTCTGACGGGGTCAGCTTCGTCTCTTTCTATGTTGACGATCAGTTTGCCGCCACCACGAATTACGAGCCGTATCGCTTTGACTGGGATACAATAAAGTACTCCAATGGAGTTCATCAGATTCGCATAGACGGCAAGAACGCTGCCGGCAGTGTGGTCAGTTCAAAGACTATCTGGGCACGAGTCGATAATCCCGAGGCTGAGCTAAAACTCCAGCTTTCCGGCCCTGAAGTCGATAAGATCGTGGATGATCTCTGGAACTGCACCAGAGTCAACGAATCGAGAGCGCTGGCGCACTACCTGCTGGCCAGGAGCTATCTAGCTTCCGGACAGAAGGAAAAGGCTTTCGAACATCTTGAATACACGGTCGCGTACCAATCCGATTTCAAGGATGCAGCATCGCTCCTTCACAATCTTCGCTCAGAGATCAATCAGAACATCGGCGCCGAGATTGCGCAGGGTCCTCGAAGCTCAAAAGAGATAGCCTTTACGTTTGACGACGGCCCGAACGAGAGAACTCAGTACCTACTTGCGCTCCTCGCCAAACTGCACATTTCGGCAACGTTCTTTGTCGTTGGCTTCCGAGCAGAGGAGCAGCCGGAACTGATCAGAGCGATGGTTGCCGGAGGTCATGAGGTAGAGAATCATTCATATACACATACCCGGTTCAACACCCTGAACACTCCTCAGATTGAGGAGGAGTTGTCCAAGACCTCGGCGATTATCAGGGCGATTACTGGAAAGCCATCGATTTACTTTCGTCCGCCAGGAGGACATGCGGGGCCTCAAACCATTCGCGCTGCGGAGAAACTCGGTCTAACCGGGATTTTCTGGACGGCTCTCTGTAGCCCGTACGAAGGAGCGAGATCTCCGGAACTGGCCGGTTATGTTATCCGCTCTGCTTCAAACGGTGGTATCGTACTCATGCATAACGGTGAGCCGGGGGAGATGTCGGCGCTTCCGGAGATAGTCTCCGCGCTCAGAGCGAAAGGATTCAAGTTTGTGACGATTTCAGAGTTGCTCGCTGACGGCCATCGCCGGTAACCGCCGGGAGCATCTATGCGGCCTGTCCGCATGTTGCACTCATGGAAAGAAATAAGCCGTTCTGAGTGCGATTTACTTGACTGGCAATGAGATTCATAGTAATATTACTAGGTGACCTCACCCTGAAAGGAGTTACGGAATGATTAGTAAAAGAATATGCATTCTGCTGGCAGGCGCGGCAATTTTGACGACAGTGCCCGCATTGGCAGCAAAAACCACATCCGGAACGGTTAAGGCTGCTCCCGGCGTGGTAGCTATCGTGAACGGGCAGAGTATAACCAAAGCCCAGCTTTCCGCATCTGCGTTGGATTGGCAGGGACCTGCCACGCTGGATGAACTGATCGATTCAGCAGTCATCGCTCAGGCAGCAAAGAAGGCCGGCGTAGTTATATCAGATAAAGAAGTTCAGGCCAAGATCGCTGAGATGAAGAAGCAGCCAATGCCGCCAGGACAGACCTTTAACGATCTGCTAAAGCGCAATGGGATGTCTCTCGGCCACCTGGCAGAGCGCATCAAAATGCGCATGGAGGCTGAAGCAGCCGTCAAGAAGAGCATCAAGGTTACACCGGCAATGCTCAAGGAATACAGGCGAGCCGAACACATCCTGATCAGAGTTCAGCGCGGCGCGGATCAGGCGGCGACCGACAAGGCCACCGCTGAGGCGAAAACAAAGATTGACGGCATTGCAGCCGAGATCAAGAAGGGTCTGGCCTTCGAGGATGCCGCAAAGAAGTACTCGGAAGATCCAGGATCCAAGGACAAGGGTGGCGACCTCAATTACTTCACAAAGAACCAGATGGTTCCCGAGTTCGAGACCGCCGCATTCGCTCTCAAACCGGGGGAGATCAGCGAGCCTGTTAAGACGAGCTTTGGTTGGCATCTGATCAAGCTGGTATCCACTGGAGATCAGGCAGTAGGCAAGGACAAGAAGGACCTCGTTTCCCAGATTAGCGATAAGGAACTTCAGACCAAGCTCGGTACCTGGTTCCAGGATGTGAAGAGCGCAGCAAAAGTACAGAATATTCTGTATCCCGAGACGAAGAAGGCTGCAGCGCCGCCGGCAATGCCCATGAGACCGCGACCGGCGACGAGACCGATGCCCAACGGTGGCACGATGCCTCCTCCGCCTCCTCCTCCGGGATCGGCGCCTCCTCCTCCTGCGCCGCCGGCTCCGGCTCCGGCTCCGGCCCCTGCGCCAGCACCGGCAAACTAGGCGACCAACGCATGTAGATAAATCCAAAGGATCCAGCGAAATATCGTTTCGCTGGATCCTTTTTTGTTTGTCGGCTGGTTCTTACCAATGGCGCGCCGTGTTTCCTCGAATGGAACCAAAAGCACTTCCAGATTCGTCAATTACACGGGTATTTGGTTCCTGGAGAAAGCTCTATGAACGGTGTTTTCATCATTCGCCATTGAGCGCGCTAAAGATGACTCCATCTGTGCTTGTTTAATTGACTTTTTACGCGTATCTGTGCTAACATGAGCAGCGTTATCAGCTCGGGAATCCGTGGGCTATTATGCACCGAGATATCCGCTTTTTGGAGGATTTGTGTTTATGTATCGTGGTAGATTTCTTGCTTGGACCACGCTTCCGGCGCTCCTCTTGTCAATAGTTGGTCTTGCCGTTTCAGCAGTCTATGCTGATATTGAGATCAGCCGGCCTTTGGACGGGGCTACAGTCAGAGAGACGGTCAACGTGTTAGTTCCCGTGTCCTCAGTTCCTCCCGGGGGATTTGTCGCTTTCACACTGGATGGCGTTTTTCAGGCCGGCGTGGGTACCAAGAGCGCGGACGGCGAGAACTTCATTTTTGCATGGAATACCAAGGCAATCGATCCCAGCAAACCGGCGGATCAGCAGAAGGTTGTCGATGGCAAGCATACGATCAAAGCGCAGGCTTGCGACGCAGGCGGAAAAGTCCTGGGCCCGGTAAAAGAGATCAGTGTATACGTCAAGAATGCGATAGACCAGGATA
>Ga0326727_10023070_pt1 | contig 11934 bp, 10 predicted proteins | sample MB2enrmetagenome_FD_207643 | JGI IMG/M metagenome (GOLD analysis project Ga0326727, IMG submission 207643) | Lab enriched peat soil microbial communities from McLean, Ithaca, NY, United States - MB29MY | ecosystem: Environmental > Terrestrial > Soil > Wetlands > Peat | place: USA: New York... | reverse complement strand
CCATCGGTGCCGGTGCCGGACAGGACAATCCCAATAGCCTTCTCTTTCTGGTCCTCGGCGAGCGAGCGGAAGAAGTAGTCAATGGGAAGCCGCAACAGCCCGGGCTCGTCCGGCTCCATCAGGTGCAGCGTGCCGTTGAGGATTGCCAGGTAACCCCCGGGGGGCGACATGAAAATGCAGTCCGGTTCGACCGCGACGCCATCCGCTGCCACCCGCACGTGCATCCCGGTGCACTTCCGCAGCAACTCGGGCAGCAGACTGGTGTGGCCGGGATGCTGATGGGTCACCACCACAAACCCCATGCCGCAGCCGGGTGCCACATGGGCGAAGAACTTCTCCAGCGCCTCGAGGCCGCCCGCAGAAGCGCCGATACCCACCACCGGAAAGGGCCGCGGTGCGGGCGTCGGCCGCTTGGCCGAAGCGACAGCGGTGGGAGATTTCACAGGCAGTCTCGTCCCGGCTTTTCTGAGACGGTCGGTCCGGGAACCCTTGGATGCTGTTTTCTTCGTCGGCATAGCCACAGTTCAAGCCAGTGACTTCCTATCCGAATACTCCTGACTACCCCAGGAAGGACAAAGCTGCAAGACAATTCGCGCCGCGAGCCGCAGGCAAGGCTCGCTCTCCGAGTGCGCCGAGGTGGGGGCGCATTGGGGACAACGCGCCCTACCTGGTGGCGGCTTCGGGGATGGAGAAGTGAAAGGTCGAGCCCTGCCCAGGCTGAGACTCGACCCAAATCGCGCCGCCGTGCCGCTCGACGATGCGCTTGCAAATGGCCAGCCCAATGCCAGTCCCGGCATACTGCTTGCGCGTGTGCAGGCGCTGGAAGAGCAGGAAGATCTTCTCGAAATACTCCGGCTCGATGCCAATGCCGTTGTCGCGCACGGAAAAGACCCAGCGCTCCTGCTGCCGTTGCGCCCCGACGTGGATTCTCGGCGGCGTTTCGCCGTGGAACTTGAGGGCGTTGCCAATAAGGTTCTGGAAGACCTGCATGATCTGGGTGCCGTCCACGTTCACGGTGGGCAACGGGTCGTGGGTAACGGTGGCCTGGGCGGAACTGATGCTCGTCTGAAGGTTGTTCAGAGCCCACTGCAAGCCTACCCCCAGGTCAGTGGGCACGAAATCGCCGCCGCGGCTGCCGACGCGCGAGAAGGCCAGCAGATCGCGGATGAGCCGCTCCATGCGCACGGCGCCCTCGAACGCACCGGCAATGAACTCCCGAGCCCGGCCATCCAGGCTCCCCGAGAGGCGGCGTTCGAGGAGTTTGACGTAGCCGCCGACGGCCCGCAGCGGCTCCTGCAGGTCATGGGACGCCACGTATGCGAATTGCTCCAGGTCGCGGTTGGAGCGTTTGAGGTCCTCGGCGGTCTGTTGGAGGGCGATCTCCGCGCGCTTGCGCTCGCTAATCTCAAACCCATAAACGCGGATGCGCCCGACTTCGGGGACGTAATGCACCGTCTGTCCCCAAGAGCGGTCACCGATCGTCACCTCGCGGACAGTTGAACGGGCTTCGCCCGCCTGCAACGTTCTGCCCAGCGACTCAAGTCCCTGCAGCCACGCGTGCTGAAGCCCGCTCTCCGGCAGCTCGGGGAACAAGCGCCGCGCAGCCGGGTTGACATACGCAACTTGCCCGGCCTGATCCAACTCGACGATCGGGTTCGGGTTGAGTTCCGGGAACGAGGCCAGCCGGGTGATCGTAGCCAGGGCGCGCTTGCGTTCGGTGATGTCGCGCACGAGGACCAGGATCGCTCGCTCACCTTGATCCATCACCGGCGCCGCCACCACCTCGACGTCCACCCCCACGCCGTCCAAGCGGACGATCTGCTGCTCGAGGACAGGCGCACGTTCGCCCGCGAGCACCTTGCTAATACGTTGTCGCATATTCTCATGGCAATCGCGGTGGAAGACCTCGAAGGGCGACTTCCCCAATAGCTGTTCCGCGCTGCACGCGCCGAACAATTGAAGGGCGGCCGGGTTCACTAGCACAATCCGATTGTCGCGATTGACGAAGACGGCTTCGGGGGACAGTTCCACTAGGCCGCGATACCGTTCTTCACTCTGCCGCACCTCGGCGCCGGCCTGCTCGGCCTGGCGGCGGGCCCGGACGGCGTCGTCCATCAAGTTGAGCGCGGCGCGGTGGGAAGTGCTGAGGGATTCATTGGCCTTCTGCAGGTCGGCGTTAATCCGCTCGGCCTCTTTGCGGGCCTCGAGGGCATCCTCCGCCAAGCTCAGGGCGGCGCGGCGGGAAGCCTGGACTTCATCGTTAGCGGCCTGCTGCATGGCGACCCGCTGCCGCAGTTCGGCGTTCAACCGCTGCTCGGTTTCTTCAGCCTGTATCTGGTCCGAGATATCGGTGTTGGTGCCGAACCACTGCTGGACGCGGCCCTGCGCATCCTTCAGGGGCATCATGCGCGTCAGGAATGGCCGGAATCCGCCGTCGGCACCGCGCAAGGGGAACGTCATTTCGAAGGGTTGGGCGGTGGCAAGGGAAGCCTTCCACCGCTCCAGCACCGCAGGGAGTGTGTGCGGGTCGTGGACGCTCTGCCAGCCCCAGCCTTCCATTTGTTCGGGGGTGGTGCCGGTATATTCATACCACCGCTGGTTATACCAGGTGATATACCCGTCGCCATTAGCCCGCCAGGCGAGGTTCGGGATGGACTCGGCCAGAGTGCGGAATTGCTGTTCGCTCTTGCGCAAAGACTCATTGGCCTGGCTCAAATCAGCAGTGCGGGCGGTAACCGTCTTCTGCAAGTCGTCCCGGTGCCGGCGCAGCTCGGCCTCCGCCTGCCGGCGCCGGCGGTTCTCCTGAATGAGAAAGAGAAAGACCGTCGTCAACAGAATGAGGCTGAATACACCACCGGCCAGCAGGGCCTGGAGGGTCTTGCCGACTTCGGTGCGCTTTACCGCGGCCCGCTGTTGCAACAGCCGGGCCTCTTCATCCTCGGCCTCGGCGACCTGCTGGCGGATTTGGTCCATGACGATTTTGCCCTTGTCCGTTTCGACGATCACGGGGGCGGGCGGCAAGCCCTGGGCTCGCCGCATTTCGATGGTTTGCTTCATCTCAGCGAGCTTCTCCTGGATGAGGGCTTCGATCCCGGTCACCCGTTGCTGCTGGCGAGGGTTGTCCTGGGTGAGTTGCCTCAGGTCGGCCAGGTTGGTCTGCTCCAGGCCGAGCGCGGGCTGGTACGGCTCCAGGTATTTCTCTTCCCCGGTCAGCAAGTAACCGCGCTGACCGGTCTCTGCGTCCTTCAAGGCGGAAAGCAACCGGTCCCACTCTTGAATCACGAGGTGGGCATGCGCTTCCGATCTGTCGGCTTCGGCCACGGCTCCCATGTTCCGGGCCGACCGCCATCCCACTGCCGCCAGGACGGTCAGGGACGCCACCAATCCCGCACTGAGCAGCAAACCCTGCCCAGACGAACGGGGTGGCGCCTGCCGCCCTTCGCGCAAGAAAACCTGGGTATCATGAGCCACCACTTTTTGCCGGGCGCGGCGGTAGAGTTCGGCCACCACGCTCATAAACACGCCCATGCCCGTGAAGAACGCCAGACCGACAGCATCAACGAGGCTGGCGATGCCAAATGCATGCACGGGCGGAAGCAGCCAATAATCTACGGCCAGCGCGGTCGCGAAGGTAGCCACCAGGCCCGGCCCGAAACCGCCGAGCAGAGCCACGGCCATGATGACGGGATAGAAGGTGATGTACGTGGGCAGGCCTTCGCCCACGAGGGCGGTCAGCCCCTGGCGCAAGAGGAGGCCGGCGCCCACCGCGGCCAGAGCGGCGGCGTAGCGCGCCAGCCAATGGTTCTTGAAAGTCAGTCTGGGTGGCATGATAGGAAGTCTGAAGCGCGAAGTCGGACGCGCCCTCCAACGGCAATCCCGAAGGGATTGGATCGCTGAGCCCAGGGTTGCGAGGTACGAGCTACCCTGGGTGAGCGCTTCACCATTAGGTTCAGGGGTTCAATGCGCGAAAACCGATTTGGGGGGATTCTTTCAGGGTTGGTGCACCCACCCTCCGCACACCCAGGGTAGCTCGCGGCTCGCAACCCTGGGCTGAGTGATCTCATCCTTTCAGGATGAAGTTCCCACAAGCCCCTCGCCTCTCGCGGTGCGTTGGGGACAACGCGCCCCATCTTGTTTGCGCCTTTGCGCCTCTGCGTTTCTGCGTTAATCATTGCGCGGGCTGGCTGCTTCGTCCGGTTCGGTTGCATAGCGCGGGGGCTGGCTGAGGCGGGCGTAGAGGTCGTTGACCTGCTTCTTCAACTCAATGATGCGCAGTTCGCGGCCCACGGTCACCCGGTTGAAGCGAGTCAACTCCTCGTTGGCCGCCCGCAGCTCTACCGCCCGCCGCCGAAGCTCCGCCTCCGCCTGCTTGTGCGCGGTGATGTCCCAGCATACACCTGTCATTTGCACCGCTCGGCCTGCGTTGTCGTGATGAACTTTCCCTCTCGCGGCAATGTGGTGAACGCTGCCATCCGGCCAGACCGCACGGTACTCTGTCTCGTAATCGCCCGATGCTTCGACCGCACGGGCCAGGGCCGATTGCACGGTGCTCCGGTCTTCCGGATGTATGATCTGGAAAAACTCTTCGACTGTTCCAGTGAAGGTCTCTGATTTGGTTCCCAACAGGGCATGAACACCCTCACTCCAGGTGCGCTTGTTCTTAACGATGTCCCAGTCAAACGTGGCCATTCTCGCTGAGGTCAATGCAAGGTCGAGCCGTTCTCGATTCTCGCGCAGCGCTTTCTCGGCCTGTTTGCGGGCTGTGATGTCATGGGAGATTGCGCCAACGCCATACACATGGCCCTCAGCATCCACCAGCGGGAACTTGTTCGCCAGAAAGATATGGTGGCCGTCCGGGAGCTGGGCCGCCTCCTCGACCTGGATGGCCTCCGCGGTCGCCATCACCTTTGTGTCGTGAGCCCGATAGAGATCCGCGACCTCCTTTGGGAAGAGGTCGTAATCCGTCTTGCCTTTCAGCTCGTCCCGCGACATTCCAAGCATCCTCTCCAACGGCGCGTTGATGGTGATGAACTTTCCGGCGCGGTCCTTGAGGAAGATAGCGGAAGGGCTGCAGCCATCAATGATGTCATTCAAGAGCCGAACATTGTGCTGCAGCGCCTCCTCGGCCTGCTTGCGCTTGGTGATGTCGCGGATCGCGGTGAGGCGCGTCCCACTGCCCGGGGACACGGGCAGGCCATGCGCCTCGACGATGATCCGCGCGCCGTCCTTGCGGACCATGGCGTGTTCGGCCACCGACTGCCGGCCCTGCCGCATATTCGCCATCACCCGGTCGCGGTCTTCGGGGGCAGCCAGGCTGGCAATCTCCAGCTCTCTGAGCTCGGCCAACGTGTAGCCCACCATCCGTTCGAACTGCTCGTTGCAGTCCACAATCCGGCCCGCTTCGCTTTCGACGATCCCTTCAAAGGTGGCCGTCGCAAAGGTCGCCAGTCGCGCCTGGCTCTCGCGCAAGGCGGCCTCACGGTCGTAGGCGGCGGCCTTGTGCCGGTGGCGGCGGTAGAGGTCGGCGACCACGCTCATGAACACGCCCATGCCGATGAAGATCACCAGGCCCAAGCGGTCCAGCGGCGACGCGATGGTGAAGTGTCCGGCTGGCGGCAGAAGCCAGAAGCTTACCACCAAGCCTGTCAATGCGGTGGCCAGCAGCCCCGGCCCGAAACCGCCCAGCAAGGCCACTACCATCACCATCGGATAGAACGTGATGTAGGGGGGCAATCCTGGGCCGACCCATGCCGTCAGCGCCTGCCGCAAACCCATCGCCCCCGCCACCGCTCCGACCGCCAGGCCGTAGCGCAATACCCAGCCGGGGCCGGTTAGGAGTGGGCGGTTCGGTGTCTTTTCGTGGGCCTTCGGGTTGGCCTGAGTAGTATCCATAGAACCTCTTAGCGCCGCTCACCGCGGTGGCAGGGCGCGTCTCTCCGAGCGCGCCGCGGCGAGGCCATCCATCGTCCGGAAGCAGGCCCGTCTTGATGGGTAAACGTCCGCCACCTCCCAGCGCGTTGCCACAACACGCCCTCGGGTACGGACACTCCGGGCAATCCTGAAGGGATTGCATCTTTCAGCCCAGGGTTGCGAGGTACGAGCTACCCTGGGTGACCGCACCGAAAGAAACCGCCAACCCTGTAGGGGTTGGATCACCGCGTCCTTGCTCCTTTGCGCCTTTGCGTTGGTCATTGCGCGGGCTGTGCTTCCTCTCCGAGAACTGGCCCATAGCGCGGCGGCTGTCTGAGCTGGGCGCAGAGCGCGTTGATCTCCTGCTTCAACTCGATCATGCGCAGCTCGCGGCCCACCATGGCCTCGTTGAAGCGCCTCAGCTCGGCGTTGCTGGTGCGCAGTTCCGCCGTGCGCTCGTCCACTCGCTGCTCCAGCTCCATGGTCACCGCGAGGAGGCCCCGCTGAGTCTCCTTCAACTCTTCTTGCAGCGCGCGGATCGTGGCCTGCGCTTCGTCCAGTTGCTGTTGTAAGTTCACGACGGTCGTGGGATGGCGGTTCTGACGACGAGGGCGGTGGCGTCGTCCTCCGCTTTGGCCAGCGCCCCCAGCAAGGACTGCGCCGCGACGTCTGCGGGCTGGTCGGCCAAGCCCGGAAATTCACCCCAGCCCCAGTGGGTGCGCAAACCGTCGGAATGCAGCACCAGCACGTTTCCGGGCGGCCAGGGATGCTCGGTGACTACGGCGCTGGGCGCGTTGAGGCCGACGATGCCGCGGCGAATAATAAACCGAACCGGCTCGGCCTGAGAAAGCACGCGCGCCTCGATGTTCCCCACGGAAGCAAAAACCATTCGTTCCCGCGCCCAATCAAACCGAGCCAGGGCCATCACCACCCCTCGCGTCGCCCGGCAGGCATGGCCAGCGCCGCGGAATATCTGCGCCAGCGGCAGATCGAAATGGCTTTCCACATATTGCCGCGCGGCCTGCGCGGCCCGCTGAGCGAACTGGCCATGGCCCAACCCGTCAATCAGGCCCACCAACGCGCTCTCGGCCCACTGCTTGATCACAAACGCATCCCCGTTCACATCGGCGTTGAGCCGGGGCCGGGTGGCCGCGCCGATGGCCAGCGGGCAGGGCCGGACGCGGGACGCGGTTTCACGCCGCCACTTGCGGCACACGATGCGGGTGCCGCGCCGGCGCTCCGACGTGATTTCCAATTCGTCCACCAGCCGGTTCACCGCTCCCAGTCCCGCGCCTCGGCTGCCGGCAGTTGAGAAGCCGTCGGCCAGGGCTTGCTCGACATCCCGGATGCCGGGGCCCTGGTCTTGCGATTCAACCTGAAGGCCGGCCCGTCCCTCGGCGGCTAGCGGAGTCAGGATCAGCCTGCCGCCTTGAGCGTGCCGGACCAAGTTCGTGGCGAGCTCCGTCACGGCTAGGGCAACCTCTTCGCAGGCCGTCGGCGCGAAGCCCAGGGTTTCGGCCAGCGCCCTGGCTGCGCGCCGTGCCGCGCCCACGTTGCTGGGATGGACGACTTCAATGGTCTGGGGCGGCAGCATGCTACTTCTTCAGCCACTTGCGGACTTGCACGGTCGTGCCTTTGCCAACTTCGGACCAGACACTCATCTCATCCATCAGCCGTTTGGCGCCTGGCAGCCCCATGCCCAGTCCCTTGCTGCTGCTGAAGCCCTTTTCCATCGCCCGGGCGACATCGGGAATGCCCGGCCCGCAGTCCTCGAAGACCAGTTCCAGACCCACTCGACCCTTCACGTGCAGGGCCCGCCAGCGCATCGCGCCGGACCGGGCATATTGGTAAATGTTGCGGGTCAGTTCCGAGGCGGCGGTGACGATGCGGGTCACGTCGGTAATGCCAAAACCCAGGGCCGTCGCCGCATTGCGGACAGCTCGGCGCGCCATCACAATGTCGGCTTCCGATTGGATCGGGAGTTCGCCTGGGTGCGGTTCGGTCACACGCCGCCTCCCAGGGTTGGCACGGCTTGGAGGCGGTCGAACGCGCGGTCCACGTCCAGGGCCATCAGAGCGCCGCCGAGCGTCAGGCCCAACTGCGTGGCGGTGACGGCGACGCTGGCGCGCATGCCAGCCAGCACGGTGCGTCCGCCCATCAGCGCGACCATTTGCACGGTCTCCGCGATTGTCCGGGCGAAGAAGGAGTCCAGGATTTGCACGGTAGAGATGTCCAGTACCAGGCCTTTTGCTTCATGCCGGGCCATCGCCTCGAGCACTTGCTCCTGGAGGGCGGACACAGTGTCGTCGTCCGGGTCCGGCGGCACGGTGACTAGCAGCAGGTTGCGGAGTTTGATGACGGAGATGCTTTCTGCGGCCATACGGCTTTGTCTCCTTAGGATTTCGCGCTGCCCGTCGCCCCGTCTTGCGGAACGACCTTGAGCTTCAGGATGTCCAGCGCCACCTGCAGGCCGGCGGCCATGGAGGAACGCGTAATGATGCCGGTGAGGTCCACCCCCAAATGCACCAGCGTCTGAGCGATGGCCGGCCGCACTCCGGTCAGGACGACTTGCGCGCCCAGCAGACGGACGGCGCTAATGGTCTCGATGAGGTGCTGTGCCGTCTGGGTGTCCACGGTCGGCACGCCCATGATATCCACCAGCGCGACGGGCGAGTTGGTTTCCACGATCCGGTTGAGGAGCCGTTCCATGAACTGTTGGGTGCGTTGGCTGTCGAGCGAGCCGATCAGCGGCGCGGCCACGACCCCCTGCCACACCTGCATCACCGGGGTGGAGAGTTCCATGATGTCCTTGGACTGCTGCTGGATTCGCTCCTCCGCCCGTTTGCGCTCGGTGATGTCGCGCGCGGCGGCAAACACCCCCACCACCTTGCCCTGCTCGTCCTTATAGACACTGGCGTTGTACAGCACGTCGGTGAGGCGTCCCGAGGTGTGCCGGATCGCCAGCGGGTAGTCGCGCACAAAGCCTTCCGAGAATACCCGCCGGTACCCCTCGCGCGCCTTCTCGGGCTCGGTGAAGTAGTTGGAGAAATCCGTGCCGATGAGCCGCTCGCGTGGCACGCCGGTAACCTGCACGGAGGCTTCGTTGACGTCGGTGATCTTGCCTTCGGCGCTGATGGTGACGAGCGGGTCGAGGCTGGCCTCGAGCAGGCTGCGGGCGTAGGCCGCGGAAGTGGCGGCGGGGTATGCCGCCGCCGCCGGTTTGCGCCCGGCCAGCTCGGGCGTTGGAGATTTCGTCTTGGCGTTCATTGATGCGGGAGTCGGACTGTCTTTGGATTTGTTCGTTTGCATGGCTGCTCTTGTCTCTTGGTTTGTTCAATTGTCGGGTTGCTGATGTCGCCGGCGAAGCCAGGGCGATCATCCGCCAATCGCACTGGTTGCGGCAAAAGTAAAGTTCATGGGGAATCGGATGCCGGCGACGGTTCCTCCTGGAAATCGGGCGGATAGCGCAGCGGCTGGCCGGATTGGGCACACAGGGCGTTGATCTCGTTCTTTAGCTCGATCATGCGCAGTTCCCGGCCCACCCTGGCCCGCTTGAAGCGGGTCAGCGCCACGTAAGCCGGCAGCATGTTGAGCACGTCATTCAACCGCTGCCGCGCGGCCTCCGGCCCCTGCTGGTCCCCGGCGCTCGCCTGGTTGGGTCGTTCCCCGGGGGCGGAAGTTGGACTGGGCTTCGAATTTGCCATAACAGTGTTCGGTCTTGCCCACCGCGACCAGCGGTCGGGCTCGTTTAACACCGAGAGCGGCTGGGCGGCGAAACCACTCACCCGCTTCGGACGAGCCTAACAAAGCACCCGGGGCTCAGTCAATGACGATCGCGGCCAAGGCGAAGGCGCCGGCACATCTCGGAGGCGTGTTGCCCAACTCGCCTGGGCGGTTGCAGGCAGGGCGCGCTGTCCCCAGCGCGTCGTCAGACGTTACGAAAACCCACGCATTTCGGACATCTGCGGGTGTTCCTGGCGCGCTGGGGACAGCGCGCCCTACCGCCAGGCCGTTTGGGCAATGCGCCCCCGGCACCCTCACCCTGGATCCAGCGGCAGAGAGCAGCACCGCCATGCAATAGGAACTAATGTTTGCAATCAATGCGTTGTATGCTAATCTCGTATGTTGGCGGGGCATCATCAGCGTGGCTCCAAGGTGCTGGCTTGGCCAGCCCACGCTGGTGCTGAGCGATATGCGGGACGCTGTCACCCGCGCCAATGTCATCATCCGCGAGCTGCTGCAGTTGTCCGCCGCCACGGACTTCAAGCCCAAGGACGAGGATTTGAACGGCCTGGTGGAGCACTCGCTGTTGCTAATCAATAGCGAGATCGTCGCGGCGCAAGTCAAGGCGGTGCGCAGCCTAGACGCAGAGTTGCCGCCCGTGAGGTTGGATCGCACCAAGGTGGAACAGGTCTTCATCAACCTCTTCATCAACGCCGCCCAGGCCATGTCCCAGGGGGGCGTCCTCACGGTCACCACTCGGCATCGTCGTTTCGGTGAGGACGGGGCCATTGACATCCGCAACCGCCCGCTCGGGGGAGTGATGGTCACTCTGCTGTTCAGCACAGACCTGGAGGAGAAATCCGGGTGGGTCTCCACTCCATAGCACCCCCGCCCGGGATGGCAGCCGCTACCATGCCCGGCACTGGGGCATAAACGAGTGAAGGACTCCGCCAGGAAGCAAATGATTTTGGAAGGGCTGTAAGCCGAATTTTGTCTGCCCCGAACGTTTTCGGGGGAGAGAATCATTTGTCTCAGCAGCCAGTACCCGGAACCCGTTCCGCATTGCGGAACGTGGAGCGGGCCGCTCCGGGGTCCCCTATTTGGCCTTGCACCCGATGGGGTTTTCCGTGCCTCCGCGCTTACGCTTGGAGCGGTGGGCTCTTACCCCACCTTTTCACCCTTGCCCCCGCTTCGTCGCCGAAGCCGGGGCGGTTTGATTTTCTGTGGCACTGTCCGTCGGGACGCCTCGCGGCGTCGCCTCCCGCGTGTATCCCTCCGCAGACCTTCTTGCGCCGGCCCCGGCGGGTTACGCGGCATCGCGCCCTTTGGTGTTCGGACTTTCCTCCTCCCCCGAATTGCTTCGGGGAAAGCGATCCTCCGCCCTTCCAAAATCATCCTTAGTATAGCCGGCCCGCGCCAAACTGACAAGCGCCGCCGGGCCGTTTGGGCAACATGCACAATGGAGACTCACGGGACCCTCACCGGGGATGACTTTGATACTCCCGAGGTCGCGAACGATTCAGCGGGGGCGTTTGCGCCTGCGTCGGAGGCGCCAGGTGTCAATGACCAAGGCAAGGAAGAGGACGAAGCCAAGGCACAAGAGTACGACCGTCCCCGGCTTGGTCTCGCAAAGGTCCTGCAAGGCTCGGGCAGCTTTAGCAAATTCCATGCTGAGGCAAATCTACTTCAGTCTCCCCACGCGCAAAAGGGACGCAGGGCGATTTCCCTGGCCTCAGCTTTTCCAGTCGAAGGCCCCTTTTTTCACGGCATACAGGTACCCGATAAACAGGATCACCAGGAAAGACACCATCGCGCCGAGAATAGCGCCGCCGCTTTCCTTCAGCATCTCCCGGTAGATGACCGCCCAGGGATAGAGAAAGACCACTTCAATGTCGAAGAGGATGAAGAGCATTGCCACCAGATAAAACTTCACCGACAGCCGCGTGCTGCCCTCCCCCACGGGGATCATACCGCATTCGTAAGGCGTGTCCTTCACCGGGGGCCGCTTGCCCCGCTTGCCCAGCACGACGGACATCACCAACATGCCGAACGAGAAGACCACCGCCAGCACCCCGAGCATCAGGACCGGGAGATACTGCGCCAGTTGCGTTTGTTCCATACGCTCAATCTAGGACCCGGCTGCGCGCTGGCAAGCGGAAATGGGTGTAAGGCCTCAGTCACGGCGGGTAGAATTGCCAGTACCCTTCGCGCGGGCCAAAAAGCGGCAGAGGGCAGCCGCACTCCAAGACGCTTCGCGTTTTCTGGCGCATGGGAGGGCGCGCCAGCGTCTTGGAGTGCGGC
>Ga0326727_10023069_pt1 | contig 11935 bp, 5 predicted proteins | sample MB2enrmetagenome_FD_207643 | JGI IMG/M metagenome (GOLD analysis project Ga0326727, IMG submission 207643) | Lab enriched peat soil microbial communities from McLean, Ithaca, NY, United States - MB29MY | ecosystem: Environmental > Terrestrial > Soil > Wetlands > Peat | place: USA: New York... | reverse complement strand
CGACTTTGCCGCTGCGGATACAGTCGCCGCGATCGAGAAACTGCTGGATCAACCGCAAGCTCACTCCGTCAAATATCGCTATCCGCGTTGGGCGCAGACCTGGCCCGTGCGGTGGCTTCGCGCCGCCGCATTTTACCTATTACAGCGACCGGCCATGCTCCTCCTGGCCTGGCCGCGCGTGAGAGGAAGAGACAATCTGCGTGGAGTGGACGGACCGCTGCTTGTCATTTCAAACCATGTGACCTATCTGGATCCGGCCTATATTCTAGCTGCTCTCCCGCGGCGCTTTCGCGTGCGCCTTGCGGTTGCGATGGAGGGGGAGCGGCTTGCAGCGATGCGAAATCCGCCCGCAGGGACGGGTTTCTTACTCACTGCGATCGACCGTATCAGATACTTTCTTACTGTTGCGTTGTTCAACGTTTTTCCGCTGCCGAGGCGCTCCGGATTTCGCAAAAGCTTTGCGTATGCAGGTGAATTGGCCGATCGCGGCTGGAGTGTCCTCGTATTCCCGGAAGGCGAGTTGACCATCGACGGAGGGATTGCCCCGTTCCGAGCGGGAATTGGTTTGCTCGCCACTCGTCTCAACCTGCCCGTCCTGCCGATTCGAATTGACGGTTTGTTCGAACTGCGGCAAGCGCGTAAGAGGCTGGCGGGGCCGGGGCGCGTCCGCGTGAAAATCGGCGCGCCTGTTGTCTTCAAAATGTCTCTTGCACCCGAAGAAATCGCCAGGGAACTTGAGCGCCGCGTCATTGCGCTCGGAGCAGAGTAAGTACTCGAGCGCCGTGGAAACTTAGTCTTTGATCGGCAAACAGAGGCGGGCTTCGCTTCCGCGATGCGTTGGCCGGTTCTCGAGCGTCAATGAGCCGCCGTGCGCTTCCGCAATCTGCCGGCTCAGAACCAAACCAATCCCGGACCCACCGGGCTTGGTCGTGTAGAACGGAACAAAGAGGTTCGTGGAGTTGGGGATTCCGGGCCCGTCGTCCTGGACCGAAATCTCGAGATAGCCAGCTTTTCTATTCCATCCCAATCGAACGCCGCCTCCGGTTTCAAGCGCCGCGTCCACGGCGTTGTGGACGAGATTAATCAAAACCTGCTCGAGCTGGTCCGGGTCGGCGCGAATCGTGACTTCCGGACCCGGTTCGATCTCCACATGCAACCGCAGCTCCAGCCCCGCAACGCGCCGAGCCAATATGCCAACTGCCACAGGTCGCAGAACCGGCGGCGGAAGTTTTGCCAAGCGCGCATAAGCGCTCATGAAGCGAGCGAGCCCATCGGTGCGCCCGGCGATCACGTTCAAGCCGCTCCGCATATCTTCCTGCCAATCCGGCGCGCGTTGCTTTCGGCTAAGCATGCTTCCCAAATTCTCGGCAACCGACTTGATCGGCGCCAGCGAATTATTCATTTCATGGCCGATCACGCGAATCAGCCGCTGCCATGCCTGGCGTTCTTCATCGCGCAAGGCCTGGCTCAGATCTGTGATCAAGACGAGTTGATGTGGCAGGCCGCCCTCGCGAAAACTTCCGCGGTGAATCTCCCACCGGCCGACTTTGCCAGGAAACGCGATTTGCGTGATGCGCGGCGTGTCACCGGTTAAGCACTCGGCCAAGCCAACCTCGCTGGCATTACGACCAACTAATCGCTCCGCCGGCTGGTTCAAGACTCGCTCACCGGCCCGGTTAACGAGTTGAAGCGATCCTCCGCCGTCAATTGCAAAAACCGCCACGTCGATTTCCTCCATCACCTTGCGGAGTAGAGCTGTGGCTTCGACGGCCCCAAGCCGCTGCCGGTGGAGCGTCTCGCTGAGTGCGTTCACCTCGCGCAACACTTCTCCAAGAACATCCTCCCGCCTTGCGCCGCGAGCGCGAATCGAGAAGTCGCCTTCACGCAGCGCAGCCAGAAGGTTGGAAAGCGTGCGCATCGAAAAGACAACCCGGTTTTGCGCGGAGAAGGCGAAACTGAGCCACGCAATTACCATGAGGATTGTAAGTGTCCATCGCAGCTTTGAGGAGTAATCGCCGGTCCAAAGAAGAATCAAGGCGATGAGCATACTCACGAGGCCGGCGGAAAGGGCCTGGAGCAAAATGCGCCGTTCATACGATAGGGGTTTCAAAGGCTGTATTTCTGTAGGCGGCGGTAAAGAGCGCTTCGGCTGAGTCCAAGCGCTTTGCTGGCATGGCTCACGTTGCCTCCGTAGCGCGCCAGCGCTTTCTGAATCAATACCCGCTCGACTTCCTCGATGCTCATGTCGTCCAAGCGCAGGGAAGATTCGCGTGCGGGCCGCAATCCCAAATCGCTGGCGCGCACCTGCGGGCCTTCCGCCATGAGGACGGCTCGCTCGACGGCATGGTCGAGTTCACGTACGTTGCCTGGCCACGAATGGTCGAGCAGAAGCTGCATGGCCACCGGCTCAAAACCCTCCAGACGTTTGCGATACCGTTGCGCCGATTGCCGCAGGAAATGATGAGCAAGAAGCGAAACGTCTTCCTTGCGTTCGCGCAAAGGCGGAAGGTGAATCTCAATCGTATTGAGGCGAAAAAGCAAATCCTCGCGGAAATGGCCGGCGGCGATTTCTGCCTGCACGTCGGCATTTGTCGCGGAGATGATGCGGACGTCCACGCGCCGAGTGGTCGAAGATCCAACGCGTTCGATCTCTCCGGTCTCCAGCGCGCGCAGTAGTTTTGCCTGGAGATTCATGGGAACATTCGCAATCTCATCGAGGAAGAGAGTGCCTCCGTCCGCTAACTCAAATCGTCCGACGCGTTCCGACTTCGCATCCGTAAACGCGCCTTTGACGTGACCGAATATTTCGCTCTCGAAAACGCCTTCGGGCAATCCGCCGGCGTTCACCGTAACCAGCGGGCGCCCATTGCGGGGCGAAAGCGCGTACAGCGTGCGCGCGACAACTTCCTTTCCAGTCCCGTGCTCGCCGGTGATAAGAACATTGGCATCCGACGGGCCGACGCGCGATATCAAATCCACGACGGGGCGCATGGAACCGGATTCCGCGATGAATGTGGGGCGGCCATCCGCACGCAGAAGGCGATTTTCCGCTTCGAGACGCTGACTCTTGCGCAACGCCTGCGCGAGTTCAATCTGCGTTTTCAGAATCGTCAGCAGGCGGGCGTTCTCCCACGGCTTTTGCACGAAGTCCTTGGCTCCGCGGCGCATTGCTTCCACCGCCAGCTCCAGGCTGCCCCATGCCGTCATTACGATGATGGGCACTGCGCTGTCTTTGGCCCGAATGTCGGAAAGCAGGTCGAGGCCTTCTTGGCCGGACGTAGTGTCACGGGCATAGTTCAAGTCGATTAAAAGCGCATCAAACTCGCGCGCCTCGAGCGATGAGAGGACCGCGGCAGGCGAAGCGACGGTCTCCGTCTCAAATCCCTCGGCCTTCAATAACAAGCGCAGCGCCTCGCGCACGTCTGGTTGGTCGTCTGCAACAAGGATTCGCGTTCGAGCCGCCGACTGAGAAGTAGTCATGTTCCGAGCCGTTTCTTTGTGAATTCTACTGCGATTCTCGATAAACGCTGATGCCAGCTCTTCGGCAGGTCACCCTTTTCAAATATGATGAACATCGGTGCATTTGTCATTCATGCCTAAGCGCGACCAGGGGATCGACTCTAGTGGCTCGGCGCGCGGGGAAATAGCATGCCGTTGCAGCAACTGCCCCAAGGACTATGACGACACCGATAAATGTGAACAAGTCGAAGGCTTTCACACCGTAAAGCTGGCCCTCCATGTAACGCATGGTCACTAACGACACCATAATCCCCAGGACAAGGCCAATTGCCGCAAGTCGCATCCCATCGCGGACGATCATCCGCAGAATGTCGCCCGTAGTAGCGCCAAGCGCCATTCGGATTCCGATTTCGTGTGTGCGCTGGACAACGCCATAGGCCATAACGCCATAGATTCCCAGCGCAGCAAGGATCGTTGCAACCGCGGCAAAAACACCGGAAAGAATCATGTTCAGGCGGCGCTGCGCAAGGGAGGCGGCAACGACATCATCCATTGTGCGAACTTCTGTCACGGGCTGATCCGGGTCAACGCTTTCGACCGCCTGCCGCGCGGCGCTGAACAACGCCGTCGGGTTGCCATCCGTTCGCACTACAAGATGCATGATCCTTGAAGGATTCTGACTTTCGGGCAGGTAAAGTTGTCCAATTTTCGCCTCGCCCCAATGCCAGTCGTGAATGTCGCCCGCGACTCCCACGATTGTCAACCAAGACGCACTTGGCACGGCATCCCAAGGATTCCGTGTCGCCGGAAAACTAAGTCGAATCTGTTGCCCCACGGGATCCTGATTCGGCCAGTAGCGCCGGGCCAGAGCTTCGTTCACGATTGCAACGCCGGCAGCATCAGGGCCATCCGTGACCGCAAAATCACGACCTGCTTTCAATGCGAGGCGCATGGTGTGTATATACCGCCAGTCGACAACTCGGTATTGGGATGTGAATTGTTCATCGGGCGGAGGCGTCGCACGTCCGCGAATGTCGAAATTACAGAAACCGTTCCAGCCGCTCAAGGGCGGGAAGTTTATGGCGCTCGCCGACTTCACTCCAGGCAACGCGTTTAGGCGGTCAATTACCTGCTGATAGAAACTTACAACTTGTTGGCCGGAAGCTACGTGAGCCTGAGGCAGCCAGAGTTGCAATGTAAGCACATTCGAAGTGTCGAATCCGAGATTCTCTGTCACTAGAAGAACAAAACTCCGGATTAGCAACCCGGCACCTGCCAATAGAACGAGTGAGAGGGCCACTTCGGATACAACGAGTGTGGAACGCACAAAACTGGTGCGACGCCCTCCGATCGACCCTTGGCTTCCCTCCTTTAGCGACGCGTACAATTCGGACCGGGCAAGCTGATTTGCAGGAACAATCCCAAAAACGATCCCCGTCAGAAAAGAGACTCCCAAAGTGAACGAAAGAACAATTCCGTTGATCCCGATCGCTTCGGAGTGGGGCAACTCGCCGGAACCTCCGGTCACTGGGAGCATAGCCCGCAACAAATGCAGACCACCCGCGGCTATGAGAATGCCAAAAACGCCGCCGAGGACCGCAAGCAGTAAGCTTTCCGTCAAGAGTTGACGGAGGATTCTTCGCCTGGCCGCTCCAAGCGAGGCGCGGATGGCGATTTCTCGCTCGCGTGCGGCCGCTCGCGCAAGCAGCAAATTTGCGACGTTGGCACACGAGATCAACAGAACAAATGCCACCGTCGCAAGCAAGATCAGCAGCGCTGGCCTGACTGTGCTCACGAGATCGTCGTGGAAGCCGACTACGCGTATGCCGTTCTTTGGATCCACGCCAGGATACTCCTGCTTGAGCCGAGCGAGAATTGTCTCCATCTCCGCTTGCGCCTGTACGATCCCAACTCCATGCTGAAGCCTGGCGAATACGACCACTTCATGATCCTCGCGGCTGAGTTGAGCGCGATTGGGGGCGAAGGGTACCCAGAGGTCTAATTTGCGGCTGGTTCCAAAGAGATTGAAGTCAGGGGGGAGAACTCCGATCACGGTATAGGGTTCGTAGTCGATCGTGATGTTTCTATTGATGATCTCTCGATCGCCTCCGTAAATCCGCTGCCAAATCGCATAGCTGAGTATAACGACGTGCTCATGGCCGGGCTGTTCTTCTTCCGCCAGGAAATCGCGGCCCAGAAATGGTTTCACTCGAAGCATGCGGAAGAAGTTCCCCGTTACCTGTGAGCCCCAATCTTGTTCCGGCTCGCCTTTCCCCGTAATCGTGAAAAACAACATTCGCCAAGCAGAAAGTTCCTCGAACACATGATTCTGATCGCGCCAATCGAGAAACTCCGCCAGCGAGGCCGTCCCGTTTCGCACATTGCGGTTCTCGTCCGTTTCCCATACCCAGACGACGCGATTCGATTCAGGGAATGGGAGCGGGCGCAGGAGGACCGCATGAACGACGCTGAAGATGGCTGCGTTCGCGCCAATCCCAATCGCCAGCGTCAAGACGGCGACGATCGCGAAGCCGGGGCTCCGCCAGAGCACCCGCCATCCATACTGCATGTCCAGCCACAATGTTCCCATGCACTCAGCCCGAGGAGGATCAGAGCAATCGAGTATTCTACCGTCTATTTACCCTGTTTTCACTCCCTGGGAATTGGTCGTTTCCTTACACACATCTGAAATCCACCCTGAGTGAAGAACAAACGGAGCGTTGCATCCCTTGCAAGGTTTCGGCCTTCGGGTGGCTGTGCTGGACATGTGTTTGTCAATTTCATTGGCCATGGCTGAAGCAGCAACTCGCTCGGGCTCAGCCGCGAAACACGGGCTCCTTATTCGTATCGCAGTGCAACCATCGGGTCCAGGCGCATTGCACGCCGAGCCGGTACATAGCACGCGAGTATCGCAATAGCAGCCAGAACGAACGTCCCCACACCGAATATGAACAGGTCCGTCGCCCCGACGCCAAACAACAGACTGGCGAGCAGTTTTGCCAGTCCGAGAGCCATCGGTAATCCAATCAAGAATCCCGCGCCCGTCAAGATTATTCCCCGCCTAAGGAGCATTCCAAGGATCTCCTCGTGTTGCGCACCAAGCGCCATCCTCACACCGATTTCATGCGTCCGTTCCGTGACGGCATTGGACATCACACCATACACGCCCACACCAGCCAAGAGTAAGGCCATCCCACCCATCACCAGCAACATTACGGCCACGTAGGACAAGCCGAGCACGGAATCGTGAATCACTTTTGCTTCTGTTGCGATGTCGAAAATAGGTTGATCTGGATCGACGCTCGCAATTCCACTTCTTACCGCGGGAACGAGCGCCATGGGATCGCCGGCGCTGCGAACCACAAAGTACGAATACGGCCGCGACGCCTGCTGGTAGGGCATGTACATGGCTGGACGATCCACACGAGCGCTCCAGTCATACTGCATCTGTCCGACAACTCCCACAACGGTGGCCCAAGGGGAATCCGAGTCGTCGCGGCCTTGCTTGATCCGTTTCCCGAGCGGGTCTTGCCCCAAGAAATACCGGCGAACCAAATCTTCGCTGATGATGACAACCCGCGCCGTGTCCCGGCCATCCTGGACGGTGAATTCGCGGCCCGCGCGCAACGGGAGATTCATGGTGCGAAAGAAATCGCGGTCCACGCTTTGCATGTAGGATTCTTGAAACTCTCCGGGCTGCGCGGGCTTGCCTTCAATGCTGAAAGGGCTGGACCCCACGCAATTGCAATAGGGGACCGCGGACGCGACTGCGGCGGAACTCACTTCGGGGAGTGTTTTCAAACGACGCAGGGACTGATCGTAAAATGCGGCACGCTGTTCTGGCAGCTTGTATTTCGACTCGGGGAGCTGAACGCGCAATGTCAACATCGTTTCGGGACGGAGGTTGCGATGGATTTGAAAGAGTTCGCGCACTCCTTTGGCCATCAATCCGGCGCCAATCATCAGGACGAGAGAAAGGGACACTTCCGCGACTACGAATGCATTGCGGAGGCGATGGCGAGCCCGCCCTGAACTCGCGCCTCGTCCACCTTCCTTCAGTTGTTGAACGACGCCGGAAGCCGAAACTGCAAGAGCGGGTGCAATCCCGGCAAGAATCCCGGCAAATATGGCAATCACAAGCGAGTAGACAAACGTCCACATATCGAGGTGAATGGTGTGCCAGAAGGGGAGATATTTTTCTACTTCCGCAGGCATGTATGCAAGGATCAAATCAAGCTGCCATTGAGCCAGGAGCAAACCAAACGCGCACCCGCCAATGCCGAGCAAAACGCTCTCTGTTAAGAGCAGCCGGACCATTCGCCAACGGCTGGCCCCCATGGCAACACGGACAGCGATTTCCTTCCTTCGCGCCGTCGAGCGGGCCAGCAACAGGTTGGCTACATTCGCGCAAACGATGAGAAGAACAAACAGCACCGCACCCAAAGACAATCTGCTGTAGTCCTGCCCGAAAGAGCCCGCCACGAACTCCGTGACCGGTATCACGCGCACTCCCCAGCCCTTGTCGGAATTGGGATATTCCCGCTCGAGGCGCTTGGCGATTGTGGTCATTTCCGCCTGGGCCTGAGCCAACGTGACGCCGGGTCTGAGGCGCGTAACGATATGCAGATAATGGTCATTTCGGATGCTTTTCTCTTTTTCACTCATCGCCATCGGGAGCCAGAGCTGTACGCCCCGAGGCGGAAACCTGAACTCATTTCCCATCACTCCCACGATCGTGTAAGTTCTCCCGTCGAGCCGAATCGTCTTGCCTACAACGCCGCGGTCTGAACCGAAAGTCCTCTCCCACAGACCATAACTTAGGACGACTTCCTGATCCCGCCCGGGCTGGTCTTCTTCAGGGCGGAATGTGCGTCCGAGAACGGGTTGAACTTGGAGCGTCGGGAAGAAATCGTAGGAGACGCGAAAACCTGTGAGCTTTTGTGGGTTGCCGGCGCCGGTCATGTTGACGTCATCCCATGCAAATGTGGCCATGGGTTCGAAAGAGTGGCTTTGTCGGCTCCAGTCAACGTAGTCCGCGGGAGCAACTTCGTTGTACATTCGCGACGACTGGCCCGGGAACAGGCTCATGACCATCACCACCCGATCCAGGCCCGGGAAAAACACGGGTCTCCAGAGAAAAGCGCTGGAAGCGCTGAACGTGGCTGTATTGGCGCCGATGCCGAGCGCCAGCGTCAAGATGGCAATAAGAGTGAAGACTGGGCTCTTCAATAACATTCGGAAGCTGAATCGGATGTCCTGCAATAAAGTGCTCATCATTCCCTTCCTTCGGCCCGTGCTTTTGCCGGTGCTTGGCTCGCAATTCCGGCTTTGGTTTGGCCATCGACGATCCGGCAATCCGTCAATTGGATGGTGCAATTGCCAATCTGATCGGCGAATCAAGAGCTATTCGTTGCGTGCGTCTCTTTCATCGCCCGTGTCACTCATAGTTCGCTAAGCGATGGCCGTGCATTCGACTGCGCGAGAGCAAATGCTTTTGCTATTCGTAACGCAGGGCCGTAAGCGGATCCATGCGCATCGCGCGGCAAGCTGGCACATAACATGCCAGCATCGCGATGCCGCTTAGCACGAATGTGCCAAAGCAAAAAATGAATAGGTCTGTCGCAACGACGCCGAAGAGCACGCTCGCGAGCAGTTCCGCCAAAGCCAAAGCGATCGGCAGACCGATGAGGACCCCTGCGCACGTCAGAATCGCCCCTCGCGTGAGGAGCATTTCAAGGATGTCTCGCTTTTGTGCGCCAAGCGCCATTCTGATCCCGATTTCGTGTGTGCGCTCCGTGACGGCATAGGCCATTACGCCGTACACACCGATTGCGGCAAGAAGCAATGCCATCCCGCTCACCACCAGCAGACTATTAGCCACATAAGACAGCCCGATCACGGAATTTTGAATCAACTTCGCTTCCGTCTGGATGTCGAATGTCGGTTGATCGGGATCGACGCTTGCAATTTCGCTCCTGACCGCCGGAACGAGAGCCATGGGGTCGCCTGCAGTGCGAATCACAAAAAACGAGGACGCACGAGACAATTGCTGGTAGGGCATGTACAAGGCTGGGCGATCAACTTCAGCGGTCCAGTCGTACCGCATGTATCCAACGACTCCCACAATCGTTACCCATGGAGTGGCGGAATCGTCGCGGCCCAGCTTGATCCGTTTCCCGAGCGGATTTTGTCCCATGAAATAGCGACGACCGAAGTCTTCGCTGACGACAGCGACGCGCGTAGAGTTTCCGCCGTCCTGTTCCGTGAACTCGCGGCCCGCGCGCAACGGAAGGTTCATGGCGCGGAAAAAACCGCGACTCACGCTCAGCACGTAGGCATCTTGAACCTCGCCAGGTCGCAACGGCTTGCCTTCGATGCTGAAAGGAGAATCATCGTAGGCATTGCAGTAGGGGACTCTGGACGCCACTGCAACTGACGTCACTCCTGGGAGCGGTTCCAAACGCTCCACAGCCCGGTCGTAAAACGCAGCTTGCTGTTCCGGCAGTTTGTACTTCGATTCGGGAAGCTGGACGCGCAGCGTCAGAAGCGATTCGGGCGCCATGCTGCGATTGACTCGAAACAACTCGCGTACTCCTTTGGCCATCAACCCGGCGCCAATCATCAGGACGAGAGAAAGAGATACCTCCGCGATTACGAATGCATTGCGTAAGCGGTGCCGCGCCACGCCTGAGGTCGACCCGCGGCCACCTTCCTTCAACTGCTCGACGATTCCGCCAGTGGAAATCTCAAGCGCCGGTGCAATCCCAGCCAGAATCCCGGCAAGGACGCTTATCCCAATCGAGAAAGCAAACGTCCACATGTCGAGATGAATGGTGTGCCAAAAAGGGAGATATCGTTCAACTTCCGGGGGCATGGAGGCGACGATGGCATCGAGCCACAGTTGAGCGATCAGCAGACCGAAAACGCAACCGCCAAGACCGAGCATGACACTCTCCGCCAGGAGGAAGCGAACGATTCGCCAGCGGCTGGCGCCCATGGAAACGCGAATAGCGACTTCCTTCCTTCGCGCCGTCGAGCGGGCCAACAACAGGTTGGCGACGTTGGCGCATACGATGAGGAGAACAAACATCACCGCCCACAAACACAGGATGCTGTATCGCTGCCCCAATGAGCCGGCGGCATACTCCGTGACGGGCATCACGCGCACTCCCCAGCCCTTGTTGGAAACGGGATACGCTTGCTCGAGGCGCTGGGCGATCGTGGTCATTTCCGCCTGTGCCTGCGCCATGGTGACCCCGGGTTTCAGGCGGGTAATGACATCAACGAAATGCGAATCGCGGATGTTTCTTTCTTTCTCCCCCATCGCCATGGGAAGCCAGATTTCTGTCCCCCAAGGCGGAAATTTGAAATCCTTTCCCATCACGCCAACGATCGTGTAAGTCTTCCCATCGAGCTGGGTCGTCTTGCCCACAGTGTCTTCAGCCGAACCAAAGCTCCTTTCCCATAGGCCGTAACTTAGGACCACTTCTTGATCGCGCCCGGGCTGATCCTCCTCGGGAAGGAATGTGCGCCCGAGAATCGGCTGGACCTGGACTATTGGGAAGAAATTGGAAGAAACGCGAAAGCCTGTGAGTTTCTGCGGAGCGCCAGTTCCGGTCATGTTGACGTCGTCCCACGTGAATGCGGCCATGGGCTCGAATGAGCGGCTTTGCCGGCTCCAATCAACGTAGTCCGCGGGAGTAACACGGTTCGGCATGAGGGAAGAGTGTCCTGGGGCAAGGCTCATGATCATCACCACGCGGTCCAATCCGGGTAATGAGACGGGCCTCCAGAGAAAAGTGCTCGTGACGCTGAATGACGCTGTATTCGAGCCAATGCCAAGCGCAAGCGTTAGAATGGCGACAAGAGAAAAAACTGGACTCTTCAGAAGCATTCGGATGCCGTATCGAACGTCCTGCAGTATCGCGTTCATAATCCCCCTTCCTTCCGCCCGCGCTTATGCCGGTGCTTGGCTCGCAATTCCGGCTTTGGTTTGGCCATCGACGATCCAGCCGTCCGCCAATTGGATAATCCGATCGCCGTAGGAAGCCCATGCATCGTTGTGCGTCACCTGGATGATCGTTGTTCCGTCCTCATTCAGCCTCTTGAGCAGGTCCATGATCATTTTCCCTTGGCTTGTATGCAGGCTTCCCGTTGGCTCGTCGGCCAGGATCAGCTTTGGTTTCCCAATCAATGCTCGCGCGACGGCCACAAGCTGCTGTTGCCCGCCGGACAACTGACTCGGGAAAAGGGATTTTTTGCCGACAATCTGGAAGCGGTCGAGAACGTCCGCGACCATTCCTTCGCGCTCCGATTTCCTGATGTCGCGATAGGAGAGCGGCAGGTCGAGGTTTTCCGCGACCGTGAGGTTCTCGATCAGATGATATTGCTGGAAAACGAACCCGATGTATTTCTTGTGCAATTCGACGCGCCGGCGGTTATCGAGCGCGTGAACCGCATGTTCGAGCAGGTAGTA
>Ga0326727_10023068_pt1 | contig 11935 bp, 12 predicted proteins | sample MB2enrmetagenome_FD_207643 | JGI IMG/M metagenome (GOLD analysis project Ga0326727, IMG submission 207643) | Lab enriched peat soil microbial communities from McLean, Ithaca, NY, United States - MB29MY | ecosystem: Environmental > Terrestrial > Soil > Wetlands > Peat | place: USA: New York... | reverse complement strand
AGATGTTTTTTGATAATGAAAGGTACTTTTCTTTTGTTGAACGGTGTCGTGCTGAAGGAATCAATGTTCCCATCATTCCTGGATTGAAACCCATCACTTTTATGAATCAACTGACTGCATTACCCAAGATTTTCCATGTTGATATGCCCGAAGCGCTGGTTTTGGAATTGAGCAAATGTAAGACCGATGCCGCAGCTACTGAAGTGGGTGTAGAATGGTGTATTATGCAAGCGAAAGAGTTGAAACAACATGGTGTTCCCAGTATTCATTTTTACACGTTAATGGCGTCACATAGTGTAAAGAAAGTAGCCGAACAGGTCTATTGACCTTTTCAATGATCAACCTTCTAATTATATGGAAAGCCTGAATGTTAACAGTATTTCTTTGCTCGAACTCAACCAGCTGATCAAAGAGAAACTGGCGGATGCGTTTCCAACAACCGTTTGGATAAGAGCTGAAATCAGTGAATTTCGGGAAAATGCTAATGGTCATTGTTATTTAGAGTTGATCGATAAGGACGAAAAGAGTGATCGGATAGCGGCTAAAACCAAAGCCATGATTTGGTCGTCAACTTACAAGATGTTGAAATTGTATTTTGAATCGACTACCGGTGAAACATTTGGGGCTGGATTAAAAATCTTAGCAGCTTGCAGTATTGAATTTCACGAGGTATATGGCATTAGTTTGGTGTTTCATGACATCGACCCGACGTTCACCCTGGGTGAAATGGCGATACGAAGGCAGCAATTGTTGAAACAGTTGGAAGCTGAAGGCATGTTGAATATGAATAAACAATTGCCTTTTGCCATGTTGCCTCAACGCATTGCTGTTATTTCGTCAGCCACAGCTGCCGGATATGGCGATTTTTTGGACCAACTTCATGCCAATCGTTTTAAATATGTGTTTTATGCCCGTTTATTTCCTGCCGTAATGCAGGGCGAACAAACCGAACGATCTGTTATTGCGGCATTAGATGCTGTTTATGCTGAAGTTGATCACTTTGATGTGGTGGTAATTCTTCGCGGGGGAGGAGCTGTTGCCGATCTGAGTAGTTTTGACCGTTATTTGTTAGCGTTGCATTGCGTACAGTTTCCATTACCAATTTTGACCGGGATTGGTCATTTCCGAGACGATACATTGATTGATCATTTGGCGTATGCCAGTTTGAAAACACCGACTGCCGTAGCTGAATTCCTAATCGATAAAATAGATCAGGCTCATGAGTCATTGCTTCAATCTGTTGATAAATTGGTAAAAAGGGCTTTTGCTATTCATGAAGCAAAGACTGTGCAACTGCAAAATGTTGTGCGAAAATTTCCTCCTGTATTATTAGGTAGAACTGGCGCTCAAAAGATGGATATATCACGAAAATTATCTGTTTTGCAGCGCATTGCTATGCAACAACTATCTAATCGGCAACAAAGACTGAATCATCTGCGTAGATTAGTTCAATCCTCTGCAAAGCAACAGATGTCCACACGTCATCATACGCTGGAACTGATGAAAAATCAATTGATTTATGTCAATCCTTTATCCATATTGGAGAAGGGCTATTGTTTGGCTTCCCTGAATGGCAAACGGGTTCATTCCAAAAGCGCCATCCAGCCGGGTGATTCATTGAAAATCGGCTTTCATGATGGAACGGTGGCAACAAAAGTCACCGATTCCTAAAATGCTTACTCACCGATCAGAACCGGTACTGATGGTGTGCTTTCGTTATACAGACGGTTGAGCGCTGTAATCACATATTTTGCAGGTTGTTTCGCATCAGGAATGTTATATGCCGCATTATGCTGTATGGCAATTATATGTGTGGCATTTTGAATATCAACCGGCTCATTCAATCTAAAGCGATAGATGCAAAAACAGGCACTCTTATCCAACTCATTGGTGGCCGGTGCGGTTGTCCACCGTAACTGCAAACGACATGAATCAAGCGTGATGCGTAACTCTGCAACGGGAGCTGGTGCTTGCGTGCTAAAGGAAGGATACAAAGGAATCAATGCAGGATATCGTTGATAATGATTCGTTAAGGAGTCAACGACTCCAAATGGGTTTTGAGCCAATTGATAGCCTGACCACCAAATGTTTCCTTGAATATTAGGGGTTTCACGTGTTAGACGCATCTTCTCTGCAAATTGTGTTCGTGACGGATCTTTCAGGTCTTTTTCCTTGAATGTCGTGATGCTTTGTCCGATGTAGAGATTTGTGCCAAAACTATTCTTGCTCCACCAATTTATTAATATGGAATAATCAGCAGAAGGGTGTCCTATTTTCCAATACAATTGCGGGGCATTGTAATCAATCCAATGGTATTTTTCCCACAAAAGCACATTGGCATAAAGATGGTCGTAATTGCTTAACCCATGTGTGTTGCTTCCTGAACCATCGGGAGTGTCACTGAGGTTACGATAGATGCCAAACGGACTTACACCAAAAACAACCCAGGGTTTTATTTTATGAACGGTTTCCGAGACTTCTTTAATCAGTTCATCCACATTGTTGCGTCGCCATGCAGCCAGTTCATCCTTTTTAAAGCCCGTTTTTTTGCCATATTTTCTAAAGGACGCATTGTCATTAAATTCTTCCCCATTAATGGGATATGGATAAAAATAATCATCAAAATGAATGCCGTCAACATCATAGCGAGAAACGATGTCTGCCACTACTTTGGTTGCTATTTTCCATGATTCGGGATTTCCGGGATCAAAAAAGAGTTGCTTACCATACTTAATAAATAGTTTATGATGCTTTTTATTCATTTTTGAAAGGGTCTCGCTTTCGTTTGTGGTAACGCGATAGGGGTTTAACCACGCGTGAAGCTGCATGTTCCTTTTATGGCACGCATCTATCATAAAAGCAAGCGGATCCCACACCGGATTGGGAGCTTTGCCTTGTTCTCCCGTCAAAAAGCGGCTCCATGGCTCCAGCTTTGATGGATAAAATGCGTCAGCTTCAGGGCGTATCTGAAAAATGACTGCATTAATACCGGCATGTTGAAATGTATCGAGCAAAGTATTCCATTCTTTTTGAATGGCTTGCGGGCTCATGTTTTGGAACCGGGTATTACCAACAGTAGGAATCCATACTCCGCGGAATTCACGTTTAGGAAATACTTCTGCTTGAATGGAGTGTGATAAACAGGCTGCGAATACTGCTATGATTAGAAAACGAAAAGAAGAATGAGTCATGTTTGAGAATTTATTGCTTTGCAGCATATAGATGAAGATAAATTAACCGGAAAGTTGTTATTTCTTTCTTACATAGTAAATGGTGGTATCATTTGCTGCTTCTGCATTTGGCGTCAATGCGTACAACTGATTTTCGCTTTGGCTGACAAAGTCGGTCAATGGAACTTCGCTGACCTGGAACCCGGCTTCGCGTAAACGATCGGCATAATCGCGGCCATATTCGCGTTGATGATCTTTTTGTCCGAAATGTTTTAATCGATCTTCAGGTGTGACAATCGACTTATCTTCATACGTTGTGGCACGGTTTGTATTGACTGGCGATTGCACGATTCCCCATCCGCCAGGTTTCAAAATACGGTATAGTTCACGCATGGCCAACCGGTCGTCGTCTACGTGTTCGAGAATATGGTTTGCCATCACAATATCGAATGTGCTGTCGGCAAACGGAATGTGGTGAATATCCATCTTGACCCTGGCTAATGGTGATTCGAGGTCGGCGGAGTAATAATCAAGCTGGGGCAGCTTTTGAAATCGTTTAATGAAACAATACTCCGGCGCAATGTGTAATAATTTACCCTGATGAACGAAGAAGTCTGTTTTCCTGTCGAGAAAAAGCCATATTTGACGGTGACGTTCTAACGAGAGACACGAAGGACAAAGTGCATTTTCGCGTGAGGATACATATCCGTAGGGGAGTAACTTGCGGAAGTGGTGATGACATATCGGACATTCAATGTTATGTCCCCGATAAAATATTGACCCCGTTTTAATGATAATGTGACTGAAAAGTTGCAAATACTTTCGTGGTACGTGGTTGAGTAGAAAGCGAATAAGTTGCTTCATCTTAATGTAGTATTTTGTATATCAATTCTTTTAGTAGTTCACCTGATTCGGCGGAAGGGCTATTTACCCCCTTCGATTGGGCATCATAGTTTCGGATGAGCGATATGATTTGTTCTGTTTTGGTGCTTGGAAAACGGCGTGAAGCCTGAGCATAATCTTTCACAAAGTACGCGTTGATACTGAGAGCTTTGGCCACGATTTCATTGTTTTTGTCAGGTAAAGCATGGTAAACCAATAAATTGCTGAAGAAATTGAATAAGACGACCAGCGTAACTGAAACAGGATTAGCCCGCTCATTCGTGGAAAAATAACGAATGATACGGTTTGATTTTAGTATATCGTTGTTTGTTAGTGCTTTGACAAGTTCAAAATTATTGAAGTCTTTGCTTATCCCTATGTTCTTTTCAACCAACTCGGGCGTGATGCTTGCAACGTTTGACGGCTTCGTAATGATTAACTTTTCTAATTCATTGGCGATACGGCTTAAATCGTTTCCCAGAAACTCGGAAAGCATCTCGGCTGCTTTAGCTGCAATAGTGACCTTCTTTTCAGCCAGATAGTCGATAATCCACTTCGGAACCTGATCGTCATAAATTTTATCGGAAACAAACAAAACACCTTTTTTTTCAATCTCACCTGCAACTTTGGTACGACGATCGAGTTTACCGTTCTTATGACAGAAAACCAACAGGGTAGTGGGCAGGGGTTGTTTGAGATAGAATTGAAGCTCATCGATGTTTTTAAGCTGTTGCGCTTCCTTCACGATGATCACCTGATGAGAAGCGCCCATCGGAAATTGTTTGGCGGCATTGATGATGGTGCCGATGTTCGCATCTTTGCCATAAAAGATGGTCTGGTTAAATGTCTTTTCATCTTCTTTTAAAGCGTAGTTCTCAATGTAATCGCTAATCTTATCAATATAAAACGGTTCTTCACCCATTAAATAATATATGGGCGCATACTCACGGCGTTGCAGTGCGTCAAGCAAAGTGCGGTATGAAGTACTGTTTTTTGCCATTATTCGAAACGCAAGTGTTTGATGGTGCTACTATTGTTAATAATTGACGACAGCGATTTAATGCCAATCTGTAAATGTTCTTCCACAAAGCTGGCTGTCACGCTTTTGTCGCTTACATCGGTTTTTATGCCTTCGGGTGTCATCGGCATGTCGGAAACAAGCAATAAAGCCCCCGTGGGGATACTGTTGTAGAAGCCGACGGAAAACAAGGTGGCCGTTTCCATGTCGATGGCCAATGCGCGTGTTTGAAGCAGGTAATCTTTGAAATGTTCGTCGTGTTCCCATACACGTCGGTTGGTAGAGTAAACTGTGCCTGTCCAGTAATCTTTTCCAAAATCACGAATGTTTGATGATACTGCACGTTGTAAACTAAATGCCGGAAGCGCGGGAATTTCCGGGGGGAAATAGTCGTTTGAAGTTCCTTCACCCCGAATGGCGGCAATGGGAAGGATGTAGTCTCCCAATTGGTTTTTATTTTTCAGTCCGCCGCATTTGCCTAAAAAAAGCACGGCATGAGGTTGAATGGCTGACAGTAAATCCATGATAAGCGCTGCGTTTGGGCTTCCCATTCCAAAATTAATTATGGTAATTCCCTCTGCAGAAGCATTTGGCATGTTACCCTCGGAAAAAACGGGAACGTTGAAACGTTGGGCAAACATTTCTATGTAGTTATTGAAGTTTGTCAAAAGGATATGAGAATCAAAATCTTCAAGTGGACGTTTGGTGTAGCGCACCAACCAGTTCTCGACGATCTCTGTTTTTGTTTTCATACGATAATGCGTTTACTAACATGAAGATTGAATGAAACTGGCATGTGTTCATTACGTTTTCCGAACAGTAGGTTATGCCCGTTTCATTTTCCCTATTTTGCGTTCAAAGTTACACAAATTTTGCGTTCACTCATTACTCTGTCATAAAGATCGTATCTTTGGTACATCATCGTTGCTACCCTCGAAAAGGAAGTATATTGATAATAGCTCTGATTTTTTGAAAGATTTTCAACGGATTATGGTAACACTCAATTTACCGGTTTATTCATTTCACGTCAAAAACAAACAGGGAAACATGGTTGTTTTCGATCGTTTACGAAAACGATTTGTGGCATTAACTCCTGAAGAATGGGTACGTCAGCATGTCGTGGAATTTTTGATTTCAGAGAAAGGATTTCCTGCTGCATTGATGGCCAATGAAATTACCATACAACGCAATGGCATGAACAAACGATGCGATACAGTGGTTTATAACCGCGATGGAGAACCATTATTGATTGCTGAGTTCAAATCGCCTGAAGTGCAAATTAATCAGCAAACGTTTGATCAGATTGCGCGTTATAACATGATATTGAAAGTTTCATATCTTTTGATCAGTAATGGGTTGCAGCATTATTGTTGCCACATCGATTACCAAACTCAACAAATGGCGTATTTACCTGACATTCCGTTTTTTGCTGCAATAACAGGAAAATAATAACGCATTCTTCTCTTGTTTTGCGGCTCACCGGACGAGGTCACTCGTTAGCCAGCTTTTGTAATTTATAGCTGTGCTTCCTCGTCGGGTTCAATGGATGTCTGGATATCTTCCAAACGCACCAATTTGTTTACAATGGCATAGATAGTTAACCCTGCCGAACTGTGAATCTGAAGTTTTTTTGTAATATTGCGTCGATGGGTGATGATGGTATTGCTTGAAAGAAAGAGTTTGTTGGCAATTTCTTTATTGGTCATCCCTTTTACGATGCAGACAATGATTTCCTGTTCTCGTGTACTGAGGGGCAGCTGCCTGACGGACGATTGCTCTTCTTTCTTGAGCAGCGTGACAACCATTTTATCCAATTTGTTTGTGGTGTCAAAGATAGAAAACACATCATCATATTGAGTCAACAACCCATTATCAAACGGATGATAAACTAAGGCAATAATTTTGATGTCAATGTTTTGAGAACCGTTCCTGATTTTCTTTCCAATCTCATATCCCCAATACGATGGATTAATAAAAAGTAAATCAATCGAATATGTTTTCAATATTAAAGAAAGGTCATCGACGCTTGCTATTTCGACGACTTGAATTTTTATCCGTGACAATTGCTTAAGGAATGCGATAAGTCCTTTTCGAATGAGTTCAGATGGTTCGGCAATGGCTACTTTGCAAATATCGTTTATCATCTTTTCTTCTTTGCTTTATTTTCGTTCGCGAGAATTGCAGGTGTCAGGAGAAGGTCTTCAATACGGCAATGGGTGTTGAATTCCTCTTCACATGCAAAGAGATCATAAACCGCTAAGTTAAGCGCCGAGCCATCTTCATTGGGCGGAAAATATTTGATAATGATGTTTTTTATCTCCTCCATCTTGATGACAATTTGTTCGTGCAAATGATGGAGGTGACCAATGGGTGCAAGCACCTGATCTTCTTCGTTCGTATTGTTGTTTACACGTGCGAAAATCGATTTTTCTTCAAAATCCGTGTGCTGCTTCAACTCATTCACATACTCATCATAATAGCGAAGCATGAGTGCATAAAATTGAGCATCGGAATGATCAATGGCATCAATTAATTTTTGACGGATAGAGGGATAGCGAAAGTTGAAAAAATAAGCGTGGGCATTGATGAGATAGGCGGTAAGTGACTTTAATGAAATTTCCTCCGGTGAAACCATGTCTGTTTCCGATTCATTGATTGTCAGATTGATCACTGCCAAAAAGGTTTTCTCATCGATATTTTTTTCTCGACATGCTTCCAGAACCGTCTTGTCACCTACTCCAAGTGAAAGTCCGAAACGGTTCATGATTAACAACAATGCAGGATGTTCCACGATGAGTTCCCACATGTTGTCGCTGGCTTTACAGAGTTTTATCATGTTACTTTATGGATTGGACGGAACAAAGATAGGACATTTCTTATTATTTAGGTTCTGTTTTTGATAATGTCACTTCACATTAAATACTTTTGGGTCGACCGACTGAAGTCTGTAATCGATAAGCAATCCGGTAGCTATTTTGCTTTTATCAACCTGTTGGAAAATATTGTTGAGACTATCTGTATAGGCTTGAATAGTATCCTGTGCCGATAGTTTGCCTGCAAACAACACAAGAAATAATAAAATGGAGATAACAATTCGTTTCATGGTAATATTTTTTATTGGTTATATACATCAAGTTTAATATCAAAACGACCTTGTGTTATTTGTTTCGTTTCTATTCCATCAAAGTGAAACAATTCATCTGAACATCTGCCTGTAAATTGAAACCGTCCGCTTACAATCCTACTAATGGTATCAAATTTCGTCAAGTATATTTCTCCATCATTTATTACGCTATATTGAAAACAATCCGACAAATTATGACTTGAATAATACGCTCGTGATATTTTTTGAAGGCTATCTGGTCGAGGGAGATTATCAATTTCTAAATATAATACGCCTGCTGCTTTACCGTTAATTTTTCCATAAGTACTAATGATTAATATCTTAGATTTAGTTTGGTAAGATGCAACAAGAGGATCATGTCCAAATGAAGGAAGATATCCTCCAAAATAAAGTTCATCATCAATTAAACATCCCAAAGTGTTTTGTCCCGTTTGGGTTTCAGGTGGTAAAACATTGAAATTTTCTTTTTTGCAAGAATAGGAACATACTAAAATAAACAGAAGGAACATCGTGAGATATGATGTTCGCAAAGGAAATGTTTTTGTTCTCATAATCGTATTTGTTTATTGTTTATAAAGGTAAAGAACGCTCAAATGATGCAATGGAGCACTTTAGGAGTTATCCCTCACTTCAAAGATGAATTCGTTTATGGTTTTGATGCACCGATTCATGTTTTACTTGAATCGGGTTAGTTCTAAAATAAAGGCAATTTTGCATTGAATTGTGCAATTAAATCCATTTTTGTTTGTCTTCAGTAGACAACGTAGCTGAAATTAAATTTGACATGGGAATGCATTTCTAAAAGGTTAAACAATAGATAACAAAAAAAAGAATGAATGTTTTATTTTGAAAGAAAAAACAATATAGAAAAGATATTTATTTGATCAATTAATTCCTTTGATAGTGAGTGATTTGTAAATATATAAAAATTCACTCAACAAGAAATGGTGAAAATAACCAAAAATTGAGAAGAAATGAGACAATATTTGACGTTAAAAATACAATTGTTGCATGTAAACATGTATAAATAGACTTTATACCGATTAGTGGTATTATAGGATCTTTAAATACTATTTTGGACTGATATCCGTTTAAGGATGTTGTAATCTATGAAAGAATAAAACGGCATCCGACACAATTTGTAAATGTTACAGATTTAACGGCGGAGCAATTTGAAGTGCTATTCGACAGATAGTTTTGAGTTAGAATGGGACATGTATATCACCTTTTTCACGTTAGAAGGGAGCCCTCGTCTGCTTAAGTATCGCAAGATAGTCATCCTAAAGAGACAGAGAAACAAAAGACTCATTTTATAACCCTATGGTTGCCCAATAGAATAATGCTATGACAAAATACAGAATTTCAGGGATATAATCCTGAAGTTGTAATCATCTTAATGCCTATTAAAAAGTCTAATGGCAAAAAGCTGACTGTGGAACAAAAGCAAGCAAATCGAACTATATCTTCCATCCATGTTTGTAGTTAAACACACAATTGGTGGTGCTAAAAGATGCTGTATTATAAAAGATTGCTTTAGATGCCATAAATTTGGATTCGATGATCTGGTGATGGAATTAACTTGTGATCTCCATAATTTGAAAATAACCTTGACCAAAAAAACTATAATTGCTTTATTGGTATAAAGTTCATTACAGAGCATGACAAATCAACTATTTTTATTCTTAAAAAATGTCTAATAGCTAATCCTGTTGGTTTTTTAGCATAGATCATTGTACCTTTGCACGAAACAAGCATGTGCGAATGCTTTCTATAGAAAACAGATGCGTGCATGCGGTTTATAGGTCATTTGTAAAGGAAAATAAATAGATTTACATGAAATATATTATCATATTGGGTGACGGCATGGCTGACGAACCCATCGCGGAACTTGGAAACAAAACGCCGCTTCAGGTGGCTCACAAACCTGCTATGGATCGTATCGCTGCATTGGGTAGCAGTGGTTTGCTGAATACCATTCCTAAAGGGTTTTCACCTGGGAGTGAAATCGCGAATATGGCGGTGTTAGGATACGATGTCCCGAAGGTTTTCGAAGGGCGAGGCTCGTTAGAGGCGGCAAGCATGGGCATTCCCATTGCCGACGATGAAATGGCGATGCGATGTAACCTGATCTGCATCAATAACGGCCGGATCAAGAACCACTCTGCCGGACATATTTCTAACGAAGAAGCGGCAGAATTGATCGGTTTTCTGAACGAACGATTAGGATCGGACAAGATTCGTTTCTTCCCGGGAGTTTCATATCGTCATTTGCTGAAGATGAAAGGCGGGAAAAAAGCGTTGCAATGCACGCCGCCGCATGATGTTGTGGGAACCCCTTTTGCCGATGTGATGATCAGGTCATTATCCCCTGAAGCGAATGATTCTGCAAAGTTATTGAACGATTTGACGTTAGCATCTCAATCGCTGCTCGAATCACACCCTGTCAACCTGAAACGTAAAGCAGCAGGGAAAGATCCTGCCAACAGCATCTGGTTGTGGTCGCCGGGATACCGGCCTCAGATGCAAACGATCAGTCAATTGTATGGTATCAGAAGCGGTGCGGTGATCTCTGCCGTCGATTTGATAAAAGGCATCGGAATCTATGCCGGACTGCGTCCCATTGCCGTGGAAGGCGCTACAGGACTTTACAATACCAACTACGAAGGCAAGGCTCAGGCTGCCATTGATGCGCTGCGTACCGACGACTTTGTCTATCTTCATATCGAAGCCAGTGACGAAGCCGGCCATGAAGGCAACGTGGCTTTGAAAGTGAAAACCATCGAATATCTGGATAGCAGGGTAGTGAAGCCTATCTTTGAAGCAGTCTCACAATGGGAAGAACCGGTGACGATTGCCATATTGCCCGATCATCCAACGCCTTGTCATTTGCGTACACATACTTCAGCGGCTGTTCCCTTCATGATTTACCGTCCCGGTCAACAACCCGATGCAGTGCGGCAATATGATGAATTCTCTGCTGTTGCAGGCAATTATGGCACCTTGGACAGCATGAAGTTTATGCAGGTACTACTGGGGAAATAGATCCATCATACACTTTTCAACCACTCTGAAAGCTGACATAAATGCCATACCAGACAGATACTATTTTACAGGCAAAACTTTGCTTGTCAAATAAAGTTGTGTACTATACCCGGGTTTATTTTATCGTTCACAGTTCGTTGTTGGTTCGTAATTGGTTCGAAGCCTGTTCATAGATAATACCTATATAAAACGTATATAAAACCTATATAATACGTACCTATATAGATAGGTATTATATACGTTTTATCTACGTGTCATGTACGTTTATAGTTCGTAGTATTCACGAACCGGTTACGAGGAAGCATTGAAAGAAAGACGAAGGAGTTGTTGTTGAGTTTCAATGATAGAATATGCCGCACATTCATTGATGAGGCCTGTTATTCGCACCATTGTACGATCATCCGGATTATGAATTCATTCTTTTCTTTTTCGATTATCTGTTTTATTACCTAATCTACATTTACAGTTTAAGGTTTCACCCCAAACCCCGGTTGCTTTTTTGTCTTGACACCAAAAAATAACCAAAAAAGCAAGACTCCGCCTGCTTCACTCGCAAAACAGGCGTTCGAAGGTTACATCTTCCAAACTCACTCCTTCGTCGCTCAAAAAAGGATGGTTTTAACGCCTGCTTCTCTTGTGTTGCGGCTCACAGGACAAGGTCACTCATTAGTTAGCCTTTTTAAAACCAGTATTTTCTTT
>Ga0326727_10023067_pt1 | contig 11935 bp, 10 predicted proteins | sample MB2enrmetagenome_FD_207643 | JGI IMG/M metagenome (GOLD analysis project Ga0326727, IMG submission 207643) | Lab enriched peat soil microbial communities from McLean, Ithaca, NY, United States - MB29MY | ecosystem: Environmental > Terrestrial > Soil > Wetlands > Peat | place: USA: New York... | reverse complement strand
TCGGCCGACGATCTGTGGGACATCGCCGACAGGTCAGCCATCGAGCAGCATCTGCGTGACCTGGCCGACGCGCGCCTGACTGCCCTGGAGGAGGAGCACGGCGCCGACACATGGGCGCTGGTCGAGCGGATCGTCCTCCTGCGCGCGATTGACGCGCTGTGGGTCGAGCACCTGACCGAGCTCGACGACATGCGGCGCGGCATCGGCCTGCGCGGGTACAGCGGCGAGGACCCGCTCAACGCCTTCAAGAAGGAGGCCTACTCGCTGTACGCGGAGCTGCGCGATTTGATCCGTCATCAGGTCGCCAGCACCATCTTCCGCGTCAACGTGGTGCGCCAGGAGCCGGCGGCCATGGCGCAGCCGCTCCCGGGTCCTGGGCAGCGCGCGCCGGGAAGCGCAGCCGCGGTGGGGACACGGGGTGGCGTGGGGAGCTGGGCGCCGCAAAGCGTGGGTGCGCTGACGGGCGCGGCCGGGGGAGTGTCGGGCGCAGGGGTCGCGGCCGGGATCCGGGAGGCGGGAACGAGCGCCGCGAGAGCAGGCGACGGGCGGCCGCTGGCAGGGCCGGGCGGAAGCTCAACCGGGCAGATATCCCCCGCGCTGCGCGGCCTCGGACGCGACCCGACCCGCGAGCTGATGCAGGGCACCATCGATGGAGCGCGGGGCCAAGCGAGGCCGGCCGGCATCCCCAAACTCGGCCGTAACGACCCCTGTTACTGTGGGAGCGGACTTAAGTACAAGAAGTGCCACGGTCGCTGAGGGCGAGTGTCCTGGGTCTCGCGCGGGCCGGGACGACCGCCGTGGTCATCGTCGCGGGGTACGCCATGTTCCGGATCTGGCAGCAGGGTCAGACCGACGAGCAAGGACGGCCTGCGGACGCCATCGTCGTGCTCGGCGCTGCGCACCACGGGGACACGCCGTCACCCGTCTTCGTCGCGCGTCTCGACCACGCCATCGACCTCTGGCTGAACGGCGTCGCCCCCTACCTGCTCCTCACCGGCGGCCAGGCCAAGGGCGACACCTGGGCCGAGGCGGACGTGGCTCGTCGCTACGCGGAGGACCGGGGCGTGCCCGCGACCGCGATCCTCGCGGAGCGGTCGGGGCGAGACACCGCCGGCTCGCTGCGCAACGTGGCAGCGATCATGCGGGCGAACGGCCTGCGCTCGGCGCTGTTCGTGAGCGACCGGACGCACATGCTACGGGTGCTGCGCGTCGCCGCGGACTTAGGCCTCCAGGCGCACGGCTCGCCAACAGCAACCAGCCCGAGCGACCTCCGCCCATCGGCACGGGTCGCGTCAACGGTCCACGAGCTCGGGGCGCTGGCCGTGTACCTGGTGGCGGGACAGGGAGGCGCACGAAAGCTGCAGAAATTCAGCCGCAATCCATTCCATACCCTCTTGAGTACACGGGCCGCCGTTCGTATACTCGCCCGAAACGCCGGAGTCCGCGCTCTGGCGTTCCGTTTGCCACCCGGGACGTCCCCCCGAGGGGTGTCTGGCAGCGGTGGATTCGCAGCAGCGAGGGTGTCGTGCGGGCGGAGATCGTCGAAGAGGATTTCCTCGATCTGATCGCGTGTGAGCGCGACTGCCGGAAATGCAGCTACGCCGCAAGCCTTGACTGTGACGGCAACTGCGGCGTCTGCCCCCACAACAGCTATTGTCCCTGCGTGAACCCCGTGGTAGCCCGGAGCAAGAGCGCGCTGCGCATGATCGAGCTACGCCCGATCCTGCTGCAGGACCTGCGAGCGCGTCGCTGATGGACCTCGCCGCCGTCCGCGACCTCGTGGAGCGTGTCCGGGCAACCTCGGGGAGGCTTTGACCTCGCCGACAAGGAACGTCGCCTAGCGTTGCTCGACGGGGAGAGCGCAAAGCCGGGCTTCTGGGACGATCAGCGAGCGGCGCAGCAGATCCTTCGTGAGGCGGAGCGGCTGCGAGAAGACCTGGCGGTCTGGCGCGACTTGGAGCGGCACGCGTCCGACGTGCTGGAACTCGCGGAGCTCGCTTCGACGGACGCCGACCCCGAATTGGCCAGCGCGGTCGATGCCGAATACGCGAGTCTCGACGCCGCGTACAGGACGCACCGCACCGCGCTTTTGTTCAGCGGCGAATACGACGATCGCAACGCCTTGCTGACGATCAGCGCAGGGGCGGGCGGAACCGAGGCCACCGACTGGGCCCAGATGCTGCTGCGCATGTACCTGCGCTGGGCGGAGCGCCACCGGTTCGCTACCGAGATCCTCGACCAGACCGAAGGCGAGGAGGTCGGAATCAAGAGTGTCACAGTGGCTGTCGACGGCCAGGGCGCATACGGCTTCCTCCGTGCGGAGCGCGGGGTCCACCGTCTCGTCCGCATCAGCCCGTTCGATTCCCAGAAGCGTCGCCAGACCACATTCGCGCTGATCGAGGTTCTACCGGAGGTCGAGAGCGACGTCGAGGTGGAGATCAACCTCGACGACCTGCGCATCGACACCTTCCGTGCGACCGGTCACGGCGGCCAAAACGTTAACAAGACGGATTCAGCCGTGCGTATCACGCACCTGCCCACGGGCATCGTCACCCAGAGCCAGAACGAACGGTCGCAATTGCAGAACAAGGACACCGCAATGAAGGTGCTGCGCGCGCGTCTGCTGGAACGCGCCCTCGAGGAGCGCGAGGCGCAGCTTGCGGCGCTCCGGGGCGAGCACGTGGAGGCGGGTTGGGGCCACCAGATTCGTTCCTATGTGCTGCATCCGTACCAGATGGTCAAGGACCTGCGGACCGAATACGAGACCAGCAACACTGGGGCGGTCCTCGACGGCGACCTCGACGGGTTCATGCGCGCGGAGCTCGAGCGGCTGGCCACTACGAGTCCGGCCGGCGGCGGGACTGCAGACGCGTGAGGGAGGACGTCGAGCCCGCGATCCTCAGGCGGATCGAGTCGATCGATATTCCCGCCTGCATCGACGTTTTTTACGACTCGGTCGACCCGCTCTACCAGCGTCTGGACCAGCCGATTCCTCCAAGGGATCCTGCGTCCCTCGCCCGCCTGATTGGCCACCTCCTCGACCACGACGCGGAGCGGGCGTGGCTAGCGGAGTCACCCTCGTCGACCGGCAACCCTGATCCTCCGCACATTCTGGGTTTCGCCAGCGCCTGGCTCCGAGAGACGACCTGGTACCTCGCCCTGTTGTTCATCCGGCCCGAAGCGCAGGCCGCAGGCCTCGGCCGGCGTCTCTTGCTGCGGACGTTCCCCCGTATCCCGCTCAGTGAAGGGGAGCCCCGGACCGCGGTTCGGATCTCCGGCGCGGAAGGCGGGCCCGACGGCCCGGCACAGGGTGGCCTTCCCGACGGGGTGAGCGCGCGCGCCCTCATGGCGACTTGCGTCGATTCGATCCAGCCCATCTCCACGGGCCTCTACGCGAGCTACGGGATCGTGCCGCGGGTCCCGGTCTTCACGGCGATCGGCAACCCACGTGGGGGAGCGCTGCCCGACCTCCCCCGCGACGTCGTGGCGACCGGGTTCGAGGCGCTGCCGGAGACCGTGCTACTGGCGGACACCCTCGCGGCGGTCGATCGCGAACTGCTCGGCTTCGCCCGGCCAGCGGACCACCACTTATGGACGCACGAGGGCCGGCGCGGCGTGCTGATTCGGCGCGCGGGCGACGGCGCGGTCCTGGGCTACGGATATGTCCAGGCGTCGGGCCGTCTCGGCCCGGTGGCCCTCCTCGACGACACCCTCTACCCTGCCGTGCTGGGGTCCCTGGTGACACGCACGTCCCCGCCCGGCCCCTACTTTGCACTGGTTCCCGGCGTAAACCACCGTGCGATGGTGGCACTGCTGCACGCGGGTCTCCGGTTCGAAGGCTTCCCGGGAATCCTCTCCTCGACGCGGCCGTGGACCGGGCTCGACCGGTATTTGCCGGCCAGCTTCGCGCTACCCTGACCACGCCATCCGGGCGGCATGCGAGGAGGCGGTGAGCGGCTCCATCGACGGCGGAAACCGGGCGCCCTCGCCCTTCGACCCGACCAGGTTCGACGACTCGGCATGGGGACCGGAGTGGAGCGCCGCTCGGCGACGCGGGCGGGAGGCGGAGCTCCGGGAGTGGCTGGATCTCGCGCTCGCCTGCTGCGATGCCGCCGACGAGATCGCGCGGCGTCACTTCCGGCACGACCTCGAGATCTCCACCAAGTCCGACCGGACCCTTGTGACGCAGGCGGACCGGTTGATCGAGACGCTCATCCGGGAGCGGATCCTCTCCGCCCACCCAGGCCACGGCCTGGTGGGCGAAGAGTACGGGACCGAGGGCCACGGCTCGTCCGTGCGATGGTACGTGGACCCCATCGATGGCACGCACAACTTCGTTCGCGGCATCCCGCTGTTCGCCACTTTGCTGGGCGTGGAGCGCGATGGAGAACTACAAGTGGGCGTGCTCTCCGCCCCGGCGCTGGGAGAGCGCTGGTTCGCCTGGCGAGGCGGCGGTGCCTGGGCCAGCCGGCGGCCAGGCGACGCTAGGCGCCTCGCCGTCTCCCGGGTCGGTGCCACGGCGGAAGCGCAAATCCTCTACGACTCCCCGCTCGACGTGGAGCGCAGCGGGTGGGCGCCAGGGTTCACCGGCCTGCTCAGCAGTGTGTGGCGGGACCGCGGGTTCGGCGACTTCTGGGGATACACTTTGCTGGCCGAGGGCGCCGCGGAAGCCATGATTGAGGTCGGGATCCATCCCTGGGACCTGGCCGCACCGCTGGTGCTGGTCGAGGAGGCCGGCGGGCGCATGACCGATTTCGGCGGCCGCCGCGCGGTGGACGTCGCCACTGTCGTCGCCTCTAACGGGCGCCTGCATCGCGCCGTGCTGGCGGCGCTCGCCCTCCCCGGCGGAGAGAAGCGTCCGGAGCGCGCCTAACGGCGGAGGCTAGGGCCTGTGCTACCCTCATGGCCGACGTGGCTTTGCTCGCCGTGCCCGCGTGCGGAGTCCCCAGCACCCTCCGCTCGCGGAGCCAGACATGACCACCTCCCTGCCCCAACTCGCCGGGCCGCTCGAGGCCGCGACCGCGGGTCGTCCGGACCGCGCAGCCGCCGACCTGCCCACGGCGTTGGGCAACGGGGCCCGCGACGCTCGCCGCATCGCGATCGCACTTGACGACGTCAGCAAGGTCTATCCCAACGGCCGCCGCGCCCTAGCCGACGTAGACCTCGTCGTCCCCGATGGTGACTTCGTGTTCATCGTCGGGCCTTCCGGGGCCGGAAAGAGCACCCTGATCAAGCTGCTGATCCGTGACGAGCTTCCGACGAGTGGCACGGTGCTCGTCGCCGGCCGCGACGTACGTCGCCTGTCCCGCCGCGATGTCCCACGCCTGCGAAGGAGCGTCGGGATCGTTTTCCAGGACTACAAGCTGCTCCCCAACAAATCGGTGCACGACAACGTCGCCTTCGCTCTGGAGGTCACGGGGACGCCCGGGCGGCAGATCCGGACGGCCGTCGAGCGCGTTCTCTCCCTGGTCGGCCTGACGGCCGCCGCCGGCCAGTTTCCCAGCCAACTCTCCGGAGGCGAACTGCAGCGCACGGCGATCGCTCGCGCGCTGGTCCACGAACCACGCGTCGTGATCGCTGACGAGCCGACCGGGAACCTGGATCCGCTGATCAGCTGGGAGATCATCCAACTGCTGCTTCGCATCAACGAACTCGGCACCACCGTGCTCATGGCAACGCACAATGCCGAGGTCGTCACGGCACTGCGCCGCCGCGTGGTCGCCCTCGAGGACGGGCGCGTCGTCCGTGACGAGGTCGGCGGCTACCACCGCGAATACTGATCGATGCTGCGCTTTCTTCTCTTCTCCGTTCGTCGCGCCTGGGAAGGCTTCTGGCGGAACGCGGTCATGAGTGTCGCCGCGACGATCACGATGACCCTGATGCTCCTCATGCTCGCGGGGCTCGTCATCGGCTTGTCCGGCCTCGACGCAGGCCTTCGGTTCGTGGAGCAGAAGGTGGAGGTGCAGGCATTCCTCGCGGACGGCACGCCGCAGTCGCGGATTGACGCGCTGGTCGCCCAAGTCCAGGCGCTCCCAGAAGTCTCGCAGGTCGACTACGTCAGCAAGGCGCGAGCGCTGCAGCAGTGGCAGGAGCAACTGCGCCAGCAGGGTAAGCCCGACTACTCGAGCGCCACCGGCACGAACCCCATCCCGGCGAGCATCCTCGTCAAGCTGAAGGACCCGCACGTGTACGGCAGCGTGGTACAGACCCTGCAGGCGGCCCAGGGCGTCGTGACGGACGTCCTCGAGACGCAGCACGTGGTCGACGCGCTGCTCAGCGTCACTGGCTTCCTGAGAACTGTCGGCGTCGTCGTCCTCGTGCTCGTCGGCCTCACGGTCCTGTTCATCGTCATCAACACGATCCGCCTAGCCGTTGTAGCGCGCGCCGAGGAGATCGAGATCATGCGTCTCGTGGGGGCATCGGACGCCTTCATCCGCTGGCCATTCATCTTCGAGGGGATGCTTGTGGGGATCTTCGGTGCCGCGATCACGCTGGGGGTCCTCGCGTTGGCCGCCCAGCCGATCGGTCAGGGTGTCGCGACCCTGGTCGGCCAGGTGCCGATCCAGTTCGACCAGAGCCTCGACCAACAGCTGGTGGTCGTGGTGGGCGGCGCGGGACTGGTCCTCGGTGCTGGGGGAGCGTTCATCTCCGTGCGCGCCTACCTCATCCGCTGAGCTGTGGCGTCTGCGGCCCGAGGCGCGCAGAATCGCCGTCTCGTACCGCACCGTCGCCCCGAGGCAACCGTTCATGCAACACCAAGGACCACCGACGCAACAGGATCCCGGCCCGATCGAGCCGCCACGACGCCGCCGACCGTATGGGCGCGCGAGCATGTGGCTCGCGGCGTTTGGCGCGGCGGTCGTCGCCGGCAGCGGGCTGTTCGCAGCCGGGTACACGCTGGGACGCCAGACCGCCCTGACTGACGGCACCCCGCAGGCACTGGCTGCCGATCTGCAGCCGTTCTGGGACGCCTTCGACTCAATCGACCAGCGGTACGCCGGCGTCCAAGTCAGCCGCCACGCCATCGTCGAAGGCGCGATCAGCGGCATGTTCAAGGCCCTCGGCGACCCGTTCTCCACGTACATGACCGGGGAAGCCTACCGCGCCTCCCTCACGGGACTGTCCGGTCAGTTCGAGGGCATCGGGGCAGTGATCACAACGGAAAATGCGGCTGGGATCCAGGGCTGCACGCCAGCGGGCGCGAGCTGCCGGATCGCCATTGTGCGCGTCATCCCAGGATCGCCCGCCGAGCAGGCCGGACTCCGGGCTGCCGACGTGATCCTGTCGGTCGACGGAACGAGCACCGGCGGCAAGACCACAGGCGACGTGGCCAACCTTATCCGGGGCCCCAGAGGCACGGTCGTCACGCTCAAGATCGCCCGGGACGGCACCAGCTTCGACGTGCGCATCGTCCGCGCCATCATCAATCCGTCCGACGTCACGAGCCGGCCGATCGACAATGGAACTCTCGGGTACATCCAGATCTCGAGTTTCGGGTCCGGGGTGGCGGCCGACTTCATCGGCCAGCTGCGGTCGTTGTTGGCGGCCGGGGTGCACGGCGTCGTCCTCGACCTGCGCGGCGACCCGGGGGGCTTCGTCGACCAGGCCCGCACGATAGCGAGCCAGTTCGTTGGCAGTGGCCCGATCTACTGGGAGCAGACCGCCGGCGGTGCGCGGGCCCCGTACGACGCCGAGCCTGGTGGAATCGCCACGAATCCGAAGCTCCCAGTGGTCGTGCTTGTGGACGGGGGCACCGCTAGCGCGTCGGAGATCCTGGCCGCCGCGCTTCAGGACACGGGTCGAGGGCGCCTTCTGGGCACCACAACCTACGGCAAGGGAACAGTGCAAGAGTGGCAGCTGCTCGGCCAGGAAGCAGGGGGATTCCGGCTGACGATCGCCCGCTGGCTGACGCCGTCGGGGCGCTGGATCAACGGCCGCGGGCTGACGCCGAACGTGATATTCCGGGCGCCAGCAGGTAGCCCGCTTGGCTCGGACCCGGCCCTGGATCGCGCTGTGCAGCTACTGACGGACACTGGTGGCGGTTACTCCAGTGCTGTCGACCCAGGAGGTAGATCCCTGTCGGCAGCCGCAGCAGGCTCGCTCGAGGCGCCGGGGGCATCGGGGGCACGCGCGGCCTCGAGCGCACCGCGCTTATCGGCGGCGGGGAGCCCGTCCCCCATCGTCTCATCGTCTGCCGGGTCCGCCGTGACGATCTCACTCGGGCCCGGTGCCGGCTCGCTCCTGTAGCGAGTGCAACCGCCCTCTTGCCTTCGAGACACTCGGCCGGTAGTATGTGCCGCAACGAAAGGAGGTGATGTGCAGTGATAGACAGTCATTGCTGCACCACCCCGCGGGAGGCCTCGGCCTAGCTCGCAGGTTGGTACGCAACCGAACGCCGGCCCTCGTTGGGCCGGCGTTCGTGCGTTCGGCGCACCTCCTCCCGTATGCTGTCTCCCCGCTGCCGACGCGACGGGCCGGCCGAGCCCGCCGCGCGACCGGCGGCGGAGCGCGCTGAAAGACCCGCATGCCCGAACAGACCGTCACCCTCAACCGAAAAGCCCGCCACGAGTACTCGATCGAGGAGACGGTCGAGGCCGGGCTCGTGCTGACCGGGACGGAGATTAAGAGCGTCCGAGCCGGTCGCGTGAACCTCAACGAGGCCTACGCCCGGGTGGAGCACGGCGAGGCGTGGTTGGTGGGAGCCCACATCGCCCCGTTCGAGCGTGGCAACCGCTTCAACCACGAGTCAAAGCGGACCCGCAAGCTGCTGCTGCACCGCGAAGAGATCGACGAGCTGCTGGGGCTGACGACCCGCAAGGGCCTCACGCTCGTGCCGCTGCGGCTGTACATCAGCGCGAGGGGCCTGGCCAAGGTGGAGCTCGGAGTCGGGCGAGGCAAACAGCTGCATGACCGCCGCCGGGAAATCGCGGCTCGGGACGCCAGAAGAGAGCTCGAGCGCGAGATGGCGGACGCGGGTCGCGGCCGGTAGGAGGTCGCGGGCAGGGAGACTCCAGGCCTGTCCTTGCCGACAGCGTCCTCGGCGGTTCGGCACGAGCCACCGGCCTCTGGCGACTTGGATTCCGCCCCGTCGTCCGCTAGAATCAAGTCTCCGAACGGATGTTCGGCAATGGGGATGCGTGGTTTCGACAGGGCCCGAACCCCAGGGAGCGCGAGCCGAGGTGCCGTCTGGCCTCGTTAAACCGGCGGCAAACGAAGTAACTGGCAACAGCCAGCCTGCTCTCGCCCTCGCCGCTTAGGCGGTAAGGTGAGCGTGGAAGCAGCCTCGTCCCCGTGGGCTGTGGAAGCGTCATGCAGCGGGGATGCAGCTTCGGGTAGCGTCGCGTAGCCGAGGACCAAGCCCGCAAGGGGACGTGACTGGACCGATCGAAACGCTGCCGATGGCGGTTCGGCCGGTTGACGACAAAGCATCGGACACGCTCGTAGCGGTCCTTGGCTGAAGGTTCTGGACGGGGAGTTCGACCCTCCCCCATCTCCACCAGCGCTCATCTGCGGCGGTGTCCGGCGAGGATGTGATCCCTCCGGCGCCGCCGCCCCCGCCTCAGGTGCCCGGCCAGCCCGCACAGCGTGGCGATCGCGTGACCTGCCCACTGCGGGCCCCGGATCAGGGTCCAGGCGACGGGCTCGGCGAGGGAGATGGCGCCGGATCCCCGCTCAGCGACGGAGATGGTGACGGAGCCTGCGCCACGCCCACCTCGATTAGGCCGTTCACGGTGGCGTAGTGCGAGTAATAGGTCTCCTGGTGGATCACGGTCCCGGTCGCGTCCGTGACCGTGCGGGTCACCCACGCGTCGAAACCGTTGGAGGCGTATTCGACCTGGTTCTCCTGCCCAGGCGGGAGGGTGGTCACCATGACGTACTTCGTGGTCGCGTACGTGTAGTTCTTCACAATCGGGGTCGACAGGGTCACGGTGCGCTGCGGATCGACGCTGAACAGCTGGAAGGTGACCGTCCCGGGCCCATTGATCGCGTGGATGAGCACGGGATAGGCCGTGTCGTTGCGCCAGGTCATGTCCTGCTCCCAGCCGGGGCCCATCGCCACGGTGGCGTCCAGCCCGACCGGGTAGCGGGAGATGTAGTAATAGTGGTTGGCGCGATCGCCAATCTGGTACCCGGCCCGCAGGGCCGCGTTGAAGAGCGTGGTCGACGTGCTGCAGATGCCGCCGCCGATGGCGCCGGTCTCGTCCGTGTGGCCGTTGATAATCTCACCGCCCAAGCCGTACCCCTCCGCGGGGCTGGGCATGCCGACCACTTTCCAAAAGTCGAACCAGGCCCCTGGGGCTACCACGTACCCGTCGATCGTGGCGGCAGGGATACTGATGTTCTTCCCCCAGTAGTTGGAGATGCCTGGGAAGAAGTGCGTGGTCCAGCTCCCCACTAGCTTCATCAGCGGCGCCGTCTTCTTGGCCTCGTCCGTACTGAGTGCGGGCGCGACCGTCGTCACCGCCAGCTGGACGGTGCCGGCCGGACTGCCTTCCGTCCGGCTCGAGAGGGCCGCGGAGATGGCGCTCAAGCTGGCGTCGACGTCAAGCTGGGCACCGTCACGGGCGGCGAGAACGCCGATCACCTTACCGGCGCTGAGCAGATAGCTGGCGTCCGACGGATTGCGCGCCACCTTCGGAGCGAGCGCTGCGAGCGCAACACGGGCGGTGGCGTTGCCAACGAGCGGCACGTAGGCCCCAGTACCGGGAGACGGTCCGACGGCAGGGGAGGAGGCGGGACCCGGACTCGCGACAGCGGCGCCGCTCGGAGCGGGCGGCTGCGGCGTGACCGGCCCGGGGCCCGTGACCGGGGCAGGGCTCGCGCTGGACGATACGACGGAGGGCGTCGTTGCGGGGGTCGGGAGGGCCGGGAGGTCACCCACGACGCGTGCCGCACTGGAAGGCCAGGCGATCGGCGGGCCAGCAGGAGCTGCGGTGCTCGCCGCAGGGGGCGCACCCACGACCGGAACGGTGTCGGCTCCGGGGGCCGAGCTCCCGTCCGGCGCGCCGGACGGGCCGGGAGGAGCAATCGGCGGGACCTCCGGGGCGGCGGGTTGCGGCGGGCCGAAGAATACCCACGTCCGGAGCGTGTCGGGCGGGATCGTCAACGAGAACTTGGGGTTGGTCGAGACGGTCAGCGTCAGGGGCTCGGCGGTCATCTGGTTCGCCGCCTGGAGGGCCGCGGCCGCCTCCTGGGTCGTAACCCCGGGGGAGACCTCGACGGTTCGAAGCCGGACGGTGACGCGCGTGACGCCAGGAGCCAGAAGTCCGATCCCGGCAGCCTCGACGACGGCCTGGCGATCCACCACCCTTCCCTGTGCGGCAGGCACTACCACGAAGTTCCCATCGGGGCCGAGCACGACCATGGCGTCGGTCGCGCTCACGTCATGCGCGCCCGCCACGCCGGCCACCGCCGACGCGAGCGCGGCCCGCTTGTAGGTCAGACGCGGCACCACCTGCTCGCCGCCAACGATGGCCCGCACGTCCTGTGACACCCGCGAGGATAGGTCGCCGCCATGCGCCACGGCCAGCGCCAAATCGAGGATGGCGCCGTAGTCGTAGGCCCGTCCGAGACGCGAGAACGATAGGGTCGCGTCGCCCGACGACGACTGGAGAACGAGCGTCCCCTGGCCAGGGTTTGGCAGCTGTGCTCGCAAGCGGCCCTCAGCCGCCGCGCGGTCCAATCCCCCGATCGACACACCGTCGACGGTCACTCCGGGGACGACGCGGTTCGCGAAGGCCTCCTGGTACCCGATCGCGAAACCGGCGCCGAGCGCGGCCACAATGAGCAGCGCGACGGCCAACGCGGCGAGGCCATGGCGCCAGGACACGACGCGCGCCGGACCCGCATCCACAGTTTTCGCCGTCATTGCACCACATATCCTAGCGGCACCGCCTCCAGCCGGACGGCGATGCCGCTGGAATCCCGCAGGCAG